>JACCDV010657421.1_pt1 | contig 14339 bp, 9 predicted proteins | sample 7446131 | NCBI WGS metagenome assembly JACCDV01 (sample SAMN15323448, study PRJNA562643) | freshwater metagenome | isolation source: river surface water | place: USA:Blue River Watershed | collected 2017-08-17 | reverse complement strand
TGTTGATCGATTTATTAATGATAGATAATAATGATTTATATCGGATAACTAACTGAATCAACTCTATTTGACCATAACCATTTCAATCTCATTCAAAGTAGGCTTTGAAGTTGTAATATCTTCTTCATTGTTTACATACCTTTATTATTTTAAGAGGTTCCTCATTAAGTCTTTTATGCACTTCTTCAGCTCACTTAAACTTGCTCTCTCGCTCTCAGCACCCAAACACTTAAACAGTAGGCATTTCAATGCATAAGGGATAATCATTTATTAGATGTTTCTTTTTCTTATCTTTTCTAGTATTTCTCTTTGCTGGTGAGCTGTTGTATATGAGTTAAACAAAAGAACGATTACAACAGCTAGACTATATATGTCAGTCCTATAGTCATATTTTTCAGAGGAAGCCTGTTATGGGGAGCTAAAAAGCTTTGTCCCAATACTTGAACTAAACTTCTCATCCATTTCTTCACCTTTGATGTTGTGCTGCTCTTCAATCGATGTCTTCCAATACTTTACTCTCTTTGCTAGCCCAAAGTCAATGATACGGCATTTTCCATCCAATCCAATCATTACGTTTTGAAGCTTTATATCCCGATGAATCATCCTCTTAGAATGCAGATAGCTCAGTCCATTTATCATTTCTAAGCTCATGCGATAGTTTTCAAGAACTTCTTTGGGTGTCAGCTCTCTTTCTTTACGTTTGGTACTTCGTTTATGCAAAAACGTTAAAAGATTGATTTTGCAGAATTAAGAGAGTATATAAATTCGGATTTCTTTGTAATCGCATAAAGAAGACCCATCTCCGATTTTAATGGATTTTTATTTCTTCAAATGTGGTTGTTGAACGGGTTAGGGCTTAGGCTCACCTGAAGAATTTGAACCAAAAACAATGCCTTCTGAACTTAGTGATTCATTCATGAGAATCATCTCAAATTCAGGCTCAATTTGCTACTATTCAAACATCTCTGCCTTCTCGTACTCGCTGTAGGTTTCGAGCTATACCCACGATCCATGATATTTCAAGATATTAGGATGAGAAAGATAGGCATGTGCTTTTGGCTAGGAAAGCAGCCTAAATAATTTTTCCTATGTGTCGTCTTTGCCAAGGCTAGGTTTGATTTTGATAATTTTAACAGCATATACTTTGCCATCGGAATGATTTCTAACTTTGATGACCTAAGCAAATCCTCCGCTGCCTATCGTTCCTAACTGTTAAAAGTCTTCCTGGAAACGCTACATAGTGTTACTGATACTTTGAGCTGCGAGACCTTCTTAAAATCAAAGCCTAGCATCTATAATAAATTATTAATCTTGACAACCACCCTTCACTCTTCCTCAACACTTCTAATCCACAAATGTAATCCATCCAAAATGCATTTAATAAAATATTTTTCATTTTTTTAATTCTCCCAAATTAATCAAATCCTGCATCCACCATAGTGAAATTAATCTATATTAATTAAATTTTTCTTCTTTTTGCCAATTTTGCCAAACAGCTGATAATATTTATAATCGATTGCTTTTTTTATATTTGCTCTTTGCATGAAAAAGAGAATCGCATCCAATAACTCAATAGGCAAATCTGATAAGTCAATCCCAGTGGCAGTCCAACTCACCACCCAAAAAGACAAAGCATAAAAACAGTATATATACCTATAATAAGCAAACATCACAACCACTGTCCATTACCTAAACCTCACAAAAAGGATCATTCTAAACATAAACAAGTCACAGAATAACTTATATCGTATGAACTTACTAATGTAGGATCAAATAGTTAAAAACTCCCATTCTTAATGAGCTTCGTCATCTCATCTGCCATCTCATCAATTCCTCAGATAGGATGGCTTAGCTTATCAAGGATTAGCAACATTAGTGCTTTTCTCAAATCTACCTTTAAGACCGAAGGAAACTTATAGAATATATGAATAGCTTGGTAATTATGCTATCATTTAGAACGTTAGATAGGTTCATATTAATCAGGCTCAAACCCAGCCCTCACTTAAATTTGAACAAATCCAAGAAAACTATTACAATTCACAAACTAGTCTTGAAAACTTGAATAAAACAGTGGAGGGATCTCTCTTTAATGAGGTGAAAGAGATAAAATAGAAAATAAATAAGGCAATCGATAGGAAAAGAAGCAAATCAGGTTTTACTGATCTCCAAAAGTACCTTTAAAAAGAGGTGTCAGTTGTAAAGGATAAAATATAATCCCTTTAGAAAAAGAATATACCTTCCCATAGCTAATAATTTGGATCATTTCTCAAAATATACAATAAGCTTAATGGAATCAATCAAAAACAAACCTATCTCAACAATCCTTAGAGTACTTCTCTTCTTGGAGGAGAAAATGAAACTCTACGGAATAAGATAGCTGAGTAGTAAAGAAAGAATGAGCAGCTTTCATTTGAGTTGGCTAAATTAAAAGGGGAGGTGGAGAGGATAAAAAGTATTTTAGTCTATCTTGAGCTTCTTCTCTTTAAGTGTGAGCAAATCCTACAAGAACACTAAGCATCTTCCTAATCTTGTTCCACAATATAAAAGGAAAAGATGAACCTGGTCATAAGTACCCTTCAAAGTTCATATCAGTATCTCCAATAGCAACAAAACGACGCAAGCATTTCAAGCGTCACACTAAAACTCAAGCAATAAGCCCACTCCATGATAATCCACTTAGGATAGCTCCGTAAGAAATCATTACTTCTCCTCCAATAAAAATAAAAAGCCCTTCAGTCACTGAGAGAATAAAAGCAAAACTATGAAAGATAAGAGCAATATTGTGGATAACTCAAACTAAAAGTCAACAGATTAAATAACGATATGAGTGATCTCATCCAGGAAATGGATAAGAAAGATGAGCTTAGCTAATATCTGAGGATTGAGAATAATAACTTAAAAGAGGATCTCAGGAACATGTAAGAGTTCATAAAGCAAACCAAATAGAACTATAATAGTTTAGCCTTCTAATTACAGGAATCTAACTAAAAGATAAAATCTCTGGAAGCACTCCTTTATCACAAGTAAGAACAAATTTGTGAACTGTACAACTAATTATAGTTGAAAAATAAATAGCTCATTGTCAAATTGTAGGAACTCCAATCAAAAGAAGAAGATATAAACTTGCTCAAGCAATAGCATCATAAAGCCTAATAGTCTCGAACCAAGTCAATCAATAATCTAATATAGTAAAAGAAATTGCTCACGCTTTAGAAACAACAGAAATAGAATAAGCTCAAATAGACATAGGGGAAGTTGAAATTTTTAGAGGAATAAAGTTTTATCCTTGAGAAGAAAATTTAAAGTGTATTCAATGGATAATAAGAATACAAATATAAAGTATAAGCCCTTCAATAGAAAATACACGCTCTTTAGTTATAAAACTAGCAACTCTACAAAGATATAAAACAATACTAAACCAACCAATAAAGCAACTAAGAAACAACAATACAGATCTCATAACTCTACAAACAATTACAGTAGGAATGCAGTCACCTCAGATAGTAAGTCTCAGGCGACAAGATGAAGATTAAATTCTATGAGGAGAAAGTGGTTGAGCTAGCTGAATTAGCCGATCCAACCTATTACGAAAAGATCATCTCCAATTATGAGCAAGCTATTGCTAAATTGACCAGCCAGCTCCAACATTATCAAAATCAGCATATTATCATCTAGGAAAGTGTGTAGGAACATATTCATTCCGATTCTCCGAGCTAAAAAGAAGATAAGGAGGAATTGCCTCCTACAATATTTTAAGATGTAACCCAAGTGCCATTTGAAATAGAAGTTCACTAGCCCAAAATCCAAGAGGCAATATAAGATAAAGATACATTAAATTATGTTCCTTTTCTCATGCAAGATGAAAATCATGAAAATGTTGAGCACCTCGAGCATCTAAGCCATTAAAACCATGAAGACTTGATCGATCATCTTAAGCCCGCTGATGTTTCTCATTCGCCTTCATATATTAGTGCACTAAGCCATTATGACATAGTTGTCACTAATTAAAATCAAGATACTATTGATGTTCACAAGGCAGTCTATCCCAAAACCCCAAAGAAGCCATAATCCCCATAACAGTAATGCCATCTTTCTCTTGAGGAAATCTAGCAAAAGGATATTTCAAATTTTGCAGATATTTCATAAAGTAATGACTCAATTATCCACAAAGATCTTCATGAAGATTACATTAACATCAACAAAATTTAATACTAAGATGAAAAAGATGAAAAAAGCGATAAATTATCAGACTTATCAAAAAATGTTAATTTGGATCATTAGGCAAATCACAAAATAAACGATTTCGACTAAGACGATTTCCTTGAACATCAAAGTACTAGCAACAAGAAACAAATAAATGACTTAGCTGACTTAATTATGCCTTAATTAAAACCCAATTAATTAAATGAGATTAGAAGCAGTAACATCCTCTTCAAAAACGTGAACTAACATCAAGAACTCTAAGCTTAAATGCGCCTCAGTGGATAAAGAGACAACCACTCACTCCTTAACACTTCCAAAAATTCTCCTAAAAAAGTAAATGAATAGAAAAAGCCAGTAAAAAACGGTAGTAATATTTACATAAGAATCAGGAAATAGAGTGTGCCTATGCATAATTTAAACCAAAAGCCATATCGTTCGAGTAGTTGTTATAATCAACAAACATGATAAGTTTAATAGTATTTTGATTAGATATTATTGATATCATTTTGGAGAGCTAGGTGAATTAATTTTACCTGCCTTCCTTATGGCTCTTTATAATGTGTCGATTGTATCGTCCTTATCGTTAGTTATCATGTAAGTTTCATATATCCCTTTTATGATGTCCTATCTGCATTATGAAATTCGGCCTTGATCGATCCCTCCCTCCTTGGCTAGTTGATCTATCACACATTTCATATGGATTTCATCGATTCTATCTGAATACTTCTTCAAAGACTATACAAACTCATGTTGTTAGTTAGCTTAGTCTAATTTATCAAAAAGTGCAGTTATTTAAGCTTAGTCATTATTGATACAGTACTTGATAAGATCTTTCTTCTTTATTGTCTTTAATCTTGTCTGCACAATTTGATCAATAAAGTTACATCTGTCTTTCTTCTTCTCCTTTATCTCACATTCAGCTATCTTCTAATTTTTGTTTATATTGTCCAGTTCCTCCTTTTTCTCTTTGGAGAGATCAATCATCTTCTTTATTAGATCCTCCTCCTCAATCCTGAGGTCAGTGTAGAGTTTAAGCAGTGCTTTGTCCCCTGCTCTAATGAATTTCTACAAAGAGATCCTTTCATCTCCAGAATCAATATAGTTCTCATATAAGAAAAGGATGATTAGTTGAGATTAGGTCTCTATAGTGAAATGTTAGACCTAAGAGTGATCAATTTAATAAAGCCCCAAAAGATAGTAATTATAATCAATCGAATAAATCGTATCTACAAACTACTAGATACTCCTATCTTAGAGATAGACCTAAAATGCAGAGAGTACATTCAAGTCAGACCATGTATATAGATAAAACGATATTTTTAACTGTTTTTTATTTATAATCCGCTGCTTATATAGATAGTAAAGCAATCCATTGAAAATCTAGAGTTTTTGCATCTTTAGATTCAGCTAGTGATTTGCCACTGTCCTCTATCGGATGCTGTCGTATCGACTTTCAATTTACCTCAAGTATTTTCTAAGTAATAAAGAACGTACTTCACTATTTTAGGCTGCATGCGCTAACTTTTCTTACTCTTTTCTCGATTTTTCACAAAGGATTCAATCATAAATGCATCATTCTTCAATATTAAATCGCAAATGCCTGCTCTCTATGGTTCATCGTATTCACGCCCAAAATCTATATTTTTTAATATACTCTTGTTCAATTATTAAAGTGGCTTAATGTGAAAGAAACGGGCAAGCTGAGTATGTTCGAAATGTAATTGCGAGTTTTCCCGGAATGGACTTGGATGTTACCTTGGAGATATAGCTTCTCCTTCGTTTTAGCAGTCTAATAATTTTATGGTGAAAACGGGCTTGATTTTTTAGTTGTGCTTTGCTATGTTTGAATAGTGAATTGTATTATTTTATATTTTTCTTAAAGGAATAATATCTTTTGTTGAAACTAATCCTTTTCCAAGGCCTTAGATAAAGTCATTAATATCTCCAAATTTGTAAAGCTTTAGTAAGGATGTGAACACGAAATTTTTCCTATTTTACTGATTTTCTTCGATAAAATGCCTTTGTGATTCGGTAAAATTAGCAAATTTTTCATCAATAAATTCTTTTAAGAATACCTTTACCAATTTGATATGAAGTTTCTCTTTGGATTTATCTTTCAAGCTAAGCCCATTCAAAAATGTAATAAGATTCTGATCATTGGCTTTAATCAAGGCAGAAAGAATACCCTTTTCAAGCCTACTTAAAATGTCTCCTTAAAAGAACCATTCAGGTTGATAGAATTCGCTCTCGAAAGAAATCTAGTTTGTTATATGTGATTTGATAGGACTGTCTTGCTTCGGATTGGCAAAAATCTTCCGATTCTTAATATCTTTGTCAGGAGTTACTGCTTTTATTTTGATTAGCTCAGCAGTTCGATTAGGCTTCCCTCCAAAGTCCGAAAGCTTCTAAGGAGAATTCTAAATTTGGTGATCAAAGGAACGTTGCTCATGGACATGTATCAGATTCTTAGTTTTCTTCTGTTAGTTTACTTGCTCATCAAAATTTATCTGCCCAGTCTTAATCAAATTCTTTATATAGTTGGGAATTTAATCCGCAGCCGTTATCTGCTCTGCAAATTCTCTTTAATGAATCATCCTCTTTCCTCTAAACAGCGAAAACACAAGAATTTATCCCTAAATAGCAAAAGGTATACAAGCAGTGCAGAGGAAGTATGCATTTTGATGGGATGAAGCGCATAGAAAAATTCTATCTTATCAAATTAAAAGATAAGTTCTCTTAGAATCTTCTTGCCCAAAAAAGAAGCCTTTTTTCGACTGTTGAAGAACACTATGCCAAATAATTTGTTTGTCTTCTTTGTTGTTACTTACGACATGAAGAGTTGGAAGTCATCAATATAAAATTTACTGTCCAATAACTCATTCTCACTTGGTGGATTTTTGCGCCCTGAAACTTTACTCATGTTCTTTTGACTACACACTTCGCTCTTCGACTTGTCCTCAGAACTATCGAAATCCAGAACGATCTCATACTCTCCTCCCCTTGACTGGGCAATGAGATCCTCCAATCCTATCTTTTGGCCTTCAAAATTTTTCAAATATTTGATTTCAGACTGCAGGTGGAATGCCTTCCTGACTAGATTTTTAAAGGCAGCAGGTTTGCTCTTGTTGGATATAACAAATTCTCGCTTCATGTTCTTATATGTCAATAAGACTGATCTCTCCATCTTAGATATTATCTTTTTTATTTTAATGTAATTATAATAATTGAAGCTAATAAAAAATATAAATCACTTTTTCTTTACTTCATGTTTCTTCTTAGCCTACATCAACTTATTACCTTGGCCGAAATCACCTTTTACACTCACCATCGCTTATTACTCGTTCATCTTACCCTTAAGGCTCATACTCTATCAATAGAAAGATATTTACCTTTAACTGTTTTGTTACTTATTATTCACTCAGCATGCTCTTAACTGATTTCCAAAGAGGAGATAGCTCTCCTTGCATCTTGAGCGATTCTTACATTTCTAGGAGAAAATATTGCTGTGGGCCGAGGATGGAGCCTGGACGGCATAGTCTAACCCAACCTATTAGATCTGCAGCATTGAAGTGATAATGTTTGATGGCATAGCAGGCAATAAGCGTGCCTGTCCTTCCAAGTCCAGCCTTGCAGTGGACAGCAACAGCTCCTGGCTCAGTCTCAGCAATCTCAAGAAATTTCTCCACGATTTCCTTGGGAGGGCAGGTTCCATCAGTAAAAAATAATTCATGATGCTTGATTCCTTGTTCCTTGAAATCATTAGAGTTGTATGTCTGATTGTTGAGTCTCACAACAGTTGTCACTCCAAGCTTCTTGAAGATAGGCACATAGTCCTTAGGAGTGAAGAGAATATTCTAAAGTAATGAAAACTATTTACTCCTGAATCATCGGTTGACTTATCGTAGGGAGAGCTAAATGCCACCATTTTTTGAGGAATAACCCAGTTTAAGTCCCCATTCTCTATCTTCTCATAGTGTTAGTATTAAGCAATATCAAATTTCTTAAAATCAAACCATCCAAGTTTCATCGCATAGTTTAATCCTCTCAGACAATCCAATATCTTTATATCTTAATTCTATACTGTGCATTTATAAGAACACTGGCCATACCCTGCATCTCTGTATGGCTTAAATTCAATATTTTTAAAAGGCTAAAACGCTTCTTAAGGTGTCTTCTTCATGATGATAACCTGGGTTAATTGGGGATTTACAAGGTAACAGCAAACAAGGAGGGCAGAGTTGACACATTTGGAATAATGTGGAGATGTAAAATGATAGAATACATTGTCATTATACTTCTTATCAGTTAGGAATTTTTGGACTTAGTTTATATATTTCCAGACTTTGGCTATGTTCAACGGACCGAAATCCTCAAAGAATCCTTAGTAAACAAGATCCTGCGATAATTTGAAAAAGTTACGTTGTCAATATTGAAAAAGAAGGCTTTGGGAACGTCTTTGGGAGGGTTGAGGTCAGCCAAATAGAAGAACTTTTCTCACTAAGGCTATATATACTTGGGATAATGGTGACTAAGGTCTTGGGAATCATCATAAGATTTAATTAATTATAATGGCATCGGACAGCGTCAATAGATAAAGGGCCATCACTGCCAACCTGCTATCTTTTTAGCCAGAGCCAAAAATATTAATTCTTTTTTATCAAAGAATTATTATGAATTAGATGATAAGTCTAAGCTAGGACCTTGGATTGAGGCTCATAGATCATTGAGATTGTCCTCATACTAGTCGAGGTTCATCTCTGCTTTCTTCTTATGCTTGGCGACTTGTTCTGCAGTCATATCTCCAATAAGTTTATCTACATCCTCATCCTCGATCTCCTCCTATTCCCCTCCCATGATGTCCTGCACGTACTCATTCATCACATTCATCCTTTATTTCTCAGTCATGAACCGTTTCATCGTGTCCTGGTAGTCCATTCCCTTCATTTTGTTATTTGCACCGCTCATGATCTTTGCCATCCCCGACATCACATTCTGCATGGATTCGCTCACGCACATCTGCTGGAGTCTGCATGGAGGGAGATGTACTCGAAGGTGACATTTTGGAGTTGCGCATCGAGGTTATTGTATTTCTGTACCATCTGGTTATTCTTGAGAATCTGCTGGGCAATAACTTTTTGGGATTGCTTGATCAGGCTATTCTTACAGCTGGCTATTTTTTCTCTATTTTTCTCTTCAAATCCTTCTGCAGAGTTTTTACTTGATACTCTAGCTTTATCTTCTCCCTGTTGTACTCGCGTCGCATTCCGTTTATCTCCTTAGTATACTCCTTCACTTGCTCTAAAATACCCTTCTTCTTACCTTTTAGTGTCTTCTATGGCTGCTTTGGACCAGTTGGCTGCTCTTGACCCATATAATAATATAACCAGATCTATCTTACAACCCCATAAATACAAGATATGTCATATAACCATTGTGAGGAAATATGTGAGAGAGAATAGAAGGGGTAGTAGTGATTTATAATATTTTGTTTATTCAAATATTTAACAAAATGTAGAACCAAGAGGATGAACCCTGCGATGTGATCTAGCACAAAATCATGAAGGTCAACGGAGAGATCGGGTATAAACGCTATCAAAGGGGCAAATTATTAGGCAAGGGTAACTAACTCATTAATTGCAGGAGGATTTGCAAAATGCTATGAAGGCGTCAACCTGTAAACAAAAAAATATTGTGCCATCAAAGTTATTGACAAAGTATCCCTCCAAAAGAATAGAGCTAAGCAAAAAGTAAAACATACCCATATTGTCAGCTCCTATCTTAGATCAAAATACATAAAACCTTACATCATCAATATATCGTCTAATTCGACAGCGTATTCTAAGATTCAAACTACGTCTACATAATCCTCTAACTCTGCGTCAACAAGGTACACATCCGTAGATATAGACTTTGAGTGAAATGGTTAAAAAGCGTAAGAGATTGACTGCCAAATAGACAAGATATTTTATGCTGCAACTCATCTCAGCTGTAGATTATATGCATAATAACCGAGTTATTCATCGAGATCTCAAGTTGGGCAATATCTTTCTCAATGCTAATATGGAAATTAAGGTTGGGGATTTTGGTCTTGCGGCTAAGCTGGAGTTCAGTGAGGAGAAAAAGAGGACTATGTGTGGCACTCCCAATTATATTGCTCCTGAAATCGTTGAAGGATCGGTTGGACATTCATATGAGGTTGATATTTGGTCTATGGGAGTTATCTGCTTTGCTTTTCTATTTGGAAGGCCTCCTTTTGAAACCAATGAAGTCAAACTTACTTACAAAAAGATAAAGACATGTGAATATAGCTTTCCAGTAAGTCCACCCCTATAAAGACTACGAACGCCCCTGAAGAAGGAAAAGATTTTATAAAGAATATTTTAATTCTTGACCCTAAAAAACGCTTGACAACAAAGGAAATGTTAGCCCATCCATTCCTTAAAAACTAAGATATCCCCAAAGTTTTATCAGTCGAAGCGTACCGATTCTTTTATAAAGATTAACTCAAATTCCAACATTTAAAAACTAATAATAAAGCACACTAACGAGAGTAAAATCAACAGACAAGCTCCGCCCTTAAGATTTCGGCAAAAAGAAGATGTAACTCAATCTTAATCTGAACCAAGTCAACGATGCTCCTGATAAGATATACTAAGGTATGCATTCCCCTAGAAACGCCTTTAATTACTAATAAGGTAAATTGAGTACAGTTGTTAGCGAAAGCAAAGATTAGCATAAAATAAATATTCTCGCATACTTAGATTACTCTAAAAAGTATGGCCTTGGATACATAATAAATAATAAATACTATGGAGTATATTTCAATGATGAAACACTAATGTCTTGTGATGAAAGCAAGCAGTAAAACATATGATAATCTAGAAATATATACTTCGTTGAGAACCCCACTCTCAAACAAGAAAATATACAAAGCTACAAAGTTGATACCATGCCTAAAGATCGTGATTTCCAGAAGAAATATATGCTTTTGGAGAGATTCGTTATACATCTAAATGAGGAAATGCAGAATATGCCTGAGGACAAGTTAAAATTCTAGAAGAACTAAGGATTTATCTTTATCAAGCAGTGGCTTAAGACAAGACACGCAATTATGTTTGGCCTAAGCAATAAGTTATTCCAAGTCAACTTCTTCGATAACAGCCAAATATTACTCCACACTGCCAAAAAGACGGTTCTATTTACAAGCAAGAAAGGATAAAGAACATACGAAGTGCTTTCTAATGTGCTGCAGACTCAATAAAACGAGATGGCTCGAAGAATAAAGTACACAAAATAAATCCTTAATTCAATAAAGCGTAAGAAAGACTAAAAGATTGATGAGATCCCAATGGCGCCAGACAAGTGATTATATTGTAAAGAATTTCATGCATTCATCTATAATAGAAATGTTGGCGTTATGCTCTTTTTATAGCGATGCCTATAAAAATTATAACGAATACTTCTCAATAATGTCGGTTATAAGATACTAACCCGACAAAGAAATAAACTAAAAACAGCGGTCAATTCAATGCTTCAACTCCCTATCCAACCAATAAAAACCATACAGCTTCAAAAATTTTAGTCGTTCAAGAAACAAAGCTAATACTAAATCATTGCAATCAATCGAATTTAACCATGGATCAATCATCATACCAATAAAGGCAAAAATATCTAGTAGAAGAAAGTTAATAAGTTTTGATAGGAATTAATTAAGCGAAGTTGATACTTAACGTTCGAAGCTATTAGAACATTCTTCTAAAAAGAATGTGCTAGAAGGTCACCTGAAACGAATAGGGAGACCCGAAAGAATGCGAACAATTGATTAGTCTTAGCTGCATTTTAAGTAAAAAAGAATTAAGGACTGTATTTAACTTATGCAGGGTGTGTTGTAATAAATTCAAAATCAAAAATCACAAAAACATGCAAATTTCAACCTTCATCCATCATCAAAACAATAAGTTCAATAACCTCCATTGAAGCCATAGAAATAAGAGGGATTATCTAAGTTTTAAAACTATGTTCGTAATGTATGCAATGTAAAGAATGAGAGCAAGCAAATAATTCTAAGGAAGGCTAAAGCTAAATCCACCGTGAATCGATAAGCAATAAAGTCATCCGCCATCCTCAACGCTCATAAATTTTAAACAATTCGTCATTAAAAGCCTAAATAAATTCAGCCTTATAACTTACTAGCCTCTGCAAAGAAGAAATAAAAACCATATTTCGCCAACAATAGTTAGCTTAAGAAGATAGATTAGCTAGAATGCAGCTTTATTTCCCCTGTCAATCAAAGTTCATTTATCAGTGATGTCGGTAAATAACTCCTCGTCAAACACCTCCAATAAGACAGTAAGGGATTCAAATAATAAATATAGGAAGATAACAGTAGATAAAAGTCCACCCTCGAAAGCAACAATAAGCTGATTCTGAAATTAAAGAATCATAGAAAGTTAAAAAATATCTTTCCTGATGGCTTTTTTTGATATTCTATCAGTGTATTATTAATAACACAAATATTATATTGTCATAATGGGGTCTTTTAACTTCAAATAGCCTCCACATTTTCAGTAACGCACCCTCAAATTTATAGAGGAAGTCTCAAGAACATCACTTCCAGTAGAATAAATAAAGAATAAAAAGAAAAGAAGTGATGAAATATATTAGTTTGATAATAAATTGAGGAAAGTATAAGGACCTTTGAATTTTCCAGTAAGTTGCATAGGATTGGTTCGAGCACGTCATCCTAAAACTAATAAACTAATTGACGGAACATGCATTTTGATAAGTGGCAACATTCTTCTTACATGTGCTCATAACCTCTATAGTTTCTAACAAAAACTATTTTATTCGGAGCTAGAGTACTATCCTGGTCGAAATGGACCATAAAGTAAGAAGATAAGAATGAAAGTTAATGAACATAATGTTAAAATACATCCAAATTTTTATCAATATTAAACATCGGAGCACGAATACTATGATTATGCAATCATATTTCTCGATGAAAACCTTGAAAATTAGTACGGATTTATAGAAATTTCTCATAACTACTAAGCAAATTAAAGCTAAGTGTATTTGTTCGGATATCCTGTTGAAGAAAATAATGTAAAAAATGAAGTATATCTTTATGGTTCTAAGGGAAAGATAACTAAAAATACATAGAGGATTCTATACTATGATATGTAGACTAAGAGTGGTCAAAGTGGAGCACCCATCATGATTAATGATCAAGGCAACTGGAAAATTATTGGAATACATACAGTGAGTGACCCTTCAGGAATATTTATCAACTCAGAAGTAGCCAAGACACTAAATAGTTGGATCAAAGTCAATTAATCAGCACTTACTATCAAAGATGGAAGTAATTATAGAGTAAATCTAGGACAAATATTTGAAGATAAAGAACCAAGACTGTAAAAGATGATAAAAAAATACAGTTGGTAAAATTTAGTCAGTCTTACTTTCAATCGATGCAATATAACAACCTAAAATTTACTAAATTTAAATAAAGTTAGCTGGAGAATAAGAGATTTTTCTTTAGGTTTTCCATTTCCCATTTAGATTTCAATAAAATAGATAAAATCTGCCTTGAACCATCAAAATTCAAACAACTGTAAAAACTGTTCTTAAGTACAACTATCTTTACGATATAGACATTAATTTGATTAAAGTTGTTGACCCATGCATTTATTCCTTCGATAGATTGACCCATATATTTTTGAGTAATCTTAATTCTTATTCAGAAGAGAACAAGATACCGAAGAATTCTTTTCAAAACATATCAACCTTTTTAATGGTAAGTCTTTGTAATTATATGCTTATTCAGAATGAATTTGATTTCAACTAGGACATTAATATGTTTATTTGATTTGCTAATTATTGCTATTCTCTGTCTGTCTAAAATAAAAAATTTTTACGAACCAAATTTCTTGGTAGATTATTGACCCAAGTGGCAGAAGTTATTAAAACCCAAAAGCGGCAGGAGCATTTCATACAAAACATACTTTTCTAATACTTTTGTTATCCAAAGTGGTCGGATTATTTTTATACAATTATAATTTTCTAATTGCTTTATATTAATTAACTACATATAACGATTGCTGGGATGACTCACAATTAAAAGGGGGTTGGGGTTGGGG
>JACCDV010122094.1_pt1 | contig 14343 bp, 35 predicted proteins | sample 7446131 | NCBI WGS metagenome assembly JACCDV01 (sample SAMN15323448, study PRJNA562643) | freshwater metagenome | isolation source: river surface water | place: USA:Blue River Watershed | collected 2017-08-17 | reverse complement strand
GGGGGGGGGGTGGGGTGCGCCTGTCCTCCGCTAGATTCTGTGGCGCTCTGTGGCGATGTGTGCCCCGTGGTCTGTTCGTCTTTGTATCATCCGACAGACAAAGAGAAACCCCACAGACAAGGGGGCAGTCTGTGGGGCGTGGGGAAGGCGGGAAAGCCTAAGCCGTGTGTTTTATTTTCTCTTCGGTTGTTCGCTCTTGTATTGCGTGGTACTTATTGCGGGCGGTGAGATAGACGCTGAATAGCTCTCGAGCGTGCTCCTCTGTGAGTTGGTTGCGCTCCATGAGGATTAGAAGGGCTAGCGTGTGCCAGTTTCTATCCGTGAGGCTCTCTATGTAATCTCCCAGCCTGACGTCGAGCGGGTTTAGTTCTGTCATCTGTTTAGCATCCTTTCGATGTGGCGGCGGCGTAATCTCTGTGAGGTGTACCTTTCCCAACGGGCGGCTAGCATTGTGTCTAGCGGCAGTGGATTTCTCAACACCTGAGTGGACCAGCGTGTGGCGTCTCCGATGTGGTCGGCGTGGTCGTACCGTGCCCAGCTCCAAGACCTGAGCGAGACATAACCTGTAAACCCCGTGCCGATGTTAAGGCCAAACCCTAGGGGCAGTGGCACCAAGACAACCCAGCCGCCAGAGTTGCGGTTGTACCTTATGCGGCGGCGTGGCTTTGATGGTGAGGGTTTGAAGGTTGCGCCTAAGTCGATGTTGATTGCGTGTTTCACTTGCCTGCCTCCTTGATGCTAAAGCGGAAGACATTCCCTAGCAGTTCTCGCTTGCGTGCGGCTGCCATGTTTAGGACCAGTTGGGCGGCCTCGAAACTGGTCGACTCGTTGCGGATAAGTGCGCCCGACAGTACAGAGTCAATCATGGCTACTGCTATCGGCTGCCCGCTGTAGGACTCCCCGCCGCTGCGGGCTGTCTCTAGGCTGTTTCTAAGGTCTCGAATTGCAATTGCCTTGGCGTCTAGTTCGGCCTGCCATTGAAGGCTGAAGCTATCTGGGGCGACTTGTTTCTCTCGACGCTTTGCCAGTTCGTCTGCCAGTTTGGTATCGGCTTCCCAGTTATTTAGTTCTGCCTCTAAGTAATTCCAGAACTTAGTTGCGTCCTCTGGTGATACGTAAAACATTTTTTCCCTTTCCTTTTCTATCGGCTTTCCCTCCGATGTAAAGATTCAACCACACTTTTTAGGGTGTGTCAAACTCATTTGGTAACGTTTTGGTAACGGTTCCAAAGTTCAATCTGCGCCTGTGTTGGCTCTGTGTCTTGCTCTATCTCCCAGCCGCAAGCCTCACATTCGGCCCGCTGCCCGTTCAGTATCGGTGAGGCGTAATCCTCGCCGCACATTTCGCAACGATAGACCAAGGGATAACATGCGGTGCAATTATGAGCGCCGCAACCGTAGCGGCTAGCCTTGGCCTCTATCTCTTGCACCTGTTCAGCCGTGAGTGTCATTTGTCTTGCCTTTCCTGTCTGGCTGCTATGGCGTCGGCGACCCTGTCATCTCCCAGCGCCTCCATGGTCTGCCACATTGCCGAATAAATTCGGCTTCGGTGTGGCTCTCTGTCTTCGGCGTATAGCACGGCGCAAGCGGTGAGGGTGTAGTCAATCGTTTGTGCCATGGTTAGGCCGTTAATTCGTCCTAGCCTCTGGCATTGCGTCCAGTTCTCGGCGGCCACGGCCTTTACAAATTCCTTAGCTAGCTCTAGCGCCACCCTTTACCACCTAACGCCATGTAAAGAACCATCTTGGCTAGCATTGCTGCACCGATAACAAAGAAAATAATCGCCCATAGAGTGACATTCCAAGCTAGTTTCGCAACCACGCCTAGAGAAAAGGCGACCTTTTGGCGGTGTGCTATCTCCTCTCTTTCTTGCCTGAGTTCGTCTAGTAGCTCTCCAAACATGCGACGGCCTCCTTCCATGCGGCTAGCTTGCCAAGATTCTCTTCGGCTCTGCTCATTGCCTCGCCTTTCAACTCCTCGCCGACATAGGCCCAAATTTCATTCTCGCCTATCCAGCTTTGACTTAGAAATTCGTCCTGTTCATTTGTATTGACAAAGTCACCATATTCCAGACTGCCATAAGTAGCGCTGCCTATTGTGACTCCGTTTAGTTCAATAGAAACGGTGGCTTGCACATAATGCCACTCGTCTTTATTCCATGCCTCGACCTGTTTGGCTGTCATGCCGTCGTTATCCTCTGGCCTTCCCCAAGGGTCATATTCAAGAGACAAAAAAACGTCTGCCCCTGCAACTTCTCCAAACTTAGTTCTGCTAAACACTTCTAATTCCCTTCGTAGTATTTCGAGCTAGCAAAGTCCAGCGGGCGGGCTAGGTGTTTGCGGGTAATCTCTGGGGCAAGCTCCCAAAGTAGCCACCCAATGTTATAGGCGGCGTCGTGCGCCCTGTCATAACCTAGGCCGCTGCCTCGCAACATGTCGCCAAACCATCCAACCACGGCACGCTCTTTACGGCAGGCCGCTAGCCAATAAGTTAGGGTTTGGTGTTCAATCTTTCCGTTTTTGTCAATGTAATACAGTGTGGGCTTGTAGCGGTATGCCATGCCTGAGCCTGGCACAAGGGTGACGACAATTTTGCCGCCTCTCTCTAGCACCTGTTCGGCGATGAATTGCGCCCGCTCCACCTTTTCCTCTTGGCTTAGGTTTGGCTTGTAAGTTTCCACTATGCGGCCCACCAAACTAGAAAGGCGTTAAACCCGTCCACGGCTAGGCCGATTAGTTCACGGTGTGCGCCTGCTCCGATTAGAAGGCCACCCCCTAGGACTGCTGCGACTAGGGCGGCAAGCTTTAGATTCTGCTTAGTCATTCTTGGCCGCCTTCTCTGCCTGCTCTGCCCTGTATTGTGCGGCACGCTCCATGGCTGCTAGGTGGTCCAGTCTCTGCTGCTCTTCGATTGCTGCCATGTGTGAGTTACCCTCTGGCATTGCGTTGATTAGTTCGTCTAGTGCGACAACATCCGCCCGTGTCTCGGCGTCCAGTGTCTCGATGTACTCAAGCCAATCTGCCATGCGGTGCAATAGGCGCTCCGCTGTCTTGGCGCTGATAGTTACAGTTTGCATTTTTCCCTTTCCTTTGTCTGGCCTTTCCCTGCCAGTAGTTCGACGGTACACCATTGCGGGGGGCGTGTCTAGCATTTTCTGCAAATTTTTTATAACAAAATCGTTATCTTTTGTTACTTGACATTGTGCCTGTCTTCTGGTATTTCGTGCGTGCGTGTGCGTGTGCCCGTGCGTGCGTGTTAAGAGGTGTGTCTTTGTCTAGGGGGCCTTGACTAGGCCATTCGAACAAATGTTTGCAACAAGTGTTTCGAACAAATGTTCGGTTTATTTTTTTGCAGTTTTGACTTTTCCCGAAAACATTTCCAACCGAATATTGGCCTCTGACCGAATGCCTTGACCTGAAAATCTAACCTTCTACTACAAGTTTAGGCTTTTGTCATTTTCGGCCTGTTTTTTTGCAGTTTCTGTTTCTGTGGAAAAACTTTCCAACCGAAATTTTTGTTTTGGAAAAATGTCCTGGGATTGTTGCAGCGCAGTCAGAACTTCTCCGTGGAGAGAGCACTTTATCTCAGAAATAATCTCTAGGTTTGTCGTGAACTTTGGTCCACAAAAAGGACAGATATAAGTTATAGCTAATGTCGTAAGTTTGAGCGGGGTTTGCCTAGCAACTCTTCTTTGGCTCATAAGAAATGTCTAGCGAATGATTGGCTTATTGCCTCGAGAGGCGTTGCAGCTTCTGTGAGCGGCTGCTAGCGGCGACGCAGGGTCTCCTGGAATAATGTGGTCAGCTTGCCAAGGGTCTTCGGGACGATAACCTTCTCCACAAAGGTGACAAACTGAAGCATTCTCTCGAACCGCCTTAGCTCGGCGTTGATAATCACCTGAGTACTGGCCTGTAGCCAGCTTGCGGCTTCTGCGTCTTTCGTCATGCTTTTGCTCCTGAATTTTGCGGTGAATCTCGCATCGTGATGCCCCCCGTGAAAGTTTGCCGCATTCGATGCAAGGACGGAGAAAACCAGCCATTATTTGTCTTTAGAGTAGAACCCGCCACCCTTAAAGGTGACAGTTACGTTGGAAGGCTTGCGTCGCATAGCCCCCCCACATTTTTGACAGGTCAAATTTGGGTCTTCGAAGATGCTGTGATTGACTGGCTGAGTGTGGTCGTTATCGCAGGTATACAGGTACGTAGGCAATGTCAATCCTTTTCATGTTCCAGAGCGGCGACTGCCTTACTGGATACTTTTGGGTCGGTGAGACGTAGTTTCTCTCTGCCTCTAATTTACCGTAACAATCGGTACAAATAGCAATGCCATCAGGCTTGCCTTGTTCGCACATTGGGCACATCACGTGAGTTGCCTGGAATCGAACCAGGAAGGGGGGAAAGGAAGCAGCGGAAACTATGAAAAACCGCATTTTCGAAAGGGGAAAGTATCCCTTGCAAACCTGCCAACTCCATATTTAGTTATGGTTATAGCTTATACACAGTTCCAGAAAAGTCAACTTCTTTTTCTAACAAAAAGGTAACGAGCCCTGGGATGCTGTCTTCACCTGTTGTCTTCTTCCACCAGCCTGAGCCGTTGTCCATAGTAGAAGCCATTACGAGGAAGCGTGAGGTGCCTCTAGGGGTCGAGCCCATCTCGGTTACTCGTAGGTGGTGCCAGTGACCGTGCACTAGAACAGTGGCGTCAGATACTGGCTGTCTGCCGAACGCTTGGCCTCTCCACCAAGTAGCCATCATGTCAGGGCGCTTGGCTTGATGTCCATGTACGACTCCTAGGATGTGGAAGCCGTCTTCGAATACGTCAAGAGCTAGAGACTCGTCATGCTGCTGAGGTTCTATGAACTTTATGTTCAACCCTGACTCCTTGGAAAGCCTAGCTAACTGGCGTCCGATGAACACACCCCAGTCATCCGAGGCCTTGCCTACAACCTGCTTGTTCACTCGCCACTGGCAGTGGTTTGAGCCAACCGAGACATAAGTTATATCTGGTACAAGAGCATGTAGCTGGCGTAAGGTCTGGTAGGCCAAAGTAATGCTGAGGTCCACCTGCTCCATGATTGAGAGGTCGTTGGACTGTAGCTGCTGTAGGTCAGCGGCGTTGCCGAAGTTCTCGATGGTGTCACCTGTGTCACAGAAGACTATCTTGCTTGGCTTTTCCTTTTTGATAAGGGCTTCTAGCCTCTGCTGCATCAGACCTACACGCTCGATTAGCGACTCAGAGTTGCCTCGGTAGTCAACCTTGCCAACCTGTAGGTCTGACCAGAGAATCACTAGCGCCTTAGCTTCAGGTTTAGGTAGAGGTTTAACCTTTACCTTCTTCTTAGCCTCAGCTAGCAGTAGAGGCAGGTTTATCCCTGCTGTCTTCTTCCTGAAGTGAAAGCGGTACGAGGTGAGCCATTCACCGTCATACTTCTGCCAGCGGGAGGTGCGAGGCGTGCCGACAATCTCAATCTCGTCAGGATTGAAGCCTGCGTCGAGTAGAAAAGTATCAAAGTCAGGGGCATCAAGGGCAGGCGTCTGAGCCACGCCCTCAGTACCGTCAAACTCGATGCCGACTCGAATGTTGGGGGGAAGTTCTACCTTAACTGCAGGTTGAAGGTTTTCAAGCATCTCATAAGCCTATCGGAAACAGCCGCAAGACCTGCGACGGTGAGCGGCAATAGTTGTGTCTATTAAAACGATGCCCTTTTGAGCTAAAGCCTTTTCTAGGGTCTTGAATCCCCATTCAGGGTTGTCTACAGCAGCTAGCAGAATCTCTTTGTCCTTGCCCTCTAGTTCGGCTGCAACTCTTTGCACCTTACATGGCTGGCTTCTTGTTGGGATTGTTAGGTCTTCTAGCATTAGATACTCAGGTCATTCTCTTCGGCGATTAGGCGCTGCACCAGGTCAATCAGCGCTGGGTGGTTAGCTGAACCGAGTCCGATTTTTGCGGTTAGCAAGTCGGCTAGGTCCAGGCGGATATCATCAAAGTCGCTGCTCCATACGAGGTTGTTGTCTCGCAGTAGGGCGATGGCTTGCTTGAAGTCAGCTACTACTCTGTCGTTATTCATTTATCCTCTTGACTGCTACTGCAATGTAACGCTCTAACTGGTACGACTTGTGAAACTCTGTTTGCAGGTCTTTTAGCAATTCGCTAATACGCTCACGCTCCGTTCTAATTCCAATTTCGTAGGCGTTGTGTGCGTTAGTGTGGATTAGGTCTTGTAGGTCGCTCATTTTCTAAACCTCCAAGTCAGTCTTGCCCACAATGAAGGCTTTTTTGAAACTGAAACGTAAGGACTCGGCGAGCTTTTTGCCAAGTTCATTATGTAGTCGCGCACTTCTTCTTCTGTTAGCAAACGGTCCTCAGCTTCGTTAAACTTCCATTTCTCTAGTGGCGACCATCGAGAACTGCCGTCGTAATAAGACGCTGAGATAACATACCTACGCTTGCAGTCACATTCCCAAACTGTGCCTAGGTTCTGGCTAGGTAGGATTTCTGGTTGCTCGCACCTGTGAACTTCTTTAATGTAGCGGCTCATTTCTGCTGTCCTTTCACTGTAATAAATGGAACTCCCAAGCCAGTTTCACTTACATTTTCTACGTGAGTTACATCGCTTAATAGTGCATCAAGTGCAGCAGTGACCGATTTAGCATCCCTAGCATCGTAAAGAACAAGCCCACCAAATCTTTTGTTGATTAGCTTTACAAATTTAACCTGCATAACCTGTTGCGCCCAATCGTAAATGCGCTCTCCATTATTTATTTGAGTCACTTCTGCTCTCCTTTGATTAGGTCAATTATGTCCGCAGCGGCAGCATCGGAGGCACAGCAGTAACATCCTGCCTCTTCGCCCCATGTTTCTAGCAGCTCAATGATGCGTTCACGCTCTTGCTCTGCACCTCGCATTTCAGCGGCTACAAAGTCGCCAATCGTTTGCCAAAAGTCATTGCTCACTTCTGCTCTCCTTTGATTAGCTCGATTGCTCTTGCAAACTCAGGTAATACATCTAGGTCACGCTCCAGCAGCTTGATAATGCGTTCACGCTCAGCTTTTATTGATGCTTTGCGGGCTTCTTCACGATGCTTCATAAAAGCGTAAAATTGCTTTTCAGTCAGTTCAATCTCCTCGCCTTCTATTGTCACCCAGTGTCGAGTGCTTCCGAGGTCGTCACGTTCTATATCTAGCCATAGTCCCTCAGTTTTATCTATAGGGGTATATGAATCCGTGTGAATTCTCATTCCTCTACCTCGTCTGCTACCTGCACCATTGGCTCTAACGGCACGTTCACACCACGCTTGCGCTCGAACTTAAGGTGGTTGTCTAGGCTCTTGATTTTGTCAAGCCTGAATCCTGCCCAGCGCTTTGCATCGGTCTCGATAATCGGAGCTGCAGTAAAGCCAAGTGCTAGGAAGCGGTCTACGGCCTTTGGCGTCAGCTTACGGGTTGTGTACACGATGCCACGCTTGTCAAACTCCTTCTTGGTCTGATTGCACTGCACGCAGTTAGGCAGCTCCCAGACAGTAATCTTCATCATCGCAGTTCCCTCTTGAAGTCGTTGATAACATCCAAGGCTTTATTCAGCCCAATAGCTTGTGTCTTAGTTAGCTCTTTGTCTCTGATGGACACTCGGAAACTAATCGTCTGTGCGGCGCATCGCATGCCCTCACCGACTCCCATTGCGTAGGCGTCATCTAGTTCACGCTCGAAGAAGCGTTCTGCAATCCATTCTTTCCAGCCAGTCATATTTTTCCTTTCCTTCCTGACATTTACAGGCTAGAGGATGGAATAACTAGATGTCAAGTGTTGTTATCGAATTGTTATCTGGCCCAGAGATGATGACTTTTGCACCAGGAGCCTCTAAATCTGCGTAGTACTTGTTGGCTACGATATGCACCACTTGCGAGTCATCGCCCCAGATAACCTCGCTCTGACCAATGCCATCGAGCAGGCCACGCAAGAGCTTATCTAAGTCAGGCGGGACGATTGGGTGTGGGCGCTTCTTCTGTGAGACGCTAGCTGGGCGTGGGAGGTAGAAGTCAACCTCGACTGTCACGGCCTGAGTAAAGAAAACATTTTCATTCTCTAGCTTGACTCTTTGGCACTCTGCTGCGATTGCCTTACGCCAGCGCTTTAGTTTGTCGCCAGCGGCTTCAACAACTCTTCCGTTGAAGACTCTCTTTGAACCTTGTGGGGCAGGGTCCCCGAAGACCCTAAGACTTATTTGCATGCCAGTACTTAATGGCTGCGAAGCCGTGTAGGGCTGCTAACACCAGACCAAGAAACCCTGTCACGGGTTCGGCCTGAATCGCTAACAGGTAAAGAATGACCGATGTTAGCAACCCTACGAAGCTTGACATCAGAACGGAACGTCCGAGGTGTCAAGTGGCTCCAAGATGTTCTTGATGTTTGCTACTGGGTCAGCGGTCTCAATCTCGCTTGGGTAGACCTTCATCTTCGCACCTGGCTCACCATCACGCTTGGTGTAGGCATTCCACTTCAGGTTGCCTTTGATGGTAAGTCGAGTTGACTTTGGCGAGGTCAGGATGTGGCTGTAAGCCTGCTTGTCCTTGGCGTCAACGATTACGTCAACGTAGTCAGTGGAGATTGTCTCCCACTTGCCTTCGTCATTCTTCTTGCGGTTTGGGTGTGCTACCTCGAGCACGGTTCCCCAGTTGAACTCCTTGACTTCCTGAAGGAAGCCAGTAAAGGTCACTTGAATTGTCATGTAGGTTTCCTATTCTGTACTTATGTGTGATTGTTCCACACAATCTGCGTTACCGCAAATTCTTTTTCCTGGTAGAAATGGCAGGCCTTCGTCGTCTATCGGCGTCATCATATCCTCGCCGAATGCGCCATGCCATGGCAGGCAGCGGAAGTCTCCATCTTGAACTGTGATGGATTTGGGTGTGCGACAAGAGCGACAGAGAGGACGGGGCTTGTGTCGCTTGTTCTTGTTAACCACCCACGAAAAGCCACATCGTGAGCAGATGGCACGTTCTTCCACATACTAAGCCTAGTGTCAAGCGTAGATTTCACGCTTAGCAAAGTCGTGCAGCGTGTCTACTCCTCGAGCTTCCTCGTATTTGTAGAGGCGGTGGCAGCATGGGTCGCAGGTCAATAGTCCTACGCCGTGGTCTTTGCAGATTGGCATTGGAGTGCCCTTGAACTCGACCTTCTCCTTTGGAGCGTCCCTGTCTAGCTTGTAGGCAGCTTCCTTAGCCCATGTGACGATGTGTCTTGGTTCTAGGTAGTTGATTCTGTCATCCCTGCGTGCGAGCTTGTGAGCTTCGCTAGCAATCTCTAGCGGGATGTTGCAGAGGATGCCCTGCCATGCCGCTACGGTTTCTGGGGTGAGCTTCCTGCCGTCAATAGCAGCAATCTCTTCCATTAGCTGCTTGGTCTCTGTCATGTTCATTTGTTGCTTCCTTTCCTATCGCCTTAGTTGGCGTCTTCCTCGTATTGCTTAATCCATTCTTCCAAGCGACGCTTTTCGTCTTCCTTAGCATTCTGCTTCGGAACCTTGCGGGCTGGTAGTGGCGGGTTCTCCCATGCGTCTGCGTTTAACCATGTGGAGGCGTGCTTGATGTACTGCGGTTCTGGCAGGTTAGGGTCAGTTGCGTAACGGATTACTCCTGCCAAGATGTTCTCGAATGTCTCTCTAGTGAGTGCTGAGCGGAATGCTTTTAGTGCTGCTCGCTTATCCGACTTCTTTGGATACTCTTTCCAGAATTCATCAAATAGCTCCTTAACACTCTCTATATCTTCAGTAATGGTTCTATTAAGGGTTAGTACGCCACCTGCTGTCACCCCTGACGCTGCATTTGTCACCCCTGACGCTGCATTTGTCACCCCTGAGAGTGTCACCCAGTACAAATTCGACTTGTACTGACCACCCGTCGGAGCGTTCTGCACACTCACGGATAACTCACCAATCGAAACTAAGTACTGAATGTCTCTCTGGACTGAGCGCTCAGATGCGTTGACCATCCTTGCAAGCGTCTGAATAGAGGGCCAAGCCCCGATTTCGCCCTGGTGGTCGGCAATAGCTAGCAGAACTAGCCTTGCTCTTCCATCGGACTTTGAATGACGCCAGACAGCGTTCATTACTTCGATACTCATGTAGGTTGTTTCCTTTCCTAAAACAACTTGAACGGTTCTTCCGTCTCGTGTTTCAATCCCATATCATCCAAGATGTACCACTTTCCGTTGCACTCGTCAAGTGCAGGCTCGTCGGTAGTATCCCACTGACGTAGTTTGTGGCCTTTTTCACGGGCGATATCGGCAAAGTTAGGTGATGACTCCATCAGGCTGTTGTACGACTGACAGACACGCATCAGGTTTGACATAGCGTCACTGACGCCCTTTGGAGAGCCACCCATGCCACGGTTCTTGCGGTGATGAATGACTAAGTCCTCCACCTGTCCACAGTGCATGCAGTACGGGTCACGCTTTGCCAGCCTGTCTCGAATAGCTTTTGTAATCATCTTCCCTCTACGTTCATTAGCTTGACTTGTGTGCCTAAAGCCATCAGCGCCGTTTCTATGCCCTTAATCTTGACTTTGATACGATTCAGTTCGGCACGACGTAAATCCCGCTCTAAACGGCTCTCAGCGGCTTCTAGACGTGCAAGAGCAGTTCTGTCAGCCACAGTTCCCTGCGATTTGATGTAGGCCTTCTGTTCGACGGTGTCAAGATTGTACTCAGCTTCAGCTAGAGCACGCTCAGCCTCGAATAGTGCGTTAGTACCCTTCTGGTTTTCCAGAATCAGGTCTGCGATTTGTTTTTGAATTTCGTGTACTTGCATTTAGCTTCTCCACAAGATACAAAAGTTCGACTTTCCAGAACTCAGCTTCATTTTCTTGCTTGTTCCGAAGAGCTGCTACGTACGCTTCCTTGACCTCTTCCACTGCTGCTAGAAGTATCTGCGACATTTGAGGCCTTTTCCTTTATGGTGTCTAGGATTGCTGCGTCAACCTTGGCGGCATTCGCCTCAGCCCAGAGCAATCGGAGAGCGTTTACGTCACTAAGTTTATCTGCCTCTTCAAGCCAGTTACGGGACAGGCGCTCGGCCTTCTGCATCTCCTCTAGCGAGGCACGCTTGTTCCCCGACATGCCCATGTTGGCAAGTGCTCTACCGATGGCGCTGGTCTCGCAGTTGGCAAGGGCGTCTACGTTGTTTGCACCGCCGCTGCCCTCCACCTCTGAGGCATAGCCAGTAGCCTTCACAAGCCCGTTAGCCTGGTCGCCAGCAGATAGGAATACCTTAGCCTTTACTACCCAGCGGGCCTTTTCTCCGTTGTAATCGAGTTCATTAGCCCAGTCGGTGGTAATCCTGCCGTCTGGGTATAACTCTACGAACCTTTTAAGGCGTGATTCAACAGTCTCATACTGCGATAGGTCAAACTTAGCCATTTACTTCTTCCTCTCTCATTGCCATCCATGCGTTGTCGCCGACAAGTCTGAATGGTTCATCTATGTTCTCGATGAAGATTCTGACAACCTGCCCGCCAGCAACCATCCATCCTGATACAAAGCCGTCTACTACCGTGCCCTTGTTGTAAAGCACAATGTGGTCGCCCACACTGACCTCTAGCGGCACTGTGATGATTTCTTCGTCCATTATTTCTTGACTACCAAGTAAGGCAGTCCATCCCTTCTGCTCTGTCGTGAGGCTACACGAAATGTGCCTTCTCCGTCAACTGTGGTTGTTGCGTGCTGTGCCATGCCCATGGCGTCCAGCACTGCTGATTTGTACTGGTTTAGTTCTGCCTGAGCTTCATCGAAGCGCTTCTGAGCGTTCCATAAGCCGACGCCTAGCTCGCCAATCTCTACCTCGGAAGCCCTGGCGATGTCAGGGTGAATCTCTCGTACGGTTTCGTAGGTGCTTAGTGAGCCATCCCACTCAGGCTTCCTGTCCTCCATGAAAGCTTGGATAAACCTGTATGCGCCAGCAACATAGGCATCTGACTCGAACTGGTCAAAGTCAATGCGACGCTCTTCCCATACATAGCCTGGGGTGCCGACGATGTAGGCCTTCTTGAAACCGAAGATTGTCAGGTACCACATGACCTGAGCACGGTAGGCAGGCGGAATGTCAATCCATGGGTTGCGCCCAGTCTTGACCTCAATGATGCCCCACTCGCCTGACTCACGGTGACGGAAGATGGCGTCTGGGTTGGCGTGCATCCAGCCGAACTTCTTGCTGCGCCATGTGCCAGTGGTCCAAATCTCCAACTCAGGGTGCTTCTCTGCGAAGCGACGCAGGATTGGCTCCTCCATGGAGTTGCCGATGAACACGGCGATGTTGTCGTCCATGTTCTGCTCTGCGATTAGTCCCTTCTTTTTGTGCCAGAGAGTGTAGGCAGACTCGTATGGGTTTAGGCCGAGCACGGTGCCCACATCAGAGCCTCCAATGCCCTGCATTCGTAGTTGGTGCCACTCAGGGCTGCCAGGCTCAAAGTCACCAATAAACTCAGCGTCTCCCAGCTCTTCAGCGATGTATTTATACAATTTGCATCCTTTCCTTAGATGTGTGTAATGTAGCAGCATGCTCGGACAAAATAAAGAAGTGACCAAGAAGTATATAAAACTGTTATCTGCAATTAAGAGCAACGGTGGCGCTGAATGCGAGCAGGTTCCGCACATCTTCTTCCCTGAAGATTCACACGGTTTGAACGCTCAGTACTTTGCCGAGCGCAAGTTAGCGATAGAGATTTGTCGCAGATGTCCGATGCAGAAGTTATGCGCAGATTATGCGATTACAGCAAGGGAGCCATTTGGCGTCTGGGGTGGAACTACCCCGCAAGATAGGTAAACCTACTTGACGTCATCCTTGGCGTTAGGGTCGTATAGGTCGTCGTCGCCATCGAACTCAACGTCATCGAAATCGAAGTTACCATCCTGAGTGACCTTCAAAGCGTCCTCGACGGCTTCGCTATCGGATTTAGCCACGGCTGCACGGTAGGCGTTCTGGATGTCGCTCAGCTCTAGCGAACCCTTCCAGGCCACTGCAACACCGATGGTGGTCAATACGACGGCAAATGCAGAGCCTACGCCGATAAGCGAACCCATCCACCAGTTTCCAGCTACAGCGCCAATCGCAGTACCTCCGAAGAAGGTGGCAAGGATTAGACCGACAGAGCGGATGACGATTTGCTTAATTACTGACTTCACTTGTTTGCCTTTACGAACTCGATTAGGTCTATCTTGACTGAGGTTGGGCCAAAGACGCCCTTGTGCTGCTTTGACACCGTGATATGGCTGTGAGGACCTGATGAAGCGCTGCCCGTATTGCCAACCTGAGCGATGGTGTCATCTTCCTTGACCTTGGTGCCGACCTTTAGGCCCTCGACCTTGTTGTGACTGTAGCCGATGTAGAAGACCTCTTTTTTGCTGCGGTCCCCAGCAGGGTCGTAAGCCATTACTCGTAGCTCAGTGACGTTGCCAAGCACCTTAGAGTACTGCTGCAGGGTGATGGTGCCGTTGGCGAGAGCAGGGATAGGGGTTCCCTCTGGCATAGCGAAGTCAACACCCGAATGGGGTTGCATGCCATTCTTCTTACGGAACTCGGATAGGGTACCGAATCGTCCCGAAATCTTAGAGTGGTGGAAAGGAAGCTTCATGCTTCTATTCTACTTGAGCATGGTTGTGACGATTGAGGCGATAAATCCTGATGCGCCCGCCGCAAGCCAGACCATCTTCTCTAGGAAGCGGATACGGCGCTCATGGTCCTTCAAGTTGCGTTCTACCCAATCTATGTGGGTTGGAATCTTTTCGTTAAGACGCTCTACCTGCTTGATTAGTTCAATCGCCCAGGTAGGGATTTGGTCGTCGTTCATTGTTCACGCTCCGAGGTAGGGGCGTAGGTTGAGGTCAGGTTCTATTTTAGCAGAGCTGCGATTTCTACATCGCTTAGGCCCAGTGCTGCAAGCTTTGAGATTGCGCTTGCCTTAGCCTCTGCAGTTGCAAGTTCTGCAGCTTCACGAGCGGCCTGGTCTGCTAGTGCTTGTGCTGCCATTGCTTCACGCTCTGCAATCTCCTCAGCAGTCAAGGGAATAATCTCTCGCTCACCTGTTTCGCAGTTGATAACTAGCTTGGTTGGGATTTCTTGAGTCATTTCTTTTCTTTCTGTTAGCTAACGGTTACGCCGTTTGAAGTTCCCTTTGTAATGCCATACAAGGTTGCCGAGCAATACTGAACTAGGTTGCCTGCTGCTCCAAGCTCTGAATTTAGGCTAATAAATCCCAGAGATGTGATAGCAGTTGAGCTGTTATAAAGTGCTGCTTGAAGGGTCTGATAAGCGGTAGTCGAATTGTTTTCACTAACGCAATCCACGCTTATTGACT
>JACCDV011251916.1_pt1 | contig 14344 bp, 11 predicted proteins | sample 7446131 | NCBI WGS metagenome assembly JACCDV01 (sample SAMN15323448, study PRJNA562643) | freshwater metagenome | isolation source: river surface water | place: USA:Blue River Watershed | collected 2017-08-17 | reverse complement strand
GTTTCAGGTCATCTCGATAACACCGAATATATTTATTATGTACGCTGTCTCGATGAAAATAATCTTGCGAATGCGAGTGATTATGAATTACGATTTACCCTTGATGAAGAGCCGATTAGTAATACCTCAATTGTCACCTCGGGTCCGGGAGGACAGGGTGGTACGGGTCCGTTTCCGAATGGAAGTTCCGTCCTCTACCTTGCATCCGTTCGGCTCTCCGGTTGGGCTGCGCCATCGAATTCTGTGTATATCCTCAAGGATGGCGTTCAGGAAGCGCGCGTCACTGCGCGCTCTGATGGGCGATTTGAATACACCAGTCAAAATCTTGAGCGCGGTACGTATTCTTTTTCTCTCTACGGGGTAGACAACGCTGCGCGACGAACTGCGCTCTATACTTCACCGATAACGCTCTCTCAGGCCTCGGCTAACTCGATATCAGATATCCTCTTGTCTCCAACCATTGCGTTAGAGAGGGAATCTGTCGCGGTGGGCGAAGATGTCACGGTATCGGGCGAAGCTATTCCGGGTAGTGTACTTGAGGTATACACGACGACGTCAGGTGAAGGTAATCGCGTAAGTAGACAGTATGCTGCGACGAGTTCTGTGGGCATACTCGGCGTCCCTGATGGAACATGGTCTTTGATAATTCCAGCAAAAGAATTTTCCAAAGGTCCTTACGAGATTCGAGCTCGCGCATTTAGAACTTCTCTTTCCCGTAGTGATTTTAGTCGACCAGTGTTTCTCGGTGTTGGAGTAGATCCCGCTCCGAATACGGGTAATCGTGCAGACATAAACCGTGATGGTAAAGTAAACCTCGTTGACTTCTCGATTCTTCTTTCATTTTGGGGAACCGATGATGCAGATGCCGATATTAATCAAGATGGGAATATCAATCTCGCCGATTTCAGTATAATGTTATTCAATTGGACAGGTTAATTCATGTATATATGCACCAATTTCATCCATCGAAGACTCGATTCGCGCTTGTCGCAGGAATTTTCGTGGTAATTGCAAGTCTCGGATACTACTGGTACTCACAGCAGCCGAGAGCAGGTGTAGAAGCCTTTACAGAGACGTATGATCTCGTACTTGGAACCTACGAAGGAACCGAGGTTCCACTCAATGAATACAAGCGATCGCTCCTCGTGATTCACTCTTGGGCTTCATGGTGTACGTACTGTGCGGAAGAATTGCAGAACCTCGCGAAACTGAAGGATGTGTATGGCGATGATGTGCACATTCTTGCCGTGAATCGGGCTGAGTCCATGGCAGAAGCACGCGCATTTACGGATTCGCTCGGACTCGGAGACAAAATCGAGATTCTTGTCGATCCGACCGATTCTTTATACAAAGATATAGAAGGCTATGCGATGCCTGAGACCGTGTTTATTAACAAAAAAGGAGAGATCATATTTCATCAACGTGGTCCTATGAAGGTGGATGAAGTGATAGAACGTATTGATGTACTTATTGGAAAAGAATAATTCTTACGAAAATGTGGTGAGGCTGACTCCGCTGATAACAAGTGCTCCTGCGAGCAGTTTTATCGCTATATGGTGTTCGTGGAAATATGCACGACCCACGATTATTGAAAAAAGTATTTCGAATGAGCGTTTTGCAGATGTAATGACCGATGCTGCGGCATAGAGATAGGCAAAACTCATGAGGACGCCACCGATGCCGGCGAGGAGAGACTGGCCAAGAAAAACGGGCTTAAGAAGGTGACGGAAGAGGTTTTCGCGCTTCTCCACATAGGCCGTTACAATAAGGACGAGAATCATGAGGAGGTGTATGAAAAACTGTTCTGCTTCGACGGAATTGTAGTGGGTAATATTGTACTTAAAGAGTGAAACGGTCGCGACGGCAAGAATTGCAGAGAGGAGCGAGAGTATTTTACCGCGCTTACTGAGGCCGTTTCGTGTTGCAAGGAGGAGGGAGCCAAAAATAATAATACCGATTCCGACGAACTGAAGTGTGGTGATTGAATATCCGAGTGCGACATCGACGATAAGAATAAGTGGGAGGGTGAGGGTGCGTAGAAAGGAAAAGGTGCTCCGATCGGCAGCAATAAGCGCCTTGATCGTGACGAACATCATGGCGACCTCAAGAAGGGCGCGCAGAGTAAATGTCGGAAGGCTCGCGAGCGAAAAATAAAATTCACCTGGGCCTATGGTTCCCCAGCCGAGAAGGAAAATAGTCGTCCAAAACCACGTTAAAAATCCAATCGCGTAGACGCTTTCACGCCGGTGTGCGGCTTCGTACTTACTGATCGAAGAGCTGAATTGAATGGCCATTTCTGCGATGGCAATAAGCAGGATTCCGAGCATCTGAGTAGTGTACCAGCCAATCGCCGCCGTGTTTTCCACCTCCCGGATTGATGCGGAGCACTGAATGATGTATTCTCTGAATTGCGCCACCTTAGCTCAGTTGGTAGAGCATAGCATTCGTAATGATAGGGTCCCCGGTTCAATCCCGGGAGGTGGCTCCAAAAACACATGAGATCTCTTGCTCCGTACTTTTTACGACCGACACTTGCGATGTTTATATGCTTTGTTTTGGTGGCGTGGTTTGGGGGACTTTCCGCTTTGATCATTGCCATTTTACTGACCATACTTGAAGTGACATTGTCATTCGATAATGCAGTTGTAAATGCCCGCGTGCTTGCGCGCATGAGCCCGATATGGCAAAAACGATTTCTCACCTGGGGCATTTTCTTTGCCGTATTTCTTACTCGTGCAGTGCTTCCTATTCTCATTGTCGCTGCTTCGGTATGGCTCAGTCCTCTTGTTGTGGGGAAGCTCGCATTTACCGATGCTGCTGCATACGGAGAGCTCCTCGAGGGCGCACACTACGTGATTGCCTCGTTTGGGGCTGTATTCCTTATGATGGTTGGTCTGAAGTATTTTTTTGATGATGCAAAGAAGACGCACTGGCTCGCATGGATTGAAAAGCATCTCGCTCGCTCGGGTCGTATTGAAGCAATAGAGATTGCAATCGTACTACTTCTCCTGCTCGTGGCAGCGTTCGCAGTTCCCGCACATGCGCTTGAAATTTTAGTTGCTGGACTCATAGGCATGATTTCGTTTGTACTCGTGCAGGGGATTGCGAGCGCGTTTGAAGTTGAGGAAGAGCAATTGACGAGCGCAGGACTTGCTCTGTTTATTTATCTCAATGTGCTTGATGCGGCTTTCTCACTCGATAGCGTTGTTGGCGCCTTCGCCCTCTCAACAAACCTTCTCGTGATTACAACGGGTCTTGGTATTGGTGCCTACTTCGTTCGCTCCCTCACCGTCTATATGGTGCGCGAAAAGACACTGGATGCGTTCGTGTATCTCGAGCACGGTGCGCACTGGGCGATTCTCGGTCTCGCGGGCGCAATGTTCTTAGGACTTGTTATGAATGTTCCTGAGCCTATTACCGGACTCATCGGCCTCGTATTCATCGGCTTTGCGCTTCTTTCGTCATGGCGCCTCGAAAAGCGTGGATGAGCTTTATACGAAGAGTTCGCGCACATCGTCCCACGATAGCTTGGTAAAGAGGTCGCCACTTGAATTAATCAGTGCATCAGCCAGCGTCTTCTTTTTATATTTCAAATCCTGGATTTTCTCTTCGATCGTGCCTTTGGTTAAGAGGCGGTACACATTTACCGTTTTTGTCTGTCCAATGCGGTGCGCTCGATCTGCCGCTTGCATCTCAACGCTTGGATTCCACCATGGATCGAAGATGATCACCGTGTCTGCAGCGGTGAGGTTGAGTCCCGTTCCTCCCGCTTTAAGACTAATGAGAAAGAGAGGAATGGTGCCCTCATTGAACTTTGTAATCATAGATGCGCGATCTCGAGTTTTACCAGAAAGGTAGAGGTGCTCGATAGAGCGTTCCTTCAATTCATCTGCGACAAGATCGAGCATACTCGTAAACTGGCTAAAGAGGAGAACTTTATGACCACCGGCGACCGCTTCGTCGATAAGTTCTAACGCGAGGTCCATCTTTGCTGATTCGTATTTTTCGCCATCGCGATCTTCTTTGGCAATTAAAAGCGCGGGGTGGTTACATGCTTGGCGAAGCTTCATAAGTCCGGCAAGAATGTGAATTTGTGACTTTCGAAACCCTTTTTCCTTCACGTTGAGGAAGACTTCGCTTTTCACTTGCGCTAAAATTTGTTGATAGAGAACTGTCTGAGCCGTACCAAGTTCGGCAATCATGTCTTGCTCGATTTTCGGTGGGAGGTCTTTCAACACTTCACTCTTCGTGCGACGAAGCATAAAGGGCGTAATTTTAGCCCGTAAATGAGTGAGCGCCTTCTCATCCGCATGATCCATGATCGGTTTGTGAAATCGTTTTGCGAAATCAGCATAAGAGCCAAGGAAGCCCGGCATAAGGAAGTCAAAGACTGACCAAATTTCTGAAACGTTATTTTCAAGAGGGGTACCGGTGAGTGCGAGACGGAAGCGGGCATTTAAGCGCTTTGCAATTTGGGCGCTCTTTGTTGCGTGATTCTTGATGAACTGAGCTTCATCGAGAACAGCGTAATTAAAATGTGCGTCATCATGGGCAAATTCAGCCTCATCTTTTTTGAGCGTGTTGTAACTGACGATGACGAGATCATATTCTGAAAAAGTGCCACGCAACATTTTTCGCTCCCCTGGGGATCCTTCATACACGAGCACTTTCATATCCTTTGCAAAGGTATGTGCTTCGTTTTTCCAATTGAAAAGCAGGGTCTTTGGGCATACGACGAGACTCGGCTTTTCTTTTACACGGGTCATCGAGAGAAGGGTGAGGGTCTGCAACGTTTTTCCGAGACCCATGTCGTCAGCGAGAATTCCTGCGAAGCGGTACGAGCGGAGAAAATGGAGCCAGTGCACACCTTCTTTCTGATAGGGGCGGAGAATGGAATCGAAATTCAGGGGAATCTCGACAGGTTCAACAGGTTTTCCACTTTGAACCTTTTGCAAAAATTCAGTGAAGCTTTGTGCGCGTGCAGCGGTGTAGTGAGGGGATGAAGTGAGTACGTATTGGAGTTCTGCTGCGTGATACAGTTTTCCTTCAAAACCTTCTTCACGTTTGTGAAAATTACGGAGCATCGCAACAAGGCGCTCCAACTCATCACGATTCGTAATTTCAAGAAGCGTGTTGCCGCGGCGAAATACCGTTTCTCCGCTCTCAATAAAGGTAATAATATCTTCGAGTGTAAGGCGCTCGCCATTGCAATAGAGCGCCACATCAAAGTGGAGCCAGTCTTTCGCTTCGTTTACATCCACTGCAAAATCTGCACGTACATATGCCGACTTGAAGTCTGTGCTGTCGCGTGTGAAATGGATCGGGAGGTGATTCGATCGTGCAAAACTCGCGAGACGAGGAAACGTGAGGCGAATGAATTGCATAATCTGTGAGGCACCTTTCACACTACATTTCAGAGATTTCGTAAAACCAATGTCATCGGGCGCGAGAAACAGTGTTTCAAAGAGGGCAATCTCTGCTGCGACGTTGATAGGCGCGATACGCACGACATCGCCATCGACGCGGACACGATGGGTCTTGATTTCTCCCGCCCAGTTTTTTCGAAGAGAGAGTTGCTTTCGACCATCTGCCATTGAAAAGGCGATGCTCTCCGCGACGTTTTGTTGAAGTGATCCATAATCGATTACCGCGCATACATTCAGTGTTTGTGCGATTGCATCGTGATCGACAAAAAGTGCAGGCACAGCTTTATCTGAGCGAATAACCGCTTTATAGCGTGGTAGAGGTTGCGTTATGTCGAGTTCTTTTTCGGCACTCTGGAGAAGGGTATCGAGTCGCCATATTTCTTCGCCCGTGAGTTCGGTGCGAAAACCGACCGAGTGGGCAGCGGCTCGTGAATAACTTCCCAAATCGTCACTCCACGACTCACGAACGCGCGCGATTATCGGCGCAAGGAGTGTGGGTACGCGGTAGAGTGTAACCGCAGTGCGTGAGACGAGGGCAACTGAGTGTGCTCCCGCAATCCAATTCGCCGCATGTGCTTGAGGATCTTTTCCCTCCCAGTATGTCTCGGGCATTTGGAACACAAAACGGTCGCGCATGCCATCGTAATACTCTTCGTTTAGGTGCTGAATAGTGCCTTTAATCTTCGCATCAGAAGCGGTGAGTATGATTGGTACGATATTGGCCGTATGCGCAAAAGAAGCGCGCATATCGCTTTTTTGAATGAGGGTTATAAGTGCATGAAGATCACGTTGAGGCGTGAGACGTGCATCGAAGGAGTCTTTTTTGAGCGCAAGAAGAAGCGCGCGTTCATGTTTAGAGAGCCCTGGTTCCTCCAATGCGTCATCGAGAGAAGCGGGTATATAGGGCGTCGCTTTCGTAGCGAGGGTCGGGGTCAGATCGTGACTGAGGCGAAGGTAATATTTTTCACTCAATCCCGTGGCGGCAGATGGCGCAGCATGTTTTGCGCGGGACGCCTTTTTTGGTGCGGCATTTTTTTTCGTGAAGTGAGATGTGGTGTCAGGTTGCATGAGAGAGAAATGGGTATAAATAGTGTGGGCGAATCCGACAATTGTATCGCGAATAACCTCTCCAGTCCTTCTTTGTGTGTGGTGTGTATTTTCGTGATTCTCGAATGCGCAAAATAACTCATGTGCTTGGAGGCCAAGGGCGACGATATGTTTGCAGCCCACACTATACGGACACGAGCATTCTGCACTGGTAATCGTTCGCGCTGCACAATCGAATCGAATTTCCCCTGGATAGGGTACCGTCCCGACAACCGATCCAGAGAACACTACTTCGAGCAATCCCTGGGGCGTGACGTGCCAAGATTCGACCGCGCCTTCGCGAAAATACGATTCTCCGCGACTGCACACGCGACTCTCCACAAGTTCTTCAAGAGCTCGCTTGAAAGCGGTCGCGAGAGAAACCATCGGCGAATTATGCGTATAATTTTAGCATTGTCAACATACTCCTCTCGTACGTTCCTTCGCCCTTGGATATATTTTTCGTGACCTCGGTGTTGTATACTGCGCGCGATGAGTCGAAAAGAGGACATAGAAGCCAAAATTGTCGCGCTCGAGGCAATGATGGGGGAAGCAGATTTTTGGAGCGATAAGGACGCGGCACAAGCGAAACTAAAGGAGTATCAAGATTTGAAAGCTTCACTTGCAGGAGTGGATGGATTTGATAAGGGAGGCGCGATCGTATCGATCATTTCTGGCGCAGGTGGCGACGATGCAGAAGATTTCTCGCGCATGCTTTTTTCTCTGTATCAAAAGTACGCGGCTTCACGGGGCTGGCAGACAGGACTTCTTACCTCGAATGAGAATTCAATGGGTGGATTTCGCAATATTGCGTTTGAAGTTTCAGGAAGTGGTGCGTACGGTGCGCTTAAAAAAGAAGCTGGCGTGCATCGACTTGTGCGCATGTCTCCCTTTAATTCAGCCGGAAAACGCCAAACCTCATTTTCGCTTGTTGAAGTACTTCCTAAATTACCCGATGTTGCCGAAACGCATATTCCAGAAGGAGACTTGGAAATAACCGTCGCGCGTTCAGGCGGCCCGGGAGGACAAAATGTGAATAAAAGGGATACTGCGGTGCGTATGACGCATATCCCAAGCGGAATATCGGTGCACGTCACCTCTGAGCGCTCTCAACTCCAAAATCGCGAAAAAGCGCTTGAAATGATACGGGGCAAACTCTTTCAGATGAAGGAAGAGAACGCTGCGAGGGAGGCGCGTGGATTATCTGTGGGTTCATCGACGAAAATTGAATGGGGGAGTCAAATTCGTTCGTATGTATTGCACCCGTACCAGCTCGTCAAAGATCATCGTACCGATCATGAGCGTCGCGATGTTGATGCGGTACTTGAGGGAGATATTCAGTCATTTATTGATGCGGAGAAGGAGTTTGTAGGATAGGTATTCACATTGTTTTGCATCTCCTTATGATGGGGTATAATGGATAGTGTTGGCATGCACGCACTTCGGTTCCTCGGAATTCTGGCCACCGCTTGAAATTTTGTATTTCACCCATGATTTACTTTGATCGCGTGACTAAACTGTATAACAGCGGCGCTCCTGCTGTTGAAGACATTACACTCTCTATTGATCCGGGAGAATTTGTCTCTATTGTCGGACATTCAGGTGCTGGAAAGACAACGCTTCTTAAAATGCTCTTTGCGGAAATTTTTCCTTCGACGGGTTCTGTGTATTTTGGATCACGCGAAATAGCTGGTCTCAAAGATAAAGAGCTACTTGAGCTCCGTCGTAACATCGGTACAATTTTTCAAGACTTTCGCCTTCTTCCCACAAAGAATATTTATGAAAATGTGGCGTTCGCCATGGAAGTATCTGGGAAAGAGGATGAGGACATCGAAGCAGATGTCCCCCACGTACTCGAACTTGTCGGTCTCTCGGATAAAATGTGGAGCTTCCCGAATCAACTCTCAGGAGGCGAGCAACAGCGTGTTGCGATTGCGCGCGCCATTGTGAATCAGCCGGATGTGTTGATTGCCGATGAGCCAACAGGAAACCTTGATCCGGTAAATACTCACGACGTTGTTGAAATACTGAAAAAAATTAACAATCTTGGAACGACAGTTCTTCTCACGACACATAACAAAACAGTCGTTGATTCTATAAAGAAGCGCGTCGTCACGCTCGACCAGGGGCGCATTGTGCGCGATGATAAGGAAGGTAAATATCACCTCTAATATGTCGATGTGGCTTACTACAAAGAGAGTTGCGCGTTATGGCCTCATTGGGTTCATTCGCAATGGTTTCGTCTCGCTTTCTGCGATTCTCATCATGACGATTACACTCTTTGTGATCGCGTCACTCTTCATCGCGGGAGCGGCTTTGGATTCAACGCTCGGTCAATTAAAGGAAAAAGTGGATGTAAATGTCTATTTTTCGACGAATGCGTCAGAGGAGCAGGTAACGCAAATTAAAAAAGACCTTGAGAACCTCTCGGAAGTGGCGAGTGTACGCTACACCTCACGAGAAACGGCGCTCGCAGAATTCCGCGAACGACACAAAAATGAAGCATCGACGATACAGGCACTCGATCAGCTTTCAGAGAATCCGCTCGGAGCCAATCTTGCTATTCGCGCAAAAGAAACGTCACAATATGAATCGATTGCTAACTTCCTTGAAACAAAGCAATCATCGCCAGATGGTTCTATCATCAGCAAAGTGAATTTCTTTCAAAATAAAGCCGCTATTGATCGCCTCACTGCCATAATTGAAACTTCCCGAAACGTCGGTCTTGTGGCAGCGCTGTTTCTTGCTGCGGCAACCATCCTCATTGCCTTTAACACAATTCGTCTCGCTATTTACACGGCGCGTGATGAAATCGGAGTTATGAATCTCGTCGGAGCTGCGCATTGGTATGTACGCGGACCCTTTATGATTGCGGGCATATTGTATGGCATTATTGCGGGGATTATTGTGCTTTCAGTCATGTATCCCGCGGTAGCGTGGATCGGCCCTGCATCAGAGCGTTTCTTCGGAACCTTTAATGCGTTTGACTACTTTACCAGTGCCTTTCCTATGCTGTTTCTCGTGATTATCGGAACTGGCGTATTTCTGGGTTCTATTTCAAGCTATCTTGCCGTCCGTCGCTACCTGCGCAACTAAGCTCGCTTCACTTATACACAAAATTGAGGGTTCCGCCTGGCTCTAAAAGAGGTATAGTGGACGGGTACTTCAGCTATGGCTCGCGCGCGCAAAGGAGATCACAAATACATCTTCGTCATTGGCGGCGTCATGTCGGGCGTTGGAAAGGGAATCGCCTCAGCTTCGATTGGTAAGATACTCTCTGCACGAGGGCTCTCCGTAAATCTCGTAAAAATCGATCCCTATCTCAATGTGGACGCAGGAACCATGAACCCAACGGAACACGGCGAAGTGTTCGTTCTTGATTCAGGCCTTGAAACCGATCAGGACATGGGCAACTACGAGCGATTTTTGAATCGCGATTTGGGCCCTGAGGACTACATGACATCCGGCATGATTTATCAGGCCGTTATACAAAAAGAGCGTAATCTCGAATTTGGCGGTAAATGCGTGGAAGCCGTGCCGCATGTGCGTGACGAAATCATCGCGCGCCTCCGTCGATCGGCAAAACTCGCCGAATCGGAAGTGACCGTAGTTGAAATTGGTGGCACCTTGGGCGATTTCTCAAACGCCCTTTTTATTGATGCTGCACGGGTTATTCACTTGCAGAATCCAAGCGACGTCTTGTTCGTCATGGTTTCGTACTTGCCGATTCCCGGAACTATCGGGGAGATGAAGACGAAGCCGACTCAGAATGCCGTTCGCCAACTCAATGCCTACGGTGTCCAGCCCGATTTTCTTATTGCGCGCGCGAAATTGCCGCTTGATATGAAGCGAAAAGAGAAATTGGCTATTCAGGTCAACGTGCCCGCTTCTCATATTATCTCCGCGCCTGATGTCGATTCAATATACGACGTACCGATAAATTTTGAGCGTGATTTGCTCTCCGACATTCTTCTCAAAGCACTCGGTAAAAAAGGAAAGCAAGCATCGGACATGAATGAGTGGAAGAAATTTGCTGCACATGCACATAATGGAAAAGAAACGGTAAAGATAGGTATCGTGGGAAAATACTTTGATACAGGAGATTTTGTACTCTCCGATGCGTATTTGTCGGTCATTGAAGCAATAAAGTTTTCGGCATTTCATGCGGGGGTAAAACCCGAAATGGTGTGGATCAATGCAAAAGAGTATGAAAAAAATCCGGCGAAAGTAGCGGAGTTAAAGGGTTACGACGGCATCATTGTTCCGGGAGGATTCGGCGAATCGGGAATTGAGGGAAAAATTAACGCTATACGCTTCGTACGAGAAAACAAAATTCCGTATTTCGGACTCTGTTATGGCATGCAGTTGATGACTGTCGAATACGCACGCAGTGTCGTTGGAATTACCAAAGCGCACACCACCGAAATAAATCCAAAAACACCCGATCCTGTGATCGATATTCTTCCCGAACAGAAAGAAAAATTAGCGAAGAAAGACTATGGAGGATCGATGCGACTTGGTGCGTATCCTTGTACTTTGAAAGAAGGCACTATTGCACGCGCGGCCTACGGAAAGAAAGATATTTCAGAGCGTCACCGCCACCGATTTGAAGTCAATCCACAGTACGTTGCCCCACTTGAAGAAGCGGGATTCATTTTCTCGGGCGTTTCGCCCGATCGCTCGCTTATGGAAATAGCGGAGTTACCTAAAAGCGTGCATCCGTTTATGCTCGGTACACAGTTCCATCCCGAATTACGCGCACGTCCCCTTGAGACACATCCTCTCTTTGACGCCTTTATTAAAGCGACGATCAATGCGAAAAAATCGCACTAATCATGGCGAGTATTTCGCTCATATCATTGAATATCGAGCGCGACTTGCACCTCGATCGAATCCTTCCGTTTCTTTCAGCTCGAGAGCCTGATGTCGTGTGTCTGCAGGAGGTGTGCGAGAAAGATATAGAGCGCATCGCGGAAGTTGTTGCGGCGGACTACGTCTTTACACCCACGCGTCAGTTACTGGGCGGAGATACCCGAACGCTCTGTGGGGAGTGTATTTTCTCACGATTACCCATCCAGAATCCAAAACGCATCTATTATGTGGGTGATGCGAACTCGCTGGAAGAAACAGCTGATCCACCCCACGTGGATAATCGGGCAGTTACGAGTATCGAAGTGGAAGTCGATGATGATGTGTTTTGCATTGCAACCACACATTTCACATGGACGCCGCAGCTCATGCCGAGTCTCGCACAAAGAACTGATATTGAATCCCTCTTAGGAGTTTTGAGTGGCTTAGGTGCGTGTGTGCTTGTAGGAGATTTTAATGCACCTCGGGGTGGTGAAATTTTTGGACGACTCGCGGAAGCTTATACCGATTGCATTCCTTCTGACTATACGATGAGTCTTGATGCAGACCTCCACCGCGCGGGCGCAGTAAAACTAGCGGCTGATGCACGTGAAGCTGGCTACCCTGGGCAGATGGTTGATGGCTTATTTACCTCGCCGCAGTACCGAGCGGATGAGGTGCAATTGATAGGTGGCGTGAGTGATCATAAGGCAATCGTTGCCACTATTTCCCTCAATATATAAAAAGAGAAGTGAGGTGCACTACGTGGAAGTCACAATGGTTCCGACAGTGGAAATACACCAGAGTGCTATAGATGCATACAGAAAGTCGAGATGGTCTCCCCACGAAAGAAGTACCAGCCATATGCTTGCAAATACGCAGCCACTTGCGATGAGCCAGAGAATGGAGAAAATCAATCGAAAGTTATCGTACATTGCCGTTATTCTGTCGCATTTTTCAATCCTGCGCTAGAGTGTTGGTATGACAGCCTTTCTCGTTGCTCTGTGTATGGGCTTTATTGCATGGTTCTTGCCCGTTTTTGCTCTTGCACCGATCACACAATTCGAGTCGTTCGTACCGGATTTTACAGAGGTTTTTTCACCGAAAATGGCAGTGATTCTCTTTGGTGGCGACATGATGTTCGATCGATCGGTGCGGGAGGCGACGGAAATTCATGGACAAGATTTCCTCTTTTCATGTCTTAGGGATACGCTCGCGAGCGTGGATCTTGTTGTTGCCAATCTCGAAGGTCCGATAACACCATATCCCTCGATAAGCGTCGGGAGCATTATTGGCTCGGGGGATAACTTCACCTTCACCTTTCCGACGACGACCGCGACACTCCTCAAGCGACACAATATCAGCGTGGTGAATGTAGGGAATAATCACATTCTCAATTTTGGAGACGAGGGTGTGCACCAGACAAAGCGATGGCTCGAGGAAGCGGGTGTTCAGTATTTTGGTGACCCGCATGGAAGTGAGCATGATCGTGTCGCGCGTCGCGAGGTGAACGGCATACTGTTTTCCTTCATCAGCTGGAGTGACTGGACGGGAGGAAAACGAGACGCGGTGCTTGCACAAATTGCACTTGAGCGATCGTGGGGGCGCTTACCGATTGTGTACACACACTGGGGAGAGGAATACGTGTCGCCCTCAGAAAGAGTCCAGAATCTTGCCCACTCATTTATCGATGCGGGAGCGGAAATCGTAATCGGCTCTCATCCGCATGTGGTTCTCGAGCACGAGGAGTATCAGGGGAAATACATTTACTACTCGTTAGGGAATCTCATTTTCGACCAATACTTCAACGAACAGGTGAGAAGTGGCCTTATGCTGCGCATTGCCTTTACTGAAAAAGGCGTGAGCTCCATCACGCCGATCCCGACCTACCTTGAGCGCGACCGGAGGACGTGCCTGAAAGAGGTTGAGTAAAAGCCCTTTTTCGGCTATTCTTTGCGGGATTGTGGGCACTATGGCCTACAGCATTGCCAGATCGTCTAATGGTAGGACTTCTCCCTCTGGAGGAGAGTATCTTGGTTCGAATCCAAGTCTGGCAAATAATTGACGAAGGAAATTTTTTGCGAGAAGCATGTGTGCAGTGCACACATGCGCCTTGGATTCGAAAAGCCGGAGCAGGGTACCCGTCCTGCAAGACGGGTCGCGAGGCTCGGCTCGAGAGCGCATTGGAGCGACGGCGACAATGCGACTCGAGAGGAATCCAAAGCTACTCATTTGCTGCGGCCCTCGGAATTTTAACGAGGCGGCGAGAAAGTATCTATACAATTATCCTTTCTTACGCAAAGTCTGTGATACGCTACGTATTCACTATGGACGATACAAAAGCACTAGAAATTCTGATTGGCATGATGGTGAAATATCCACTGACCGATGAGGAGGAGGAAGCGGTGCGTGAAGCAATCGGCATCCTCGGCTGGACGAAGCTGATGGAAGGGCGCAAAGAGGGGATGAAAAAAGCGCGCGATATGCGCGTACGTTAGGAATGAGATAGGCGCTGTATTGCGCATCAGTGAGAAATAGTGAATTATACGCTCAGACCTTAAAAAGGTAGAATCGTTAGGTATCTAAACAGGGAGTACACATCATGACACAAGACAATTCGAAGAAGGGTGAAACTAATGACGTTGATATGGGTCTCGTCTATGACGAGTTTGCGAAGGCTTTTGGTGAGGCTGATAAACTGCCCACATGGCGGTACGTTGGGAAGCCAGCGATGGAGAAGCTTCTTCAGAGCTTTTTTGGCCCCGAGACACGCTTTCTCGATTTCGGATCGGCGAGTGCCCGTGTTGAAGCAGGGGTGCTTAGCCCCAATGGGGTTCTACCCCGCAATATCACCGGTGTGGAGATTAGTCCCGATCAGGTGAAAATGGCGCAGTTGCGCATTCCTGACGCACGATTTCTTGTCGGCAATGTGGCTGATCCCTTACTTCTCATGGATGAATCGGGTACCTATGATGTTGTTTTTT
>JACCDV011177832.1_pt1 | contig 14347 bp, 15 predicted proteins | sample 7446131 | NCBI WGS metagenome assembly JACCDV01 (sample SAMN15323448, study PRJNA562643) | freshwater metagenome | isolation source: river surface water | place: USA:Blue River Watershed | collected 2017-08-17 | reverse complement strand
GTGCTGTTGAAGGTGCTGGCGGTGAAGCTGCTGCGGCGTTGCCCGATGCGGGGCAGCGGACGCCTCATGCCTCACAGAAATCGTTGTCCGCTGCCCCGCATCGGGCAACGCCTTCTGGTTCGCCTGCTTCTGTGCCTGTTGCTGCCAATCAACGCTACACCAGCTGGACGTTTGGTGAGTTGCCTGAGCTGATGGAAATTCAACGCGGCAACCAAACGCTCATTGGTTTTCCGGCGCTGGTGGACGGTCTTGACGCGGTGACCATAGAGGTGTTTGACGAGCCCGAGGTGGCCGCTACTAAACATCGCGCTGGCTTACGCCGTTTGTTTGCGCTGCAGATCAAAGATGCACTCAAGTACCTAGAGAAGAATATTCCTGATCTGCAAAAAATGGCGGTAGCCTACATGCCGCTAGGCACGGCGGATGAACTCAAAACACAGATCATCGATGTGGCGCTGGACCGCGCCTTTTTGCTTGACCCACTGCCCAATGATGAAGCGAGTTTTAAAAAGCGCATCGAAGAAGGCCGTGGTCGACTCACATTGATTGCCAATGAAGTGGCCCGTTTGGCTGGTGTTATCTTGCTTGAATTCGCCACTGCGACACGCAAAATCAAAGACACCAAAAACGCGCCCGACGCCACCGCCGATTGCACGCAACAGCTGCAACGCTTGGTGCCCAAAAACTTCATGGTGGTCACACCGTGGTTGCAACTGCAACACTTTGCGCGTTACCTCAAAGCCATCACTTTGCGCCTAGACAAATACCGCGCTGATCCGGCGCGTGACGCCCAACGCTTGGCCGAGCTCAAGCCACAAGAACAACGCTACTGGCGTTTGGTGGCCGAGCGCAAAGGTGCGGTGGATGACCGCATGTTGGAATTTCGCTGGTTGCTAGAAGAGCTGCGCGTGAGCTTCTTTGCGCAAGAGCTGCGCACGCCGCAGCCGGTGAGCATCAAGCGGTTGGAGAAGGCTTGGGGGCAGCTCACGTATTAAACCCGCGCATTCGCTAGGGGAATTCACTGATAACCCGATCCTCACGGCGTCCTCACAATCCTATGCAAACCAATACATAGGAGACTGGGATGCAAAAAGTTTTGCACATCAATCCGGACAAATGCACAGGCTGTATGCAGTGCGAGATGGCGTGTTCGTTTGAAAACTACGGCACGTTTGCGACAGCCAAGTCGCGCATCAAGGTGTTTGACTTCCACCACACGGGTAAGAAAGTGCCATACACCTGCACCCAGTGCGACGAGGCGTGGTGTTTGCATGCTTGCCCAGTCGAGGCGATCACGGTGGACAAGGCCACGGGTGCCAAGGTGGTGAGCGAATCGACCTGCGTGGGTTGCAAGGTGTGCACGATTGCATGCCCCTTTGGCACGGTCAATTACGTGCAAGAAACAGGCAAAGTACAAAAGTGCGATTTGTGTGGCGGCGATCCCGCTTGCGCATCTGCATGCCCCACAGGTGCGATCACCTTCATTGACGCGAATTGGACAGGTTTGGACCGCATGAAACAGTGGGCGGACAAACTGGGCAATCAACCTTCTGCAGCTTGATCGAGGAGCACACACATGTCATGGGCTGGAAAAATTCTTCGCGTCAATCTGACCGCAGGCACGGTTAAGTCTGAACCTCTCAATATGCAATGGGCGCGCGACTATTTGGGGTCGCGTGGCTTGGGGTCGAAGTACCTCATCAGCGAGATCGACCCCAAAGTCGATCCGCTGTCACCCGACAACAAAATCATTTGGGCCACGGGGCCACTCACAGGCACGATGGCGTCCACGGGTGGGCGCTACACCGTCATTACCAAAGGGCCACTGACGGGCGCGATTGCTTGCTCAAACTCTGGCGGCTATTGGGGCGCTGAGCTGAAGATGGCTGGCTGGGACATGGTGATTTTTGAAGGTAAGTCAGCCAAGCCGGTGTACCTGTACATCAACGACGACCACGCCGAGCTGCGCGATGCCTCAGACCTGTGGGGCCAGAGCGTTTGGAAGACAGAAGAAAAGCTCAAGCAAATGCACCAAGACCCTTTGCTGCGCATTTCCAGCATTGGCAAGTCGGGCGAAAACGGTGTGCTGTACGCCGCTGTGGTGAATGATTTGCACCGCGCCGCAGGCCGCTCTGGTGTGGGTACGGTGATGGGCAGCAAGAACCTCAAAGCCATTGCAGTGCGCGGCACTTTGGGCGTGGGCAATGTGCGCGATCCCAAAGCCTTCATGGCGGCCACACAAGCAGCCAAAAAAGTGTTGGCCGACAACGCCGTGACAGGTCAAGGTTTGCCAACCTATGGCACGCAGGTGTTGATGAACGTAATTAACGAAGTGGGGGCCTTGCCCACGCGCAACCACCGCGATGTGCAGTTTGAAGGGGCCAAAGATATTTCTGCCGAAGCGATGGCAACGCCTCGTGCCACCGATGGCAAAAAGCATTTGGTGACCAATCAAGCTTGTTTTGGTTGCACGATTGCCTGTGGCCGTATCAGCAAGATTGACGAGACCCACTTCTCCGTGCAAAACAAGCCTGAGTATTGGGGCGCATCGGGCGGCTTGGAGTACGAAGCAGCTTGGGCTCTGGGTGCTGCGAACGGGGTGAATGACCTTGAAGCCTTGCAATACGCCAACTTGATTTGTAACGAAGAAGGCATGGACCCCATCAGCTTTGGTGCCACGATTGGTGCGGTGATGGAGTTGTACGAAATGGGCGTGTTGACCAAGGAGCAAATTGGTACGGATGCCCCATTTGGTTCAGCCAAGGCTTTGTGCGAGTTGGCTGATATGACCGCACGCGGCATTGGCTTTGGCAAAGAGATTGGCTTGGGCTCCAAGCGCTTGACGGCCAAGTACGGCCACCCCGATTTGTCGATGAGCGTGAAGGGGCAAGAGTTCCCTGCGTATGACGGTCGTGTGATTCAAGGCATTGGCTTGGCGTATGCCACCTCTAACCGTGGTGCTTGCCACTTGCGTGGTTACACCATTGCATCCGAGGTGTTGGGTATTCCAGTGAAAACCGAACCGACAGAGCATGAGGGCAAACCAGAGTTGGTCAAAGCCTTCCAAGACGCAACGGCCGCATTTGACTCTGCGGGTGTGTGCATCTTCACCAGCTTTGCTTGGACATTGGCGGATGTGGCGCCACAGGTGCAAGCTGCGTGTGGCGAGGAGTTCACGATGGAGCACCTCAACCACATTGGTGAGCGCATTTGGAACATGGAGCGCGAGTTCAACAACGCGGCGGGCTTTACCAAGGCGGATGATTCTCTGCCCAAGCGCTTGCTGACCGAAGCCGCCAAGACTGGTCCTGGTAAAGGTATTGTGAGCAAGTTGCCCGAGATGTTGCCCAAGTACTACGCAGCGCGTGGTTGGGACAGCGAAGGCCACCCCACGGCTGACACCAAAAAACGTTTGGGCTTGTAAGGACCGCACGCCATGCACCATCACGTGATTTTGGGCGCAGGCCCAGCGGGTGTGATTGCCGCAGAAACTTTGCGCAAGCACGCGCCGCAAGACCGCATTACCGTGGTGGGTGACGAGCACGAGCCACCGTACTCGCGCATGGCGATTCCGTATTTGCTGATTGGCAATGTGGATGAGCGGGGCACATACCTGCGTAAGTCGGATGATCACTTCGAGCGTTTGCGTATCGAGGTGGTGCGTGCGCGTGCTCAGAGCGTGAACACAAGCAAGCGTGAGGTGTTGCTCGACAACGGGCAAAGCTTGACGTTTGACCGCTTGCTGATTGCCACCGGGTCGCGTCCGGTGCAGCTACCCATCCCCGGTATTGACAGCCCGCAAGTCCATCCTTGTTGGACCTTGGAGGATGCGCGAGCCATTCAAAAACTGGCCAAGCCTGGGGCGCGTGTGTTGCAAATGGGCGCAGGCTTTATTGGCTGCATCATCATGGAAGCTTTGGCCACGCGTGGCGTGACGCTGAGTGTGGTCGAGATGGGTGACCGCATGGTGCCTCGCATGATGGGGCCCGTGGCTGGCAGCATGATTCGTGACTGGTGTGAGCACAAAGGCGTGCAGGTGTTCACAGGTGCCAAGGTGGAGGCGATTGTTCCGGGTGAGTCGTCTTCTGTCAGTGTTCGTTTGTCAACGGGGCAAAAGATCGATGCCGATTTGGTCATCAGTGCCACCGGCGTGAAGCCCAATATTGCATTCCTCAAAGACTCAGGCATTACCTGCCTACAGGGTGTGCTGACCGATGAACGTTTGCAAACCAATGTACCTGGCATTTATGCCGCAGGTGATTGTGCAGAAGCTTTTGACAAGGTCAGTGGCACGACCATCGTGAGTGCGATTCAACCCAATGCGGCCGAGCAAGCGCGTGTGGCGGCACTCAATATGGTGGGGCAGCACACCGAGCTCAAAGGTGTGACGCAAATCAACGTGCTCGATACCTTGGGCTTGATTTCCACCAGTTTTGGTAACTGGCAGGGCGAGCCTGGCGGTGAGCATGTGGCGTTGACGGCGAATGGCAAACACCTGAGCTTGCAATTCAGTGGCGATGTTTTGGTGGGCTGCAACAGTGTGGGTTGGACTGAGCATGTGGGCGTGATGCGAGGCTTGGTGGAAGGGCGTATTCACCTCGGCGAATGGAAAGACAAACTGCTGGCCGATCCCACCTTGCTGGTGGAGGCTTATTTGGCCTGCGCCCAAGGTCAAGGCCACTGGCATGGTGCGGCTGATGCGCGTCGCCGCGCATAATGCGCGAGTTATGCGAATCACCCTCAAACTCTTTGCCACATTGACCGATTACTTGCCTGCACACGCCCGTGTGGGGAATCAGTTAGAACTAGATGTGGCTGAGACGGACGCCATCTTGGACATCTTGGCACCGTTTGGTTTACCGCCTCAGTTGGTGCATTTGGTGTTGGTCAATGGGCATTACATTGCCCCAGAGCTGCGCGGCACCACATGCTTGAAAGAGGGCGATGCTTTGGCTATTTGGCCCCCAATTGCAGGCGGATAAGTTGTGCAGTCGCATTACCCCGCCCAATTCGCACGCGAGATGGGGTGCACGGCAGACGAGTTTGTGAAATGGTTGCATGCGGCATTGACGGAGTTTGTCTGGCAGTGCGAGACATCGCAAGCGCATGTGACGATTTCTAACGACGCGAAATCTGAAGGCGTGCTGTATCTTCGCTGGCAAGTATTGCCTGAGCGTCGCATTGCTTTGCTGCGTATACCCCGCTTGCAAGTGAACTACCAGTTTGACGGTGTCGCGGATGAGGTTCGCACACGTTTCATGCAACGGCTTGATTTGTTCATGCAACGTGGCGGCGGTTAGCCACGCATGGGGCCGGGCTTGGTGAGTAGCTCTAAGGCTTCACCAAAAGCAGAGTTGGGCTTGCGGTATTTTCCAGGCGGGCGTACGTAGCGCTTGCCCGCAGGCAGTAGATGCAGTTGTAAGCCAATCATTTCGAGTTTGTCGCCTTCTTCAATCGCATCAAGGTTGCTTCTGAGGCGACGCGCATCGACCACAGTCACAGAGCCTTTGCCCACAATTTCAACGGATTGGTTGGGTTCGATGATGAGGGCTGTGTCTTCGTCAATGCCGACACCTAAAAGGTCTGGACGTTGGGCGAGGGCTGAGAGCAAGCGGCTTAGGCGGTGGCGTTGCGAGAAGTGTTGGTCCACGATGGCATTTGCGACAAAGCCTAAACCGATGTCGGTAGATACCGTGTCTTTGCGAGGCGCGGGTGTAGGTGTGCCCAAGGCCAGCATGTGGCGCGACATGACCGCTGCACCTGCACTGGTGCCGCCTATGCATGCACCGTTCAAGAAGAATGCACGGTGCAAGGCCTGAAATGCGGGCGATTCCCACAGGCAAGCCATGAGTCGGGTTTGATCGCCGCCGGTGATGAAGATGCCATCAGCCTCGGCGATTTGGCTGACGACTTCGGGTTTCGAAGCGTCCTCACGGGTGAGCATGGGCACCACATCGCAGTCGAGTGCGCCTAGGTCTTGAAACACCGCTTTGTAGCTGGCCCACACTACATCGGGCACGCTGCTGGCGGCGGTGATGAAGCGAATTTTGGCGTTGGGCCCACCGCTGAGTTCTAAGAACTTGCGCAGGATGATGCGGTCTTGCTGACGGTCTTCTGCGCCGCCAATGATGACTAAGCGGCCCGTATTTTTATATGTGCTGTTGGTCTGCGCCTGCAGTTGCAGCGGCAGTGCTGCGCTGGCCAAGAGGCTCAAAAGCAGACGTCGTTGAGAAAAGTTCATACGTCTTGGTCTAGCCAGTGGCAAATGGGCTGCCATTGCTCCAAGTCTTTGGCGACTTTGGATGGCGTGATGTCAAACAACGACAAACCATGCGCAGCCATGTGCAGGTAGTACTGGGTGTCACGCAAGTAGCTGAGCACTTGCACATCGAGGGATTCGACAAATTTGCGAAGGTTAGATGCCGAGATGGTGCGGGCGTCCACGCGGTTGCCAATGACGCGTACATCAGTTGGCAAGCCTTTGGTGATGCTGACGAGCTGAACCAAAAAGTTTTGCGTGGCCTGCATGTCAAACAAGCTGGGCATGACTGGCACGATGACTTTGTCTGCCCGCAGAATCACTTCTTTGAGTCGCCAGCCGTTGATGCCACCTGGGGTGTCAATCACCACATGGGTGGTGCCTTGTGGTGGTTTGGCGGTCAGTACTAGGTCGGCTTCGTACTCCCAGGTTGAGATTTTGGGCAGCACATCAGGGCGCTGTTGCAACCAGAGTTTGGAAGACTGCTGTGTGTCCGCATCACCCAACATGACGCGGTGGCCTTGGCTTGCAAAGTAGCCTGCGATGTTGGTGGACAGAGTGGATTTACCAGCGCCCCCCTTGGGGTTGGCAACGACGATGACTTTCATGGTGGTGTATTTACAAACGAGCCAAGCGCCCCAGCGCTAGCTTCAAAGTTTCGTCTTGTTTGGCAAAGCAAAAGCGCACGACGCGTTGGTCAAACCCGTCGGCATAAAAGGCCGAGAGGGGAATGGCGGCTACGCCAATTTCAGCCGTGAGCCATTTGCAGAAGTCTGCTTCGCTGTGGTCTTTTTCAGGCACGCCCAATTTGTCGATGCGCACGCATTGAAAGTAACTGCCTTCGGAAGGCAACAACTCAAATTTGGTTTGTGCCAAGCCTTGGCGAAACAGGTCGCGCTTGGCGGCGTAGAAAGCGGGTAGCTGCAAGTAAGGCTGTGGGTCTTTGAGGAATGCAGCCAAGCCGTGTTGCACAGGTGTGTTGACGGTGAACACATTGAACTGATGCACCTTGCGAAACTCAGCGCTGTAAGCCGCAGGCGCTGCCACGTAGCCAATTTTCCAACCCGTGACATGGAAGGTTTTACCAAAGCTCGACACGATGAAGGCACGCTCGGCCAAGCCGGGGAAGCTAGACGCACTGAGGTGCTTCAGCGGGGCGTAGACCATGTGCTCGTATACCTCGTCGCTGATGAGCACGATGTTGGTGGGGGCGAGCAGCTCTTGAAGTTTGAGCATTTCCTCGCGTGTCCACACGGTGGCGCTGGGGTTGTGCGGGCTGTTGACGATGATGGCGCGCGTTTTGGGGGTGATGGCGGCGGCGATTTTTTCGAAGTCGGGTCGGAAAGTGCCAGGTGTGAGCGGCACGCGAACAGCCACGCCGCCAGCCATCTCGATGTTGGGGATATAGCTGTCGTAGCAGGGCTCAAGCACGATCACTTCATCGCCTGTACGTACCACGGCCAAGATGATGCTCAGAATAGCTTGTGTGGCACCCGCGGTGATGGTGATTTCGCTGGTGGGGTTGTAGCGGTGTTGGTAGAGCGCTTCAATTTTGTCGGCCACGGCTTCGCGCAGGGCGGGCACGCCAGTCATGGGCGGGTACTGGTTGAGGCCGTGCGTCATGGCGTCGGTGACGCAGTTGACCAGCTTAGGGTCGCAGTCAAAGTCGGGAAAGCCTTGGCCGAGGTTGACAGCATTTTTCTCGGTGGCCAAAGCCGACATGACCGTGAAGATGGTGGTGCCGATTTTTGGGAACTTGGTGTCGAGGTGCGGTGTGGTCATCACGGTGCTCACATATTGAAGTCGGTCGGGTGGCCGTCGAGGGCCTTCATGATGAGGTTGCGGTCGAGGCGGTCGCTCAACAGCGCGGCAAAGTCATACACAAAATGACGAATGTAGGCGCTGCGCTTGAACGCAATACGCGCCACGTTTTTGCCGAACAACTGTGAGGCAGGGCGCGCCACAAGGTCGCTGTCTAAGCCGTCTTTGACAGCCATCTCGGCCACGATGCCCACGCCCAAACCTAAGCGCACATAGGTTTTGATCACGTCAGAGTCAATCGCTTCGAGCGCGATGCGTGGCGTGAGGTTTTTGGCGGCAAAGGCTTTGTCAATCCGGGTGCGGCCAGTGAACGAGGGGTGGTAGGTGATGATGGGCTCGGCCGCCAAGTCTTCCAGCGAGATGCGCACTTTGCCTGCGAGTGGGTGTGACTTGGGGATGACCAACATGTGCTCCCACTCGTAGCAGGGCAGGGTCACCAGCTCGGGATATTCAGAAAGCGACTCGGTGGCAATGCCAATCTCGGCCACTTCGTCCATCACCATTTGCGCCACTTGGGCGGGTGCGCCTTGGTGCAGGCTGATGTTCACGTTGGGGTAGGTCTCGCGAAGCTTGGCCACAGGCACGGGCAACACATAGCGGGCTTGGGTGTGGGTGGTTGCGATAGACAAAGTGCCGCTGTCTTCGGCGCTGAATTGTTCGCCAATACGTTTGAGGTTGCCCACTTCGCGCAGGATGACTTCGATGCTGCGCAAGACGTGTTGGCCAGGTTCAGTCACGCGCTTCAAGCGTTTGCCGTGGCGTGAGAAGATTTCGATGCCGAGCTCTTCTTCCAACTCAATGATCGCTTTAGACACGCCAGGCTGAGAGGTGTGCAGCGACTTGGCCACCTCGGTGAGGTTGAGATTGCGGCGAACGGCTTCTTGGACGAAACGGAACTGGTGGAGGTTCATGGCGTGGCGGTGTAATTTGCCAGCTCATTATGCCTTGAGCATCTAACTATTCGTTTCTTTATGCCTTGATATTTAAAGGCTTTGCGCCAATTTTGGGTTTTTCAGGCGGCGTTGTTGGCTTGGCCCAACGCAATATCGGCCAACAAGTCGAGCAAAGCGGCTTGTTCGCCCACGGCCGGTTGGCAAGTGATGTCAACTGTGGGGTGTGCCGTCTTTAGCGCGGTGATGAGTTCAGGCAAGTCTTCGCGAGCGTGTCGGCCTACGCCCAAAAACATGGGCACCACACACAGACTTGTCGCGCCTTCGGCAGCCAAAGTATTGGCCACATGGGGCAGGTCGGGTTCGGTCAGCTCAAGATACGCACAGCGCACCACCGTGTTGGGCGAACGCTGGGTAATGCGCTCGGCCACCGACTGAATGGGCTTGTGCCAGAGCGGATCTCGCGAGCCGTGGGCAAACAAAATGATGGCGTGCATAAAACCTTATTGGCGAACGACCAGCCAGCCAAAGGCGGCCAGCGACGCTAGAGAGTAGAGCAGACCGGGTGCTGCCGCAGCAAACCATGGAGCCCAAGCGTTGATGTTGCCTATGTAACTAGACACGTTGTTGAGCAAGAAAAAGCTAATGCCTGCCAACACGCCGCCAAACACATGGCTGGCAATGTTGCCGCTGCGGAAATGCAAATAGGCAAAGGGTAGAGCCAGCACCACCATGACCAAACAGCTGAGTGGATAAAACACCTTCTTCCAAAACTCAATTTCAAAGCGTTGGGTAGTTTGGTTGTTGGCACTCAAGTGACGGATGTACTGAAACAAGTCAATCGTGCGCATGCGGTTGGGCTTGAGCAGTGCGACGGAAATCATCTCGGCTGATATGTCAGTCGACCAGCGCTGTTGTGGGACTTGTTCGCGCGCCAAGGTGCTTTCATCTTTGAGCTGGTTACGCTCAACTTGATGCAGTGTCCAAGCATCGTCGCTCAAGATGTCAGCGCTGTTGGCTTTGGTCAGTGCCACCCAGTTGCCATCGGCATCAAACTCAAACACACGAATTCCTTTGGGATTACCTTCGTGCGAAAGTGCGCTGATGTTGACAAAGATTTTTCGGTCTTCTTGTGTTTCACGTAGCCATGCACCCGTTTGACCCACACGAATTTCGGTGCCTAAGTACTGAGCTTGCAAGAGTTGGCTGTAGCGATCACATAAAGGAGATATGTAGTCGCCCACCACAAAGGTGAGTACCACAAAGCCAAGGCCTAGGCCCATCAAATTACGCAGCGCCAATGTGGGGCCAAGGCCACTGGTGCGCAAAATGGTGAATTCCGAGCTTTGGGCCAGCCGTGCCATAACGAAGATAGTGCCTATCAGTACCGAGATCGGCAGCAAGTCATACAAGCGGCTTGGCATGAGCAGCAGCACATACATGAAAGCATGCTTGAGCTCGTAAACACCGTTGTTCTTGCCAACGTTTTGTAGCTCGTCGACAAAGTCAAAAAAGAAAAACAAGGCCAAAAAACAGGCCGACACGAAGGCGACAGCAATCAGAACCTCGCCGTAAACAAGTCGTCGCAGTGTTTTCATGGCTGGGTAGCCTCTCGGGTTGGGCGTCGAAACAGTTGTTGCCAGCTCCAGTTGTTGTGTCTTGCTGCGAGCCACATCATCGCCACAATAAACACGCCACCATGTAAAAGCATCAGGAGCGAGACGAGCTGAAATTTGCCAGAGCCGATCCAGCTTTGGCTGAGGTTGATGAAGTTGTAATAAACCACAAATGCAAACAAGGCCAAAGCCAAATTGCCGCCTCGGCCCACGCGGTGGTTTGCGCTGGTGATGGCAAGGCCAATCACCAATAAATTAAATGCCGCAAAGACAAGCCCTAAGCGCCAAGCCAATTCACCTAGATTGCGTGGGGTGGGGGATTGAATTAACCCCAAGCTGGTGGTTGCTTTGGCGGGAGGGATGTTGGTGTCTTGTGCAGACTCGCTGATGCGCGTGCCATATTCTTTGAAGTGGCTAATTTTGAGTTCTTGGCTCCCCACAACCTGTTCGACACGCTGTCCGTTGTTCAAAATTAAAAACTGCTCGTCTTTGATGATTTCAATGTGTCCGCTCTTAGACGATGTCATGGCTTGCTTGCCATGGTCGCTTGAAGAAATGAAAACGTTTTTTGCTTCTTTGGTGTCAAGACTTTCTTTATCGACAAAAAACACGCGCAGGCCATTGGCTGATTCTTGAAACTGACCGGGAGCGACGCGCTCTAAGTCGCCACGTCGCTCGAATCGGTCTTTGAGTTCACTCACGCGCTGGTTTGACCAGGGCCAAACAAACAAGACCAGCACGCCTACTGCAATGAGTACAGGCCAAGCGAACCTGAATATAGGCGCCAAGATAGAACGAATGCCTCGACCACTGACCAGCCAAATGACCATTTCGCTCTCAAGGTACATGCGTGACAAAGTGCCGACCACCGAGATAAACAGGCACATGGTGAGCACGGTGGGCAAGTGGCCCAGCATGGTGTAGCCCATGACCAAACTGATTTCAGCGGGGTTGATACTCCCGCTGGACGCTTGCCCTAACGTACGGATGAGCATCATCGTCATCACAATGGTGAGTAACACGATGAGGGTGGCGCCAAAACTGCGGGCCAGCTCTTTACGAACGGAGGAATGGAATAACATCAGCGACAGAGGAAAACCGCAATTATGAACTTCGAGCTCAAGACCCTAGATTTACACACAGCAGCAGTCCATAAAACAGATGTGCTGATTATCTTGGTATCTGCCAAGGACAAACCCACCAAAAGCGTTTTAGCGCAACTTATTTCTGACGCCCGCAAGAGTGGCGACTTGGATGACAGCCCCGCCAAACTGCTGACCGTGTGGCAACCCCAAGGAGTGAGTGCCACGCGCGTGGTGCTGGTGTCGTGTGCCGCTCGCTCTGCGGCCCAAGTCCGCAAAGCCGTGACTGCGGCAGTCAATGCTGTGAAAGCAGTCAAGCCTACACACCTCACCGTGTGCTTGGCAGATGCCGCAGACCAACGCTTGCAAGCCGCCGCCCAAGCTGTGGCCGATACGAGCTATGTGTACACCGCAACCAAACCCTCTGCCAAAGCCTCTGCGCTCAAACGTGTGGTGTTGGCATTGCCCACCGCCGAAAAAACCAAAGCCGCCAAAGCCGCTTTCGAATGGGCCAAGGCTCAAGTGGCTGGTGTGTCGCTGGCCAAAGAGTGGGGCAACCGTCCTGCCAACCACGCCACGCCCACACACTTGGCCAAAGTGGCGCAAGACTTGGGCAAAAAAGCTGGCATCAACTGCCAAGTGCTCGGCCCCAAAGAGATTGAAAAACTCGGCATGGGCTCATTCGCAGCCGTTGCGCGTGGTTCGGTGGAGCCTTTGCGCTTCATCGTGTTGCAGTACACAGGCGCAGCCAAGTCTGAAGCTCCGACGGTCTTGGTGGGCAAAGGCATCACGTTTGACACCGGCGGCATTTCGCTCAAGCCAGGGCCTGGCATGGATGAGATGAAATTTGACATGTGCGGTGCAGCCAGCGTGCTGGGTACGTTTGAGGCCTTGTCGCATTTGAAACCTGCCATCAACGTGGTGGGCCTCATTCCCACCTGCGAGAACATGCCTGACGGCACGGCTTTGAAGCCCGGTGACGTCATCACCAGCATGAGTGGCCAAACCATCGAAGTGCTCAACACCGATGCTGAAGGGCGCTTGATTTTGTGTGATGCCCTGACTTACGCCGCACGCTTCAAGCCTCGCGCTGTGATTGACATCGCCACGCTCACGGGCGCTTGTGTGATTTCGCTCGGCCATGTGCGCAGCGGTTTGTTCTCACCATCCGACGACTTGGCCAACGCTTTGTTTGCCGCAGGTGAAGCCGCACTCGACCCTTGTTGGCGCTTGCCCTTAGACGAGGAATACGCCGAAGGCCTCAAGTCCAACTTTGCTGACGTGGCCAATGTGGCAGGGCGCGATGGTGGCTCCATCACGGCGGCCAAGTTCTTGCAGCGTTTTGCCAAAGACTACCCATGGGCACATTTGGACATCGCGGGCTCTGCGTGGAAGAGTGGTGCGGCCAAAGGCGCAACGGGCCGTCCGGTCGGCATGTTGCTGCAATATTTGGTGGGCGCTGCAGCGAGTAAGTCAGCACGTCGTGCTGGCAAGGCTTGATCGGAAGATTTGAAACCCCCGATGACCGAAATTGCTTTTCACTTCAACGCGCCTGACAAGCTGGCCTATGCCTGTCGCTTGTTGCGCAAGGCCGTAGCCAGTGGCGCGCGCGTTGTCGTGACCGGTGAGCCTGCATCGCTTCAAGCGCTGGATACCTTGCTTTGGACGTTTGCGCCACACGAGTTTGTGGCACATTGCCGTGCTGGCAGCCCTGCTGAGCAGTTGATGGCGTCTCCCGTGGTGCTAGCCGCCAAGATTGAAGGCGGCCCTGAGCTGCCGCATCATCAAGTTCTGTTGAATTTGGGTGCCGAGGTGCCCGCTGGCTACGAGCGGTTTGAGCGCACCATTGAGGTGGTCAGCTTGGACGATGATGATCGCCAACTGGCTCGTCAACGCTGGAAGCACTACGCCGATCGCGGGTATTCCATCACGCGGCATGATTTGAAGTTGAAGGAAACTTCGCCCTGATTTTTTCTCACAGATTTTTTCACCTTAGGAGTTCTTGCATGCATCTCTCTCTCAAATTGACAGCCGTTGCAACTCTGGCTGCTATCAGCAGTGTGGCCATGGCGCAAGACCAAGTGGTCAAAATTGGCCATGTTGGACCAGTCAGTGGTGCGATTGCCCATTTGGGTAAAGACAACGAGTGGGGCGCTCGCTTGGCCATTGAGGAGCTCAACGCCAAGGGCGTGAGCATCAACGGTAAAAAAGTCAAGCTCGAGTTGGTGGCAGAAGATGACGCTGCTGACCCGAAACAAGGCACAGCTGCTGCGCAGAAACTGGTCGACGCCAAAGTCAGTGGTGTGATTGGCCACTTGAACTCCGGCACCACCATCCCAGCCTCCAAGATCTACAGCGACGCTGGGATTCCTCAAATTTCTCCCTCATCCACCAACCCCAAGTACACCCGCCAAGGCTATAAAACAGCCTTCCGTGTGGTGGCTGACGACGTGCATTTGGGGGGCACCTTGGGCCGTTATGCGGTGAATGAGCTCAAAGGTAAATCCATCGCTGTGATTGATGACCGCACCGCCTACGGTCAAGGTGTGGCCGAAGAGTTTGAAAAAGCGGTCAAGGCTGCCGGCGGCAATTTGGTGGGCCATGAGTTCACCACCGACAAGGCGACCGACTTCATGCCGATCTTGACCACGCTCAAAGGCAAAAAGCCAGACATCATTT
>JACCDV010658333.1_pt1 | contig 14357 bp, 20 predicted proteins | sample 7446131 | NCBI WGS metagenome assembly JACCDV01 (sample SAMN15323448, study PRJNA562643) | freshwater metagenome | isolation source: river surface water | place: USA:Blue River Watershed | collected 2017-08-17 | reverse complement strand
TGGATACCGTTACAGATGCCAGTGAACACCTTTCCTTCGTAATAACCGAAGTTGTCAAAGATATTCTTGCGCTCGGCGTCAGACATACCGGAGCAGCCGGAAACGATTTTGCCATCTTCGCTTTCGCACTGCAAACTCGCAAAGGTATCGACATGGCGACTGTTCTTTTCCGCTGGGTTCAACGCAATAATTTTGAGTTCGACCTCCATTTCAATCTTACCCTTAACTTGGTCGGCACTGCCTGCATCGCTGTGCTCCCAGAAGCCGTCGGGGTTTTTGGCGACGAAACCTTCCTTCTTGCCACCGACCATCTTCTTAAAGAATTCAACCAGTTGCTCCATGGAGTACACGATTTCAGTGTCGGCCATCGTAACCACTGAAACACCGCTCGCTTCCACGATTTCTTTCAGCAGAGCATAACGTTCACTGTATGGAACAAGGCTCTTGCGCTGAGTAAAGAACTCTGTCTCACTGACCAAATCCCACACCTTGAAATGGATGGTGTGACCTTCGGGCAAATCTTCGCCGGTTTGGATCAGTCCATTGATCAGCCCGTTGCTGGCTTCGCGCCCAAGACCAACACCATTGGGACCATGGACCCAGACTTCACCATGCACGACGACGCCTTCACCGACATAGTCCTTGGCAAACTTGATGAACTTCCTCAGTTCAGAAACGGACGCGCTTTCAATTTTGTTGAATGAGCGCGAACGAAGTTCACCCTCGGCATCAGCATAGCGATGAATCAGGTTGCCGAACATCGCGTCGTATTTCTCTTGGACAAACACGCCCTTGGACCAGTCCCATTTCAGATGGTGACCCTTGCTCATGGTTGAGCAGCGCATATATGGTGGGACGTAGATGGTTTCCGGCCAGACTGAATTCACAATGGCGGGGCCAATGCCAATCTTCATGTCCTTGGCGATAGCCCACTCCAGCAGTTCGCGCTCTTCATCAGTGGCGAGGCGGTATTGCAACTCAGAAAGAACCTTATCACCAGCAGCGCCACGGCGTTCAGATGCAGACAACTTAAAATGGTTGTCAATTGCATCGATGATATCCAAGTCACGCGCCAACGCGCCACCAAAGAGGGGGCTCAGTGGCTTTACCTTGGTCTTTAACCACAACAGCTCAGGGTCATATACCCGTTGGATAAACTGTTGCAGAGGTGCATAACTGGCGTTCTCATGTAGGATGGCTTTCTTGGCGTTGCTGCCTTTGGCTTCCTTCACTCGCTGAAGGATTTCATAAATCTTGTTCATTGGTTTATCTTCCTTTGGTGCGGATGTTGGTTTTGCAAACCGGAAAATCCCGCCCACGTTGTTCTTCTGTGAGCGGGAATTATGGTTATATTCTGGGAGTGGTTTGACATCTAGCACCGGCCCAGCTTTCACAGCGTTGAAACGGAAATTGACCCGCCCACAACCGACGCATGTGCCATAACCAACGAACACATCTTCACAGTTGCGTGGAATTCTGGCGGCATGGTTGGGGTATTTTTCCAACGCTGTCTTCAACGGCGTGATGTCGTAATGCGTGGTAATAACACCGCCACATGAGCAGTCCATATCAGTATATCACTCCTTGTGCCCTGATTTTCTTTGCTCTCTCTTTGGCATCATTTTCCGTTTTGTATTCTGATGGATAAGGATCACCTCCAGGAAAACAGCTTTCGGCGTAATCTTCACCCCAGCGTTTGAACGGGAGAATATGGGTTCTAGTGTACTGATACCGCACATAGAAGCAGCCGTTGAATTCATCTTCGTCGACAAATACCGATGTGACAATCTTGGGTCCACCGAATATCAACTCCCAAAATTTGGGTCGGTGATAATGACCGGAATTCTTAACGACAGGGATATCGTCAAATTTGATACAGTTGGAAGTTTTGGGTCCTTCCAATTGCTTCGCCAAGTGGTTTCCGATTCTCGCAAACATAAAGATTCCATGAGTGGTGGCATTTTAGCCATAATACCACCACTCGGTTTCAGTAAGCTACACTCCCTTCCAAGCCAGAGCATTTGAACCCTTAGCCCAACGCTGGATGTTAAGGAATATACAAATTTCCCAAAAGCGGGGGGAGATTTCAAGCAGTTCTGAGCGTACATGGTCTGCCCGATATGTCTTAACACAATGAGCAGCCAACTCACTCTTAGAAAATGCCTTCAGAACCCTCCACGAGAGTATCAGCTTACTCTTTTCGCGCAACGCTGTGTCGTTGTTGAACTTCAAAAGTTCAGTGAACAGCTTGAGCCTGAGTGCTGGAGGAAGGTAATGCAAATTAATCATGCTGAAATATTGAACTCCGCTTTCTCCATACCCATTGCCTCCAACGAACGAATTGAACACAAACCCCATTGGGAACATGTCCCACACAGGCAAGGTGTCTTTGTGACGGGCGTCATACTTGAACAACAGCATCCGCCCGATGATTCCCTTGTCCTTCGGGGTACGCTTGCGACTTGTTGATTTGAATTGCTCGAAGGCATTGTTCCTAGACAGACGAATGTCTTTGGAAATACGCTTCATGAACCACTTGTTTGATTTCGCGATATTGCGTTTGGCGTTTGGGCCAGTGGCTTGACGATATTTGACGATATAACGCTTGACGATTTCAGGTGCGCTGAGTTCTTTATCCAGTATCAACCCTTCATCTATCAGTTGCTTATCAATGTCAGAAATCATGTTTAATTCCAGTGGTAAATATTTACGAAGTTATTTATTGTGAAGGTGTTTGACCATGGCTGACCAGTTATATCAAAAGGATCGTTCTCGCTTCATATTGAATGATATCAGTCGGGTAAACCGCTTTCAGGTCACTATTCCTCTCCCTAGGAAAATTCAGGATAAAATAGATCAGACGCTTGGGTCTAATAGTATTCTACCAGACTGGCTGACACAAGCGGTAAACATCGCCGGTATATTGTCAGGCAACGCTGGTCATGGAGACAGACACATTCAGTTCATGTGTCGTTCTACTGAATTTCCCGGATACCAAGTTGAAACAGTCAAGCAGGTTATCACCGGACACAACATGACAGTAGCAGTAGGCATAGACCGTGACCATGCCAACTTCGCATTTCAACTGTCCAAGGACTGTTTTGAGCGCGGGGTATTCGAGGACTGGAAAGACCTCATTATTGATGAAAAGAATAGACATGTCGGTTATTATGACGACTATATCACAGACATTCAAATAGACATGTTAGACAACAGCGACAATGTGATGGATACTGTCTGGTTACTGGAAGCATGGCCTATCACATGTGAGAACATTCAGAAGAATAAGCTAAATGCAGACGCTTTAGACGCATTTGGTGTGTCATTCGCATATAAGCGTGTCACCAATGAGATGGATCGCTCTAAGGGCAGCACAAGCGGTATTCCGGGAAGTATTGGCGGCATCATTGATGGAATTATGAATGGTGACCTTGAAAGTGCGGCGTATGCTGGTCGTGTGCTTATTGGGGAAATTGAAAGTGGCAACTATACCGGAGAGGCTCTGGCTCTGGTTGGTAAGATAAACGAGGTTATGAAATCCACCACTGGTTTCTCAGGCACCGAAATATCCAAGACCGTGAAAGGTTTAGGAAAGATGGTGAACATGTCCACGAAGGTTTCCTCCGTGGACAAAAGTTCAATTTCAAATATGTTAAAGAGAATGCTTTAACACCTTAATATCTTCACGCAGTTGTTCCAAGCTGATAGATAGAGGGGCTTTTTCCATCGGCCTTGCTCTACTTATGTTGACCAGTGGAAATTTATTGCCGAAGAAATTTCGGTAGTCTGTACAGAATTCAACATTCATGTATGTGAGAACATCTTTAAACGTGCTCCCTCCTTCCTCAATTGTTTTCTTTGAATACATTTTTGGAAGTGTCTTTTGCATTTCATTTGGGAACAGCGCCACGAAAGAATTCGTGTATTCATTTGTGGTTAGACAAACTCCCTTGTCCGTGATAGTAGAAACATAATTCACAGTGTCTTTATTCACGAAGAATGATGGATGTTGTAACGCCACTTTCGGGGCGTTTGTTTTCAAGAAGCAGAGAATTTCCCCATCGCTGTAGCAGAACGCCAAAGAGTTGAAATCAATCTCACTGTCGTAATGCTTAGTCAGCATGAACTCAACAACACCCCTGAGGTCCCCGACTTTCTTGCCTCCGCATCTCCACAAAGATATCTCGGAATATTGGAACCAGTCTGTCACCCATTTATTGAAACCTTTGGTGACCATAACGCTGATTCCGCCTTCAACAACACCATGGGCGATTTTCAGTATTGGCACTGGCTCACTGGATGATTTACCGAAGTATGGTAACAGGTATGTCTTGCCACGGATTTCACGTTCAAACAATTGTGAACCATTCACGTTTCCAATACGGTATTCAGAAAGCATAACCTTTGCAGCCCATGAATTGTTCCCATGGAAATTCACTAATCCACCATTCGGGCAGTCATAGACCACCTTGACAAACCCTGTGTTGCCATTCAGCACACACAGACGACATTCGGTGTCCACCTTTGAAGATGTCGAAACGGCTTGGATAACTCGAGCAAGTGGAATTCTATTTCCGTAGAAATACATTGAGCTCTTGTATTCCACATCACTTTTTTCCATTTCAAAAAGTGGGTAGATCAAATCCTTCGTGATTTCAATTGTTGCTTCACCAATGCACCGAACCCCCAATGGGATTTTCGCGTCTTCCTGTATTCTGAACATCATTTCGGTGAAACTCAAACCGGAATGTAAGTTGGTGACATCTTCATTGTTGTATAAAATTCTAGTTACTTGTGTCATGAAAGTATTCCCTATGAAAAAGCCCCTAAAGAGGGGCTTGAATTAACTGGACGTTGGCGTTAGATACTACCGCTCAACATCGCATCCAGTTCATCGTCAGTCACAGTGTCGCCGCCACCAGTAAACGGAGCGCTTTGTGACGTCATAGTGGTATTGACAACGCTGCTACCCGTTACAACTCCCTGTTGAACACCAGCAACCGGAGCATCACCTACACTGGCTGTCCCAGCAGCGTTCATCGCAGTTGAAGGGGCACCACCAACAGCTTCGGCATCCAGACCCATGACCTGCTCAAAGCGAGCCTTGAGAACTTCGTAAGACTTGAACAGTTCAGGCTTGACGAAATCTTGCAAGCTGTACGCCTGCTCCATCAGAGCTTCAATAGCTTCATCCGTTGGAGCCAGCGGAGTTCCAATCTGTTCCCACACCGAGTACTTCGGCATCTCAACAGGGGCCAGACCAGACCAAGATCCGAAGGTGCGTTCTTCACCCTTGAATTGAAGATGCAGAACGCCGCCAGTGTATGGATCCAGCGGGTCAAACGGGGTCAGGGTTGGGTTGGTCGGGGTGAAGGCTTCGTCGATGATTTTCTTGACGGCGTTGCCGAACTTGAACAGAAAGACCTTACCATTGTTTTCCGGATTGGCCTTGTCATCAATGACCAAGATGTTCGCGTAGAAGTTTTCGCTCGGAAGACGCTTCAACAGGATTTTCTTGAAATCATTGTCCGGCTTGCCTTGTTCTTTCCAAGCGTTCCACAACGGGGCATCGTGTTCGGAAACAGGACACTGGCCGCCGATGGTCTTCAGGGAGTTTTCTTGGTATTTGGCACCGTTGGCACCGGCGAAGTCATGGCGCAAAACGTGAACGATCGGGGACAGGACAGCGCCTTCAGGCAGTTCACCGGCTTCAGCTTTGCGGTAGTCGATAAACGGCGTAGGAAGGAAACGGATAGTGCTGTCAGACCACATGGTATCTTTCAGAGTTGGATGCTTGACGAAACCGTATTTCCAGATTCGTTCATCCTTCTGATAACTGGATGTGCTCAGGGTTTTCTGCAAAGTTGCGGCGGTTTGACCGCGACTGTTTTTCAGACGTTCCATCATAGATAAAGCCATGGGTATTTCCTCTTTTCTTAATGGCCCCGTAGGGCAAATATAGTTTCTTAGAGCCTGTTTATTATGCCTTAAAATAACGGCTGAGCTACTTAAAATAAACGTTTTGTGAGCGTCTTACTGCTCCGTTTAATAATCCGCACCCTTTCGCCTTCGGCTTGCATTTTCGCCTTGAGGCCATCGGACACGAAATTCTTGACAGTTGTTTCGTCAATGTCCAAGTCTTCACAAACTTGGTAGAAACATTCAATCAAAGTCAAATCTGGGTTGCTATCTTGCACCGCAATGACCTTGGCAGCGAATTCTTCCTTGGAAACAACATGGGTGTCGACCTTTTCTTCTGTCATACGTCCACCGATGATTTCTTCCCAGCGGTTTTGTGGACGCCACGCAAGACGTCCTTCCAACCTTCGGGTCGTTTGTCAGTCAGACGCACCCCCGCAACTATTGAGGAAGTTCCGATCACTTGGAAAATCTCACCCTCTTTCCCACACTCAGGGCAAGGAGTATCAACAGGGACTGAACGTTCAGCAATGCGCCGACTTTCCTTCCACTGGTGTTGACACGCCTTGCAGCGATAGTCATACAACGGCATACATCACCCCCAATTTGAACACCGCGAGCATCAAAAACAACGTTGCCAGCATACCGCACAGCAAGCAAAAGACACAATACAGCGAGGCGTCACGGGCGTATTGGAAGCACTTGTCTATCTTCTCCATTTCACCATTTTGACGCATGGCTTCAAAACTGACGGGGTCCAGCACTTGCAGCGTTGTCAGTCGTTGTCTGTCATGGCTTAGGTGTACGAACCCAAGCAATGCTCTCATAGTGCTGTGAGCAAAGCGCAACGAAAACAGAAAGAACAATATACCAGCAATTCCAGCAGTCGTCAGAACGATCATTTTGCTTCTTCCTTGTCTTTGTGGAGACCCATTTCAATGAGCCGGATGGTGCGACGCACTGTCTCTGGTCTCACATGTGAACCGAACTTCGCCTGTGCTTCACTAAGAATATCTTCAGCTGATTCACCACTTGCGTGATAACCAGCGACGAAATCAACAAAGTTGCTACGAATTGCCATAAGCCCTTTGAACCTCTGGATGTGATTTAAGGATAAAGAAAGAGTCACAAATATCATCAATGGGTTTTATTTCCCAAGGTGTGTCTATCTTATTCCCAACCACTTCCCGAGTAAAGCCGATAATATCTTTCGGGTCGGTTTTTTCTTGTTCAACGAGGGTTCTATAAATCAGGTCTTTCTTGGCTGCACCATTCTTTATATGGGTTTTCTTCCAGTGTGAAGGTTCGGTAACAATGAAGGGAATTTTCAGACGGAAGAGTTCTTGTTTCAAGCCACCAGTCATTTCACCAATTTCAAACACCACACCTTTCGACCCGTAGCTGTACCCTTCCAACACCACTTCTTTCACATTGTTCAGACGCATAACAGAAGATGCCCATTCCGTGAGGTTTCTGAAGCGTTCTTCATTACATGTGTAAGATGGCTGCTTATGGATAACGATGTTTTCGTGGTCACCTTCATATTGTTTGATGCGCGACCACGAACCGAAATTGAAGAACAAACAGTTTGAAAATTTGAATTCAGTGTTACTGTCCCATACCGCGATAGATGGGGAATTCATTGAATAGTCTATACCTGCTATAATCATTATGAGTGCGTCCTTCTCCAAAGGTTGACGCACTTATTTACCCCAATATTACACAGGTTTTACGGTTGTCAGGTATGGCCGAATATTTGTCTAACGTGGATTGAGGTATTTCTTTCTCCTCAATAAACAGGTGAGTACTCTTCAGAACAACCGCCACAAGACGCCACCTTCTTTCTGTTTGTGGGAATTCCTTCATCAGTGTGGCATTGGTGTCATTGAATGACAAAACGTCCATAGAGTTGAACCCGACTATCTGTTTTAAGAAGTTCACATCCATAGCGACAGTGACCCCTCGCCCCATACCGGAGGGGTATTTACCAAGAGACACCATTACATTGTTAGCCACTTTGTCTGACTTGATTAATGCTAGGTGGCACATATCCTCTGAGAATAACATTGTGAGAGTATCATATTGCATCAGGTCTAGAAATTCACCAACTACATCCATCTTCGGGGTTACTTGGTTCCCTTTCAGATTTACGAATTGAATAAAATTGATTTCCATGTGGAATTGTTTCCTTAATACAAAGTGGGCATATTATAACCATCGTTGCTCATTAGGAACTACCATGAACAAATTCAAAAAACTCTTCATCAACCTGTTTGGTTCGCCCCGCTTCAATGCCATGCGAATTATTCCTTGTCCATCCGGCGAATATGCTTATCGTGGGATGAACTTCATGCCGGACACAGGTTCCAGCAAGGATATCACAGATGCTTTCATGCTGGACGAAACTACTGATATCATCAGCGAGATAGTGCTGAATTTCGGGGTCGTCAACAAACTTGTTGAAGAAGAACTGAACCGAACCGGCAGAATCAGTGATATCTACCTTTTTAACTACGAAGTTTCACCAGCCGGTGAACTACTCATTGACAAGGCTTACATCTCTGATTTCAGTAATTGAAGCCCTTCGCGCTTCCTTTTGGCCTGTTTACGTTTGTCGCTGTCCCGTAGGATGGCTTCAAATTCTTCAGTGGACGGGCCTTCACCAGCCAAATCAACCTTCTTAAATTTCACTTGATGCTTCTTGCCCTTGTAGAATCCAAGACGTTCCTTGACATGCTCTATGAATATACAGCGTGAAGAAGAAGTTCTGCGAAAATCGTCAACAACATCGAATATCTTTGCTATTTCTTTTGATTCGTGAATACGCAACACCCGCCCTAGCGACTGAAGAATACGAATTATTGATTTCCCACTGCTGTTGAATATCAGGTTGTGAAGTTTCTTAATGCTGACGCCTGTGCTCATGGTTCCCCAAGTAGCGAGAAGAATTAATCCCTCTGTAGTGGTTTCCATTTCGTCCTTTATTTCCAAGCGTTCATTAAGTTTTACCGACGACTCAATAATTCTAACTCTGTCACCGTATCCAACGTTCACTATCAACTTCTTGAATTCAAAAATCCCATCTTCCACACGGTCAAACAACACCAGCGAATTCTCACCCACTTTACTCAGGCGGATTGCTAGGTTGGCTATGGCCTGCTGACGGCCCTTGTGCTGCATGACATACTGAACCTGACCTTCGTAATCCAGTTTTTCCACACGCACTTTGTCGAGTTCGGTGTATTGAACGTTCAGGCCAATGACACAAGTCTCTGAGGCTTGGCCCCTGTCCTTTAAATCTTGAGTGGTGGCGATCTGCTTACAAAGCCCAAAAAGACCCTCTACCTGCATCTGGTGTAACTCTGTGCCTTTTAACGTGCCAGTAAAGCCTATTTTGTCTGGCGCGTTTCTACAGCGTTCTATCACCTTCTTTTGCTCCTTTGCGCTGGCCCCATGCACCTCGTCACAGAGCACAACCTCGAAGTCTTGAAAATAATCTGTGTCCTCATCCTTTAGAGACTGCCAAGTTGAAATCACAACCTTTTTGGAAAGCATGTGAGTTCTGCCTCCCAATATCTGCTGACAGAATTTGGGAGCGTCTGACCAACCGTATGAAATGAAATCACCAAGGATTTGTTCAACCAGAAGAATTGAAGGAGCAAGTATAAGGAATCGACCTTCCACACCCATTTCCAGCAGGAATTTGACTATAAGATACATGATCACAGACTTACCAGCGCCAGTGTCCGCCAACATTACGGAACGCCGGTATTTTATGGCATGGTAGACTGCTTCATACTGATAGTCCTTCAAAATGAAGGGAAGTTCGACTGAGTCGCACCACGCAATGATTTCTTCGCGGGTCACATCGCGTATGTTCTTCAGCCTTGGGTCCAGTGTGAACTCGTAACGCTTGAAGTTCTTAAGAAGGTGAGGCAACAGCCCAACAGGGAGACGCCCTGAGAGCTTGTCGTACATTCTGACAGTGCCATCATACTTGCTGAAACGTGAAGGCTTGAAGGAAGGATCACGCACCTTGAAGAATTCATATATTTCTTCATGGATACATGGCTCATCGGCATACACAGTCAAAAAGCTGTTATTGGTTCTTTCCACTGTGAATGAGTAAGCCATGCTCCAATCCTTATACGGGGTTTGCTCCTGCATTGCTATTTAACAAAGCGTGAAAACGCCTTATTCTATCGCAGAAAGACTTCGCAACATCCTTTCTTTCAGTGATGATAACAGTCGGGGAAAGTGAGCGTTCGTTGGAGATGATATTGATCAGTTTGCTGGCCTTCAGACCGTACATTTCTTCCACTGCGCCACTATACCCGCACAGCTGATGGCTGTAGTCTTCAATCTGGTCGCGAGTTTTCAAACTGTTTGAACCCTTGTAATCAATGATTGCAAGATCACCTTTCCACCTTGCGAACAGGTCCAACCGGCCACCCACTTTCATACGTTTGCTGAAAACAGGCAATTCAACTGCGATCACCTCGGTTATGTTGGTGTCTAATGCTCTCTTTAATTGGTGAAACAGCTTAATATATCCTCCGGCAAGACTTTCACAATATTTTAAGTCTTTGCCGATGACATAGTTCTCTGAAGCCGAATGAATGGCCTCCCCGCGCTGGCGACATCTTAGGCTTTCTTTTTCGGCTTCCTCTTGTCCTAGGCGTTCATACCACTCTTTCAACCAGCTATTATCGCCGGTTTTCTTCAACATAGTGGTCATGGACCAGTATTTGTCCCCGTCTGGCCCTGTGTATATGCGACCATTCGGGGTGTCTTCGCTGGTTATGTTGAACCTTCTTATGGGCGGGTCACACTGTTTGAAATACTTCTGACCGCCTAGATGCCAGCTTCCACATATTTGCGCCATTCTATCATCGCCTTTATTTCGTTTCCTCGTTCCTTGATGCGCCAAAGAACACTTTCGAGGAATGATACGCGAGCCTTGGCCCGTTCCAGCATCTGGTCAGCTTCTGAAAACACAGGGTCAGCTTTCAGTGACAGATCTACTTCGCCCTTGGAGGAACATGGTCTTGCCAATGGTTCCTTCCGGTAATATTCCGGCGGAAGTCTCCCTTCAAAGAAGCGGCGACGTTGCAATTCAATACTGGCGTGGATCTTATGATAGTGGATCAATGCTTCAGTTTCAGTAGCCAGCAGTCGTTGAACAGTAAAGAATATGCTCGTCTGTCGCTTCAACTCATTATCCAACTTCAATTCATTTTCAATGGACATGAGGCTTTCACAAACTTCCATCAATTCCTCAATGCTGAGGTGTTTTGGAAGCGAGGGTGTTTTTTCAGTCACTAATAATTCCTTATTAAGAGCATTCGGGCTTCGCCCTCACCAAACATATAATAGCTTTTTTGCAAGCGGACGCTTTAAGGGTAATGAGAAAGACTTCGTAAGTAAACCATCACCCAAAAAATAAATTTTGGTTTGCTGTGCTGTCCAACACCACGACGCCTTCTTTGGTGATTTTAAGCCCTTCGAATATAAAGGTGGCCGTACATGTGAGCGTTTTAATGGATGCGTTTGTATCCCTGCTCACGCCGCTTATATTGCTCACCCTAGAGTTCATATAAGTAAAGTTGATTCCGAGGTCTTTATTCGTGTTACCAACAAGTCCAACACTGACATCGAAATAAGGGTCGTCGGTGGCATTTTGAAACAGTCGCTTGACAACTTCGATATAATTAGAAAAGTCTTCGTCCACAACGAAAGTGAAAGTCATTGGATCGAAAGTAATTGTGTCACCCTGAATGTTCAGCATAGAGTTTGGGCCACTACGAGGACCGATAGTACCATCCATCCCAAATCCAGCCATTTCAAAATCGTTAACCTTGGAAGTGAAAAGTTCCAACTCAGAGTCAATGACTAGTCGCCATTTGTCACTAGCTGCATCATTGGGGTTCTTTAATCTGTCCATAAGTTTCAGCCTATGTAAATTCAAATGATTAATAAAAATATTTATTGGAAGGATTTGGGAGCAGTGAAGTTCATCATTAAGATTTTCGTATTCTTGATTTTAATGACAGGGGCAACTTCATGTCGGGTTGTTGTGCAACCGAAACTTCACATTTCAAAACTTCACAAAGAAGGAACTGAAATAGTCCAAGTCGCAGTTCTTGTAGGCGGGGCAAACAACTGCGATGTGACCGAAGGCGACACATTCTTTTATGAAGTGAAGATGGAATTCACTGGATGTAAAAAGACTTCGACAGGTTTTGAAAACAGTTACGAGACAACCGCCTTCATTGTGAAGTATGGTTCCAGCCAACCGGAGGATATAACGAAGAGCGATTTCGTTATTTTCTATGGAAAGAACAAGAGTATCATCCTTTATATTGGCCGCCGTGCATTGGAAGAAATCAAATATGAAATTTCCAAACATGGCGGAACAGTCGTAAGCATTGAAATTGAAATATTGAATGATACACTCCAAGAGGCCGCCATAGGCATCAGCGGAGTGTGGATAAATGATGTAGCCGTGGGTCAGCCCATGACGCTCTATAAGCTAATGTCGGGGGGAAGGGTGTGGGTACGCCTGTCTGACGTAGGCAATGCGTCTATGCTCACTACAGGCCGCGAGGCAGTGGCAGTCATCCCCAATTAAAATTCACTTGTTTTCATTAAACGTGCGAAGTATTCTAAATCATCACTAACAAAAGAGAGGTTTAAAATGTTGTTCACCCTTACGGAAGGAACCCGTGTGATTGTGTCCTCACAAAATCCTGAAGTTGTTTTTCAAACCCTGAAAGGTTATGACAGCGGTCTGAATAAGAAGCGCGTGTGTAAGGAATGGGCAAGCCCTATGACTCCAACGCTGTTCGTGTACACGACTCGGTTCAACAAGGAACTGAAGGTGCGAGTTCAGAAATGAGCAGACGTGAATCCAAAAATATAACTTCTTTCGGGAAGTTCATGCGCCGCTATCGCATCAATCACGAAATGACCCAGAAGGAAATGGCTGATTTATGCGACATTCCTCAAACATATTTGAGTTTGATGGAACGTGGGTTAAAGGGTGTCACGGAAAAGTTTCAGCGCAAAATTGTTGAATCAATCAGTTTCACTGAAAATCAACTGTCGGAGTTCAACCAAGTGGCGTTCGAAAATACCCGCCACGTTTTGGACTTGAACAAGTTCGGGCCAGAGGGAAAGAAATTTCTACAAGGAATTATCCTTTGTGGTCCTGAACTGGACGACAGTTACTTCAAAGAGTTCAATGCCAAGTTTGATGAACTTCTTATAGAAGACGAAGAACTGTGACGGTCAAGTTGTTCAAACCGAATGGGTTGCCTCAACCAGTGGTTGTGAAGGGCGAAGGTGATGTCTGTATAATGCGCCCTAGCAAGTGGGGTAATCCTTTCCATATAGGTGAAGTGGTTACAGAGAGACAACTTAGAAATCTCTGTATCACTGTTCTGGGTTACGCCACACCAGTCACATCGGAACAGATGCAAGTTGAATTCCCAGAGATTTGGAGGTTCATAGAGCGCGGCGGGACATGTACTAGAAAAGAAGTCTTAAAAATGTTCCAAGAGTGGTTGCATTCCCTAATGAATAAGGGCATTATAACTTCCATGGAGTTGCGTGGCCTATCCGGTAAGAAACTTGGCTGCTGTTGCAAACCTAAGCCGTGTCACGGCGATATCATTGTCAAAACCTTTGTGGAGTTCACCAATGGGAAAAAGTTTCCTTCAAACTGCTAGATTCGGAACTGTTGGTATCGTGGCAGCGAGTGTCATGTTACTGGTAGCAGAATCACAGTTCAAGTTTCCAATGCAAGCGGTTGTCACTCAGAAATTCGTTTCTTGTGATCACATTCGTTCAAAGCATCGTGAATGTCATTACCAAGTGGAAACAGAGTATAAGGACTTCGCCGGTGATTTGACGACACAGAAATTGAAGGTCGATAAAACGTTGTATGAAAAATCAACCGTCGGGTCCCAACAAGATTTCTCGGGTATATACAACCCTTTTATCGGTTTCTTGAAGCACGACTATTTCCCTTGTCGAAAGCTCCCTGTGTGGGTGCGATATGGGTTCCTGTTCCGTGCTTTGTTTCTGAATACCATTATTCTGATGTGGTTGTTCGCTTGTAGCGATGCCATTGTTGTTCGTAAGGAGAAATAAGATGAGCCAATTCAATTCTAGTGTGCGTCGTGGTCCTAAGCCCCCAGCCAGTTTCACCCTGAAGATTTATCGTCCGCATTTTGAACGCATTCTAGGACATTCTTGGGTGGACAGCGTCGGCGAAGATGAACAAATCTGGCTCGCCAACCGTATCAGCGGGAAATTCAAGGGCATCAAGAAGCAGCCAAATCTGGAACCTGTGCTGAGCAAGATGTTCATCATGGACAATTCTTGCTGCGAAAATGTTGCTGATGAACCAGACTTCAAGCGGTTTGAAGCCATGT
>JACCDV010322549.1_pt1 | contig 14362 bp, 8 predicted proteins | sample 7446131 | NCBI WGS metagenome assembly JACCDV01 (sample SAMN15323448, study PRJNA562643) | freshwater metagenome | isolation source: river surface water | place: USA:Blue River Watershed | collected 2017-08-17 | reverse complement strand
GTTGATGCTCAGAAGAAAGGTATTCTTCCTGTGTTCATTATTACGGAACAAAAATGGAGTTTCGAACATGCCAAGTTGATGGGGTTCCAATGTGAAGAAGTTGTTGACGAAGAAACAGGGGAATTGGATTGGGATGGATTTTATATATTCAATAATAACTTTGATTATATTGAACAAATAACTGACTACATCAATAGTTTGTTAGATGCTCAAGAGAAAGGTGAGTTGGATTATAGTTTATTGTTCCTTTGGGATTCTGTTGGTTCAGTTCCTTGTAAGATGACTTACGAAGGAAAGGGTGGAAAGCAACACAATGCATCTACCTTGGCAGATAAAATTGGTATGGGAATTAACCAACGTATTTCAGGTTCTCGTAAAGCTGATTCGAAATATGAAAATACTTTGGTTATTGTTAATCAACCTTGGGTTGAACTTCCCGATAACCCTTTTGGTCAACCAAAAATTAAAGCAAAAGGTGGTGAGGCAATTTGGTTAAACTCATCTTTGGTATTCCTATTTGGAAATCAAAAAGGTGCGGGTACAAACAAAATCACTGCAACAAAGGACAAAAGAAGTGTTAAGTTTGCCATCAGAACAAAAATCTCCGTATTGAAAAACCATATCAATGGTTTAGGATATGAAGATGGAAAGATAATTGTAACTCCACACGGATTCTTAGCTGGAAAAGAAGCGTCTGAAGAAAAAACTTCAATCGAATCTTACAAAAAAGAATACGCTGATTATTGGAAAGATATTATCGGTTCGGATGGTGACTTCACCTTGAAAGAAGAAAAAGAAGATTAGTTTATTGTTTCACATTAAAATCACTGATTGTGATTAAAACGTTATTAGTGGACGGAGATAATCTGTTCAAAATTGGATTTCATGGAGTAAAAGATTTATATAATGGTGGAGATCACTTAGGTGGTATCTACCATTTTATAAACATCTTAAGAAAATTTTTAGAAGAACACAATCATGATAAGGTTGTGGTATTTTGGGATGGAAACTCCAACTCCTCAATAAGGAAATCTATATATCCCCAATACAAGGCAAATCGTCGTCAGGATATGAATGAGTTTAAGTACGAATCATATCTTCAACAGAAGTCGAGAGTTAAACAATATCTCGAAGAAATATTCGTGCGTCAGGTTGAGATGATTAATAATGAGGCGGACGACCTTATTGCTTACTATACCAAATTGTCTATTGATGAAGAAGTTATTATTTTTTCCGCGGACAAAGACCTAACTCAACTCATATCAGAACGGGTAACTATCTATTCTCCGACCTCTAAACAATATTATAGGTATGGAGACATGATTACTATTAACAAGGTCAACATACCCCACCAAAACGTCTTATTAACAAAGATTCTAACGGGGGATAAGTCCGATAACATTGATGGTATAGAAATGTTGGGGGAAAAAACTTTAGTCAAATTATTTCCCGAGTTGTTGGAGAAATCATGTACTATCGAGGAAATCTTGGATAATGCGCGAAATAACGAGCAAAAGAAAAAACCAAAAGCATTAGAAAACATTTTGATTGGTAAAACTAAAAGTGGTACATTTGGCCAAGATTTCTTTGAAATAAATAAAAAAATTGTTGACCTCTATAACCCTTTGATTACTGATGATGGAAAAGAATTAGTGGAACAGATTTACACCGACACGATTGACCCCACAGACCGTGGATACAAAAACTTGATGAGAATGATGATGGAGGACGGCCTCTTCAAGTATCTACCCAAGAATGATGAAGCTTGGGTAAATTTCCTCCGACCATTTATGAAACTTACACGAAAAGAAAAAAGAAACACAAACAAAAATTAAAAACTTTATGAAAGAGCAAGACAGTACTAAAATGGAATTTCTATTGACCCTTAACGATAACATCGTGGTTCAAAGATATTTCAATGTTAGAGGTTACAATCCAAATGCAAAAAACTCCATTGAGTTCTATGAATTCATTAATGGAGTGAAAGAAGAACTTCAGTATCATTTGAAAATGAAGACCGTAATTTACATGATGGACAACAGTGAATCCATTATGCACGATTCTTCAATTATGGATACATCTTATACTGAGGGACCAGAAATTTTCAATATTTTCGTCAAAGTTGGGGACACGACAATTTGTCATAGAATTTTTGATGGAAAATTTTTTCCACCTAAAGTTCGTTATACCGTTGACGTACGACCATTTTTGAAAGATATTCTTCGAGAATTAACTGACATTTTTTCCGAACAAACATTAAGTTACCAATATTTGGATTTTGATTTGAGTAAGTGAGTATTTAATAATACACAGGGGAGGAACACAACTATATGAACAAAAATTTCGATTACTTAGGGAACACATTTCAGATTCAATTACTGAATCAGATTGTGGTAGATAAAGATTTTTCATCGTCTATTCTTGATGTTATCGAATCAACTTATTTCGACAATAAGTATTTCAAAATCATTCTACAAATGATAAAGGAGTACTATGTGAAGTATGAGTCAACCCCTAATTTTGAAACTCTCGAACAAATAATCAAGTCCGAAGTATCCCAAGAGTTGGTTGCAAAAATTGTTTTAGACACTCTAAAACAAGTTAAGGAAGCACCATTCGAAGGGACACAATTTGTACAAGAAAAAGCCTTGAAGTTCTGTAAACAACAAGAACTACAAAAGGCGATGGATAAGGCTCAAAAAATAATCACTCAAGGTGATTTTGAATCTTATGATAAAGTTGAGGGATTGGTTAGGGAGGCACTACAGGTTGGTGAGATTGAGAAAGGTCAAACGGACATTTTCTCTGACTTGGATACTGTATTGGATGAGGACTATAGACATCCAATTCCTATGGGTATTCCAGGTATTGATAAACTCCTTAAAGGAGGTTTGGCAAAGGGCGAGATTGGAGTAATTCTTGCACCAACTGGTGTAGGTAAAACAACTATCTTGACTAAGATTGCAAATACTGCATTCAACTTAGGATACAATGTCCTTCAAGTATTTTTCGAAGACAACCCAAAGATTGTTCAGAGGAAACACTTCACAATATGGACAGGTATTCCACCTGATGAGTTGGCACATCATAAAGAAGAAGTGATGTCCAAAATTACTGAAGTACAAGAAACAATGAAGAATAAACTTGTATTGAAGAAGTTGGCATCTGATACTATGACTATGAACCAAATTAAAAATCAGGTTCGAAAAATGATTGCAGATGGAAACAAAATTGATATGATTATGTTAGATTATATTGATTGTGTGTTACCTGAATCTTCATCAAAGGATGAATGGAAAGCAGAAGGGTCTGTAATGAGAGGATTCGAGGCTATGTGTCATGAACTTAACTTAGTTGGTTGGACTGCAACTCAAGGAAATAGAAGTTCTATTTCTTCAGAAGTTGTGACAACAGACCAAATGGGTGGGTCAATCAAAAAGGCACAAGTTGGTCACGTCATCATTACAGTTGCAAAAACTCTTCAACAGAAGGAAATGAACTTGGCAACAATTGCAATTACAAAATCTCGTCTTGGAAAAGATGGTGTAGTATTCGAAAATTGTAAGTTCAATAATGAACTATTGGAGATTGATACTGAAAGTTCAGTTACATTCTTAGGATTCGAAGAACAACAAGAGGAGAAGAAGAGAGATAGGGTGAAAGAGTTGATGGAAAAAAGAAAACAAAAAGAACAACAAAAACAACAATTATAAAAAACAATTAAATAAATTATGGAAAAAATTTTAGTAGAAAATCCGAACAGATTCGTAATATTCCCAATCGAACACAATGACATTTGGGAATTTTATAAGCAACATCAAGCGGCATTTTGGACAGCAGAAGAAGTTGATTTGACTAATGATATCAGAGATTGGAATAATCTTACTGAAAATGAACAATATTTTATCAAGAATATTCTGTCGTTCTTTGCGGCATCTGACGGTATTGTTAATGAAAACCTTGCAGAGAATTTTGTAAAAGAGGTTCAATATCCTGAAGCAAAGTTTTTCTATGGGTTCCAATTAATGATGGAGAATATCCACAGTTTGATGTATTCATTATTGATTGACACCTATATCTCTAATGAAAAGGAAAAACAACTTTGTTTCACCGCATTAGATAATCTTCCTGCAGTACAAAAGAAGGCTAGCTGGGCCCTTGATTGGATTAAAAACTCTACGTTCCAAGAACGTCTCATCGCTTTTGCTGCGGTTGAAGGTATTTTCTTTTCAGGGTCATTCTGTTCTATCTTCTGGTTAAAGTCACGTGGTATTATGCAAGGTTTGTGTAATGCGAACAGCTTGATTTTCAAGGACGAAAACCTTCATTGTGACTTTGCAATTCATTTGGTGAATAACCACTTAGAGAATAAACCATCAGAAAAAAGAATCAAAGAAATTCTATTGTCAGCGTTGGAGATTGAAAAAGAGTTTATCACAGAATCTTTACCGGTTTCCTTAATTGGTATGAATTCAAACCTAATGAAACAATATTTGGAATTTATTACAGACCAACTATTGGTTAAGTTCGGATGTAAAAAAGAATTCAATGTAGAACAACCATTCAAGTTTATGGAACAAATCGCAGTTGAAACTAAGGGTAACTTCTTTGAGTCAAGAACAATGGAATACCAAAAAGCGAAACTAAACGAAGAGTTATCATTTGATTCTGATTTTTAATTTAATACTTTTATATCTATGATGTCATTAAAAATTAAAAAAAGAGGTGGGGAGGATGTTTCATTTAATCCTCAAAAAATTTACAACAGAATTAAACGAGCAGCAAAGGGTTTGACTGTAAACTCTGATGAGATATTCATTAAAGTAATTACATCTGTTCCAACAGAGGGTAACATAACCACAAAAGAGTTAGATAAACTTGTGTATGAGATTGCTGCGGCGTATACTGGAAGTCATTATGATTACTCTAGACTTGCAGCTTCAGTTGCTATTTCTTCATATCACAAAGAAACTGACCCAAGTTTTTCAAATGTAATGCATACCCTTCATGTTGATGGTGTCGTTCATGATGATCTAATTGCAATGATTGAAAAGTATGGTCCATCTAAGATTGATGAAGTAATCAACCATGAGAACGATTACAATTTCGATTACTTCGCTTGGAGATCTTTACAGGAAATGTACTTGTTGAAAACCCCACAAGGTAAAACTATTGAAAGACCTCAACACATGTATATGAGAGTTGCATTGTGGGTTACTAATACTTTTGAAGAAGCGGTTGAATATTATGAGTCGTTATCAAACCAACGAATCTCGAAGGCGACTCCAATCATGATTAACTCAGGTACTAAAGTTCCGCAATTAGCATCTTGTGTATTACACTATAATAACTCAGATTCTCGAGATGGATTGTTAAAAAGTTTGACCGACATTTCAACGTATTCTTCAGATGCTGCAGGTATTGGTCTATGTATGTCAAACATCAGAAGTAAAGAAAGTAGAATCACATCTTCAGGTGGATATGCTGGTGGACTATTGAAATACTTAAAGATTGTAAACGAATCATTGAGATTCTTTAACCAACAAGGAAGAAGGCCTGGTAGTGCGGCTATCTATTTAGAACCATGGCACAAGGACATTATGGACTTGTTGGACATTAAGAAAAATACGGGGGCTGAAGAACTTCGAGCTAGAGATTTGTTTACCGCGCTTTGGATTCCTGATAACTTCATGAGAGCGGTTAAGAACAATGAAGATTGGTATCTGTTCTGTCCTAACGATATTCTTAAGGCGGGTATCAAACCACTACAAGAATGTTATGGTGATGAATATGAGAAGAACTATCAGTTGGCTGTTGATATGGGTCTTGGTCGTAAAGTGAAAGCTCAAGAGATATGGAGTAAAGTGATTGAATCTCAAGTTGAAACTGGTGTACCTTACTTATGTGCTAAAGATAGTGCTAACAAAAAGACAAATCATCAAAACATTGGTGTGATTAAACAATCTAACCTATGTAATGAAATCTATCAGTATACTGATGAGGACACAACTGCGATTTGTACACTATCATCAATCGTTCTTAAAAACTTTATCGTTGATGGAAAGTTTGATTATAAACTTTTGATTGAAGAAGTAAGAAAGGCTGTTCGAGCATTGAACAATGTTATTGATAAAAATAACTATTCAACTCAAAAAGGTCTTAAAGGAGGATTAGAACAAAGAGCGATTGGTATTGGAGTTCAAGGATTGGCGGATGTTTTTTGTCTTTTAGATTACATCTTTACTTCAGACGAAGCAAAGGCGTTGAACAAAAACATTTTCGAGGCAATTTATTTTGCGGCAATCACTGAAAGTAATGATTTGTGTAAAAAAGGTATCAGAAGACCATACGAATTCTTCAAAGGTTCTCCAATGTCGAAAGGTATTTTCCAATTTGATATGTGGGGTTTGAATGATTCAGAATTATTCTTGGATTGGGAAACCTTGAAGAAAGATGTTATGGAATATGGTGTTTGTAACTCTTTGTTTACTGCACAAATGCCTGTAGCATCTTCCGCAAAGATTACGGGATCATTCGAAATGACCGAACCTGCTCACTCAGCATTGTTTAATAGAAGAGTTGTTGGTGGTGAAATCATGATTGTTAACAAATATTTGATTAATGATTTTGAAAAAATTGGTATTTGGTCTGAGGATTTGAAAAATGAAATCATTCTAAATGAAGGGTCAATTCAGAACATTAACTTCAATCAGTACTTAGATCCTGAAGATAAGAACTACAATAAGAAGGTTAAGAGAATTGAACATCTTATTCCAAAGTACAAAACAATTTGGGAGATTTCACAAAGAGAGTTGATTAACATGGCCGCTGACAGAGCACCATTCATCGATCAATCTCAGTCAATGAACATATATATGTCTAACCCTACGTTGTCTAAGATTACATCATCACACTTCCATTCATGGGAAAAAGGTTTGAAAACTTTGTGTTATTATGTGAGAACGAAAGCAATTTCAACAGGAGCAAAACACTTAGCGTTGGATATATCAAAAAACCAAAAACCAAAACCAGTTGTAGAAGTTCCTAAAGTTGATTACAGTAACATGAATCTACCACCAAAACCTGAAGGAATTGACATCGAGTGTTTCGGTTGTTCATCCTAATTGAATAAATAATCCCGATTAAAGTCGGGATTTTTTATTTTTGGCTATTTATAAGGAAAAACAAGGAGATTATATTTATCGTTATGGCAAATGGAGTTACATACGGATTAAATTTCCCATTCAGAGATTCTAGACGAGGAGATTATTTGGAACTTACTCAGTTAGAAGCACAACAAGTAAAATCTGACTTGATACATTTGTTGTTAACTCGTAAAGGGAGTAGATATTATTTACCTGAATTCGGAACAAGGTTATATGAATTTTTATTCGAACCATTTGATGGTTTAACGTTTGATGCAATACAATCAGATATTAGGGATGCGGTTCAAAATTTTATGCCTAACCTTCTATTGAATCAAATTACAATAACTCCTGCAGACCCTATGGAAGAAGTTGATACTATGTTAGGGGAAAATACTGTGGGAACTAGCGAATCTCCAGTATATAGATTTCCGGGTAAAGGTACCTCAGAATATACTGCTAAAATTAGAATAGATTATTCAAACAACAGATCGACTTTTGCTCAGAGCGATTTTGTTATTATCAATATTTAATATAGATGGCAAATCGTAAAATTTCATACACAACCAGAGATTATCAAGGAATAAGAACTGAGTTACTAAATTATGTAAGGACGTATTATCCTGAGTTAATTCAGGACTTTAATGACGCATCTGTATTCTCTGTGTTTTTGGATTTGAACGCAGCTGTTGCTGACAACTTACATTATCATATTGATAGAAGCATTCAAGAGACAGTCCTTCAATATGCACAACAAAGATCTTCTATATATAATATTGCAAGAACTTATGGACTTAAACTACCTGGTCAAAGACCATCAGTTTCTTTAGTTGATTTTTCCATCACAGTTCCGGCATTTGGGGATAAAGAAGATGAAAGATATCTTGGTATTCTATCAAGAGGTTCACAAGTTTCAGGAGCGGGAATCATATTTGAAAACATATACGATATCGATTTTACTTCGCCATATAATGCCCAAGGATTTCCAAATAGATTAAAGATACCTAATTTCAATGCAAACAATGTTTTAGTGAATTACACTATTACCAAAAGAGAATTAGTTGTTAACGGTATTACAAAAGTATTCAAGAGAGTTATTACTCCAAATGATGTTAAGCCATTCTTTGAATTATTTTTACCTGAAAAAAATGTCTTAGGTATTACTAGTGTTTTATTGAAAAGTGGTACTGAGTATACAAACGTTCCGACATCGGCAGAATTCTTAGGTGAATCAAATAAATGGTATGAAGTTGATGCGTTAGCCGAAGATAGAGTTTTCATTGAAGACCCTACAAAAGTATCCGACCAACCTGGTATTAAAGTTGGTAGATATATCCAAACTCAAAATAGATTCATAAGTGAATATACTCCTGAAGGATTTAAGAAATTAACTTTTGGTGGAGGTACAAATACTGCACAAGATGCATTGAATCAGTTTACAACGTTAGGAGCGACAATTGATTTACAAAGATATTCTAATAACTTGTCGTTAGGTTCGGCATTAACACCAAACTCAACACTTTTTGTCCAATACCGAGTTGGTGGAGGTTTGGGTACAAACTTAGGAACAAACGTAATTACCCAAATTGGAACCGTATCCTTTTTCGTAAATGGACCATCAGAACTTACGAACTCATCAGTTGTAAATTCTTTAAGGTGTAACAACGTAACTGCAGCAATTGGTGGAGCGGGGTTACCATCATTAGAAGAAATTAGAAATTATGTCTCATTCAACTTCTCGGCACAAAAAAGAGCGGTAACTGTTCAGGACTATGAATCTATAATTCGAAATATGCCATCTGAGTTTGGAGCTCCTGCTAAAGTTTCTGTCACAGAAAACAACAACAAAATATTAATTCAATTATTATCTTATGATACCTCAGGAAGGTTGACCAATATTGTATCGAATACTCTTAGACAAAACGTTGCCACTTACTTGTCTAACTATAGAATGATGAATGATTATATTTCAATCTTAACTGCAGAGGTTATTGACTTAAGTGTTGAAGTTTCTGTTGTATTAACGTCAGCACAAAACTCAGGACAAGTTATCGCTGATGTGATTGATAGAATATCAACTTACTTCGACCCACAGGTAAGAGAATTAGGACAAAACGTTTATTTATCTGAATTACAAAGTATTGTTCAAAATCAAAATGGGGTGTTAACGGTATCCGACATCAAAGTATTTAACAATGTTGGGGGTCAATATTCTTCGGCTGAGACATCTATGGAATATTCAAACCCTGAGACCAGACAAATCGAGCCAGTAAACTCAACAATTTTTGCTCAACCATCACAGGTTTACCAAATCAGATATCCAAATAAGGATATTAAAGTTTTGGTTCAGAACTTCCAATCGGTTACATTCACATAATTGGTTTATTATCCCAATCTTTGATTTATAATTTATAATGTGTGTATTCAATTCTTAAAAATTACACATAAACTATTTATAAATTAAAGATATTTCATGGGTGATTCATATAGGATTAAGACCGAACTTGGCATTAACAAATCAATCAATGTTCAGTTAGACCAAGAGTTTGAGTTCTTAGAAATTTTATCTCTTAAAATACAACAAACAGATATCTACACAAGAAGTTGTGCGGACTATGGCGTTTTAGTTGGTAGAGTCACTGCAAACAACGGTTTTGGAGTCCCAAATGCTAGAGTTTCTATATTCATACCTATTGAACAGGTTGATGAATCAAATCCTTTGATAACTAGTATATATCCGTACAAGTCGGCTAGTGACAAAAATGGTGACGGATATAGATATAATCTTTTACCTTATACCCCTTCCTATTCTAAACATGCTGCAACAGGAACATTGCCAACAAAATCTGATGTTCTAACTGGAAGTACGGCCGTAGAAATTTACGATAAGTATTATAGGTTTACTACGAAAACCAATGATAGTGGAGATTATATGATTATGGGAGTTCCACTTGGAACGCAAACTATAGTTATGGATGTTGACCTCTCTGATATTGGTGAATTTTCTTTAACACCTCAGGATTTAATTAGAATTGGATTGGCCACAGATGCACAAGTTGCTGGTAATCGATTTCGTGCGTCCAATGATTTGAATTCTTTACCTCAAATTATTAATTTGACTAAAAATGCTGAGATTTCTCCTTTGTGGGGTGACCCTGAAATATGTGACATATCAATCAATAGATTAGATTTTGATTTGAGAGATGATGCCAATGTAGATATACAACCAACCGCAGTTTTCATGGGGTCAGTATTTTCAACACCTGACAAATTTAGAGTAAGAGGTAATTGTAGGCCAAAAGATAATATGGGTAACTTGTGCCAACTAACATCAGGGCCTGGACAAATACTTGCGATTAGACAAACCATTCAACAAGACGAAGATGGAAATCCTGTTTTAGAGGTTTATGAACTAGAACAAGCGGGTAATGTTATTGACGGAGATGGAACATGGGTATCAGAGTTACCTATGAATTTGGATTATGTTATTACTAATGAATTTGGAGAAAGAGTTTTATCAAATGACCAATCTATCGGTATACCAACCAAATCAAAATACAGATTTAAGGTAAAGTGGACTCAACCAACCGACTTGACAATTCAAAGTCGTCGACCACACTATTTGGTACCTAACATTAAAGAATATGGGTGGGAAAATTCAAACACTGACCCAAGTGAAATTTCTACTCAAACTAACAAGAAAAAACAACAAAGTTCTTATTATTTTGGATTAGCGTGGAGTGGATATACTGACGGATTTACAGGACAACAAAGAATAGATAGGTTAAATGAAATTATAGATTGTGAAGACACATTTTATGAATTTCAGTTTAACAAGATATATACTGTTTCATCCTTAATTGACCAATATAAGAAGGGAGGGAGAGGAAGATTCATTGGTATAAAAGAAATAGATGATGATAGTTGTGATAGTACTATAAATAAGTTTCCTGTTAACGATGGATTCAAAAACTTTGATTTGTTGTTTTTTCTTTTTTCGATAATATTCACAGTTCTTCAGTTTGTTGGACTTTCGTTATTGATTTCTGCTCACTTATTATTAGGTATATATACCCTCACAATACAAGCCCTTTGTTTTATATGTGGGGTGGAAATTCCTATAATCAAAGTTAGACCATTCGGGTTCATTTGTAATGTACTCAATTTGAAATGTGAAACTAAGAATTTCACAATAAGATTACCAATGATTACTTATCCTGATTGTCAATCTTGTGAGTGTAAACAATCACAATTAGATTCTGAAGCGTTACTAGGTGGGACAAGTGGTAATTTGACTTACGTTTCTTATCCTCCTAATTATATTGCTAAACTGGAATCGTTGTTTGGATCTGATGGTACCCCAAGTGAAGATGTGCAACTAAAGGCTACAATATATGCTCAAGCAATTGGTGGGGATAATGATTCGGTATCAGATTTGAATGTTTTCAAAGCGCCGGTTTCGAATGTTGTAAAGTTTTTATCTGAAGAATCTGAAGAAAAAAGGCATTTTGCTTTTGCCGAAAGTTTGACATTGGGAGAAAGAATTAACATTTTCAATACTAGACAAACTTATTTTGATGGATTAAATAAAATAAAAGTAACTTTTGCCAAAGATTCTAATGAAGGGAAGTTTCACTTTGATAACACGATAACTGTACTTTCGAATACACCGTATCAATCAGGACAATTGCTTACAACTGTGAATCCGGCAACCACTTCAGATAGAAACTTTTTGTATACCGCTCAAACAATTAATGGAGTGGTAAATGGAATTTCAGGTACAACCATTCAAGGTGCGAGTACACTCAATGTTGACTACTCAGTTACTCAAACAACGAATCAAACTACAATATATTCACTTCCAACAGGAACAACTGTAACTCGACAGGTTTATCCACAAGATAGAGAATATTTTCAAGTTGTAACGGCAATAACCGTTACGGAAGCAATCAAAATTTGGGATACAACAACTTTGGAGACTTTTCCGAATGTATTGACCGCGCCATCAAGAATTTATTTAGCGGAAAAGAGAGTGGTAGGGTATAGAAGAGATGATGGGAGTTTGATTAGCCCATTGGATATGTTAGATGATTTGGATAATCAGTACATACTAATACTTCAAAGAGGGGTTGACCCTTATTCACCAAAATTTGTGAATGAGTATAAAATTGGTCGATTGTTTGGAAAAGGAATCGACGATGCTAACTTCACATTTACAGCTCAAACAAGAACAAATATTCCAATACAAAGATTGACTCAGACAAATTTATCGGTTCAATCATTTAGTCAAAACACCATGTTTTATCCTTCTCATTTTTTTGAGGCGGGTAATCAATTTTCAGGATTCACCACGTCTACCGTTGGATATTATGGGGCACTCGACTCTTCTTTCAATACGAACAGATTAGAGGAAAAAAGTTTCGGAGGTGCTCAGGGTATGGTTTCAAGAACTAATAATGATTTCTATTCATCAACTCAGAATTCTGCTAAATATGATTTATCTGAAGACGTATCAGGGGCTTCTTATATATTCTCCAACATAAATCCCGGAGCAAGTTTCGGATATCGTGATGTCGCATATCAATATTTTACTCCAAATGCTTTTCCAAGTTTGACTGCTAACCCGATGTCGATTTCATCTAAAACATTAAATGTTATGAGAACGGATAGGCTACCTTCATCAGATGCGTTGAACGGAAGCGCTTGGACAACTAATCCGGCATTACTCCAACAAAATAATAACTTTACTTTTTATGAAATACCGGATTTGGACCAACCAATTGATTTGGCGTCGTACGCCACTGGCGCGGAAATAGCAACTGCTGATTTGGAAGGGTTACCAAATTCAGTTACTGTACTTACATCTTTCAGTTGTGAAAAGATGGTTGGATTAGATTGTTATCAAGGATTCGGAGACAACTTCCAAGTTAATGAAAATTGTAGTACGAAAGATGCGGTTGAGGATGGTTGTTATATGTTTTTGAGGAGACCGTTATCCGATTTAACTAAAGACCTTTCAAATTTTAATGAATGGGCATATAGGTTTAGATTTTTTTATGGTCTTTGTAGGGGAGTGTTGGCACAGTCATTTATGAACAATTGGATTAATGGTTCATTATATATGTTCCCAATTCAAGTTGATACTTTTTATAATAGACAGAACAGAGTTGGACAAGTTAAATTTTGTAAGGACGTTGCATATTACAACACTGATAGTAATAACTTTTATTATAGAAGTAGTCCATATGATGATGATACGAATAGATTTGTTGGTAAACAAACTAATAATCCTGGTAAGATAAATGATTTGAACCTTCTGTTCCCAACAACAATTGTCAATTTAGGGATGAAAGATTCGTTCTTTTCTGAAATTACATTCGATCCACAAACAAAGGGATATATAATTCCAAATATAAATTCAACTAGTTATGGTGATACTTCAGATTTGGTTAACTTATTTGTTATATCAAGAATTACTGATGATAATTTCTTGAAACAATTGGCGATTTTTGGTGACAGTGGTGTAAATCAATTATTTTCTAGACCGGAAAGAAGAATTGATGGGGATTTGGCACAGCTAATGTCTATCAATAGTGAAATAGGTAATATTAATTTTTCTCCTGAATACTATGATATTGTGACAGGTGCAACAAACCAGCCAACCCAAATTCTTGGAACAGCTCAAAATCCTACAATGGCGGTTTGGTTTTCATCTACAACTGAAGATTTACAGGTTAAAGATTATTTAACACCTGGAAGAATTAATTTTAGAGGTACTGATGATATTGGATATTATCCATATCCTTATGGAATCAAATCTCAAGTCGTACCATTTTATCAATGGAGATTAAATAATACCAACCTTATTTTCGGAAACCAACTTAATTCATGGGCGACATCATCATCAGACATTGTTCAAAATGTTAGATATCAATCGTTAGACAGATATGCGTCCGATACTCCATATTTTTGGAGTGATAACTCTGAATCGAATGACCTTAATGCTAGAGGATATATTTTTAACGTAAATGGAACTGTGGGAGATGGTCAATATACTGCAACGGGTGCGTTGAAACAAAAGTTTGTGGTAGGTGCCCCATTCCAATTTTACTTCGGAACGGTTGTTGGTGAAACAGCTTTGGATAAATTCAAAACTAAGTATTCTGTAGATGAATAAGTATACATTAATTCCAAGTGGACTTAGATATAAAGGAGCT
>JACCDV011066310.1_pt1 | contig 14363 bp, 10 predicted proteins | sample 7446131 | NCBI WGS metagenome assembly JACCDV01 (sample SAMN15323448, study PRJNA562643) | freshwater metagenome | isolation source: river surface water | place: USA:Blue River Watershed | collected 2017-08-17 | reverse complement strand
TGATCTCAATGTGTCAGATCCCGGAGAGGCTCGTTCGGTTCATTCGTTCGATCGCACTCCCAAACTCGCACTTCCTCGTACCAAGACGGATGCGAACTTGACAATTACCAACCCCATGCTCAAAGCAACAAAAATGATTGCCAAGGAATCCAACAATCCGATTGTCAAGGCAGTCAAGGCATCGGTTCTTCCGGTAGTTGAAGAGAGTCAACGGATGGTGAAGGCAGCACAGATGGCAAAGCGCGTGTCCCCTGATATTTTGTCGAGTGCTGCGCCCGCACCTCCAACTCCACTCAATGAGAAGGCAGAGTCTATTTCTTCCCTTGAAGCATCTGAGTCAGCGTTTGTTGCGGTTGTCCCGGAGGAGGAGAAAGCGTCATCTTCTTGACGACGTAGCTCCGCTTCTTATAGAGAGCATTTCGTTCCTGGAACTGGCGTCGAAACTGAGGGTCCACAACATCCAGAATCAACGGATGCGTCGTCCGTGCCGATTTCTCCACCCGAAGAATCCGTCCAACAATCTGATCCACGTCCGGTCGAGGCGTTGCCATCAACAGCGTATTCAGAGTCGGTACATCAAATCCCTCCTTACACATCGCATATGTCGCAATCAGGACCGAACAGGATGAACAGAACTCCGTTCGTTTGGCAGCGGGGACGTCCTGGGATAAGATAGCGGAGCTTTTCTGAAGTGCCGGTGGCAATGCTGCCAGCAAGTCTTTTGTATGCTGCACGCGATCCGTGAGAACCAGAATCTGACGATGAGGAGTTTCCTCCAGAACGTCCTCAATGATTTCTGCCAACCACTTGGTTCGATGCTCGCACGCAGTCAACTTGTTAATCATCAGAGTGGTAAACATAACGCCCTGCTGATTGTAGATAATTGTATTGAATTCGGGGTCTTCGTTCTGGTATTCGTAGACTTCGACTGAAACTCCGGTGTCAGTGATGTCTCCCGTATTCGAATTGTAAAGCAACGGACCAAGAAACCAATGTGCCACCGGCATCAGTCCATCTTTCCGCACCGGGGTCGCAGACAATCCCAACATGTATTTCGATGTTACTTTGGGAAGTGCCTGGACAAAGACCTCTGAGGCAATGTGATGGCATTCGTCCACGATGACCAGTCCAATGGGTTTGAAGGTCGCCACTGGAATCTCTTTCATGCTGAGAGTCTGGAGCATTGCGATGATGACGTCGTATCCATTCACTTCACACTTGTCTCCTTGAATTCTTCCAATGCGAGCGTTTGGCAGAAACATCTTCACACGTTCTTCCCACTGGTCGCGAAGAAAGGAGTTGTGAACAATGACGAGCGTCGGAACCTTAAGTTGGGAGGCAATGTAGAGAGCACACACTGTCTTGCCTCCTCCGGTGTGGAGACTGATGATTCCATCGTGTGGTGTTGGTTTGAGAAACGAGTCAACAACGGGCAATTGCTGTGCGCGCATTGACCCGCCAAAGACCCAATATTTGGCATCTGTCTGCGGAACATCTCGAGTGGTTGACTCGGGAGGTCCGTAGGTATCGATTCCATAGTGCTTGGGAAGATAGAAGGCATCCTCCACTTCCGCATAAACTTTGTAGCGTGGGATTGCATTCTTGTTCGGAACAAAGACAGATGGAACGTAGGGTTTCACTGTCAATGTCTTTTGAATTTCATTCGCATCTGCCTTGGATTTGGGAAGTTTGTAACCGTTCAATGTGAGCATGATACTTCTCTTATCCTCTTGTGCGGATTGTCCGTTTTAGTCCCCTACGCCAGATTGCCTTGCGACACGCCAGAAAGACCATGTCCTCTACCTGCCAACGAGTGTCACGGTCCTCGAGGTCCGCGCTGTGATACATGATCGAGGGATGAATGGGGGTCATAATCTGGACATACTCAAACGGGTCGGTATCGTGCTGAAGAGACTTCAGAATGGTGGAAAAATAGTCCTGGAGGTCGGGATAGGTCAGATACACTTCGTCCACCCCAGTCGTTACATCGTGCGCCTTGTAGACCACGCGATACATATCCTCGTGCGTGTCATCGTCAAAGATACGAAGGATATCGTCGTGGTTGTCCTTGGTGACAAAGTGAATCGTTGCCTTGAGCATGATTGTTTGACGACAGACACGTTTAAATTGAACGTTCCTGGTCGTCTCCGAATCCGGGTTGCTCATAATCGCGCCCATCGTTCACTGGCAACGCAACATAGTCACCATAGTCTCCGCGATCTGCTCCCGCAGCGTTCGATTCGCCTTGGTCGTAGTAGTCCAGAGGAAGTCCGACTCCAATCTCTTGGTTCTTCTCTTCTTCCTCTTCCGACGCTTGTGCGAACATCTTGCGCTCTTCGATTGTGATAAGAATCGGTGCCATTCCGCGCTTGGCAAGTTCCATATTGACTTCACGCTCCTGATCGGACAACTGTGCCATGCGCTGAACATACGTGATGCGCTCCAGGGCACGAACCTTCTGCGCCTCTGCTTTTTGTTCCTTGTAATCCGCAAGCAGACAGAAGAGTGCAACATCTTTCCTCACAGACTCTGTGACTTTGGCGAGTGTTTGCGGTGTTTTCGCCGCGGTTGCCAACGTCTCAAAGAGCATTCCGCGAGCAACATCGCGAAGTTCCGATGCCTTCTGTGTGGGACTGACGGTTCGAACCTCAGAAGGAACCAGGAGCATGTCTGAGATACGAGACGACAAAACCAGATTCGTTCGGTAGGCATCTTTCACATGAATCTTCAATGCAGACGCATCGCGTGCCATTGCGATTCGGCGTTGGATGTCGGCACGAGGCACATCCGTAACTTCCACTCGAACGGACATTGCCCTCGGAATCTCAACACGAGAACTTGCTGCATTGATGCCCGTTCGAAGTTTGACTTCGGGTTGAAGGATTCGAGGAGGATTCTTGCCTTCCAGAACAGGACGCGCAGATGGACAGGGTTCATACTGAACAACAGTGCCCAATGTCGCAGGGGGCATCACAGCAGGAATGAGTGCCTTGGGTTGTTCCACAATCGGAACACTTGCTCGGTCTGCCTTTGCCTTTTCAAGCATCTCGCGAATTCCCGTGTCCTTTGCCAGAATCTTAGCATTGAGGAAGACGAGTGCATTCTTGCGAATCTCTTTGGGAGAACTCAAGACACGGCGAACAAACTGCTGAATAGGACCTGTGAGCGCAGTGGGATAGGCGCGGAATGTATTTTCAATCACCATCATCAACGAATCCACGATGGAATATGTCTCGGGTTCTGCAGCATCGCGAGGATATCCATCCAACTTCAGTGGTTTGGACCCGAAGGACCGACGAGGAATCAGTGCGGGAATGTGTCCCTGGAGCAACACAACAGTGAGAGCAAGACCAAGAGCACCTTTGACACGAAGAATCTGATCGGTATCCTTCCCAAGTGCTCCACCAATCTTGCGTCCAAGTTTCAGAATCTGGTCGACTTGTTCGGCAGTCGGAAGCACCTGGAGCAGAGACAATAAGGTGAAGACGGTGGCGTCCACTGCACTCGTCATGTCGAAGAGTCTCACGAGTCCGCGAAGACCCGTGATGTATTCCTGAACTTGTGTAGAGGGAGCGACTGGACCAGATTCCAATGCCTGGGTGTGCTTGATCTTAAACCCATCCTCGGTATACTCATCTTGCTCCACGAGGTCAACGCCTCCAATCTGCTCTCCGCAGAATTTGCACACGCGGAATCCATCAACTGGTGCAGTCCATGCTTCGTAGAATGCTCCCTTGTCTGCCTCAAAGTCTCCACCCAGAATCGACAGAGTGTGCGAGCACATCACAAAGGACCCTTCGGAATCCGAATAGACCTTGTTTGACAGAACGGAATCCTTCACCAAATCCTGAAGGTCGCGCAACTTGTCACGAGAATGGCGCTTGGGGTCTTGCTGAATCGCAATGACCTCGATGCGCATCGGCGATTCCTGTTTGCCCGGAGTCTTTGCGAGAGGAGTGTCCTTGATCTTCTCCAAAAAGAGACGAGCAGACCGAAGTGCGCGCAACTGTCCTTCCGTGAGTTCGTTGCCCGTGGTCTCCTTCCAAGGTTTGCGATTGAGGTATCCACTGCGAGCACGCTCTTGTTTGACAAACTCTAGGGGAACACAAGCGAGTTTCAGAACATCCTTGCCCTTTTCAACGGTCCAGGTTCGACGAAGCAGTCCTTTCACATTGAATTCGGGAAAGGTCAACCCCAAGAGCGCACATTCCTCCGCGGTGGTCGCAGGATACCCGGGAATCGGCAAGTCAATTCCCGGAACGGACTCTACGCTTCCATTGTCAATCGATTTGGACTGGAGTGCTCGAATGATGAATTCACCGCCGTCATCCTGGCGCAACAACCATTCGCGGGGAGACAGTCCGGGTTGGTATTTCGTTTGGTATGCCTCCTGAATCTTGGCAGAGGGAGCAGTCTCTTCCTTCTCAGGGAAGGGAATCACAATCCTCTCGCGTTCAATGCTCTCGACTTCGGCAGGAGGAAACCTCGACTTCCAGGACGACCAAGGAATGTCAGACAGGCGAATGTCATACAACTTCAGATACGGTCCTGCCTCACCATACGGATCCTGCGTGACTGGAACTGCGTGCGTCAAGACAGCATCCAACGAAGGCGCAACATCTTTGAGGGGAGCAGTGGACTCCACAAATGCCTCTGCGTTCTCTTTGAGGAAGGGATGCTCTGGCAACGGGTTGGGAATGTCCAGTGGGCGCTTTTCCAGATGGTATCCCACGAAATTCACAATGTCTGCAGTTCCTGCGATAGGATTGGGGCGAATCTCGACTGTCTTGTCCTCGTGAATCACGCCTTTGATGCCCGTATAGACTGGTAGCGCACGAATTGGTTTCTTGCCATCCGCATTCACAAACTCGGTTGGCACAGACATTTCGTAGGGACGTCCTTCTTGGGTTTCGGCAAATGGATGTCCCAACGCAGAGACCATTCGAGGGTAAAAATTGGGAGCACGAGGAGCATCGTACAAAGGCATCCACGAGTTGGTGTAACTATAGGTTTTGCGGTCTGGGGTGGCATAGACGGGAGTTACCCAAGGCAGATTTGTTCCTGTCATGGGTTCGCGAAGAAGATAGTCATCGGGAGTGGGAACAATGTACTTGTCATAGAGTTCGCGCATACGCAGCACCTCGTATTTGACCGCATCGCGTTGATACTGAGTCGTCCGCCCCTGCGGCATGAGTTTTTCAAAGGCATCCACTTCCTGTTCCTCCAACGTGTAAAAACGAACTGCCTCTGGGCGTTGAATCGTTTCATCAAATTCGATTGCCTCTTCCAACACAACAAACTCCGACGGATCGAAGTTTAGAAATCCGGCGTCACTCATTATACAGACTTGAGAACATTCTCGCAGAGAGCGAGCGCCTCCGTCACAAAGCGCTCGACAACCTTCTCAGGTCCAACCTTGGTGGTGAACTCCACAGTCAGTTCGGGGAGCAGGGGATGTCCACAATGCATTCGAACCCAGTCCACAAGTCCCGCCTCGTAAATCATCGACTGGGCAAGCGCGCCCACCGTAAAGGTCTCTCCAGGCATCTTCATGCGGTACTGATTCGTGTCGAGACGCTCAATCGGAACTTTCCCAAACTCGGAGATCTTGGTCTTGTAAATCTCACATGCCATCTTGAGAAGAGTGTCGGCAGAGGAGACACCAATGCTCTCGACGGCAAGGTCGAACCAGTAGGGGCGTCCCTGCTCGTTGCGAGCATAGGAGCGCTGAATGTGGAAGTTGTCAAACTCGCGAGGGTCATTGTTCTCCGCAATCCAGGTGTCGCGGTCCAACTTTGCCATCTCGGGGTCAATATGATTCTTGTAGGTGGCAACACAAACCTGTGACGCACCCTTGGTCTCAATGCCAAGGGATGCCTTGACGTGAACACTCTGGTTGGGACCCAGGGTCATAAAGTATCCGGGGGTGTCCAACTCGCGGTCACGAAGCAGAACGTTCTTGCGAGGACCGGTCACGACAAAGTCATCAGTGGTAACCTCGCGGGGAGAGGGGTCTGCAAGATAACGAAGTTCAATCTTGGTATCACGAATCACTCCCGTCTCTCCAACCGTGACATTCACGGGAAGTTGCTCCATGCGATGACGAAGCATCTCGTGTGTCATATTGGTGGTGTTGTCAAGGATCTCCACCCCCGTAATCACGACAGTCGGAATCTCCGCAAGCAGAATGCGGCGCAATCCATTCACAAACGAAACAGGAACATTCTTCAACTCGCCATCGAGGCGAAATCCGTTCAAGGTGGTTTTGGTGGACTCCATGCTTGTCTTTCTCTACGTTAATGTCTATCCGTTTTTTTCGCCCCGACCAGCAATGAACAATCAACCCTACCTGTTTGTCCACAGTCGCGACCAGAATTCGCTCAAGATTCTGGAGACCCTCAAGCAGTTGAACAAGGACAGTCTGTGCCGAATTGTCGACATTGTGGGCAAACAGCGCCATGAACTCCCCCCGTTTCTCAAGAGTGTGCCGACGCTCTATGTCCCCGAGACCAAGGATGTCTATGTGGGCAAGGACATTTACTCCTACATCGCCAAACCTGTGACGGCGCGTCGCGAGGTCCCCACGAGCACTCCTTCGCAGGCACCCGCAACTGCTGCTCCGGGCGGAGGATACCAGGCATGGTCCTTCTCGGGCACCAAGTCTCTCACGGAGTCCTACTCGAGTTGGGAGAACCCCGGCAAGTTCTCCACGGATGACCAGTTGCAGTATTCGTTCCTGTCTGGACCCGTGGCGACTCCTGCGAATCCCGAACCGCAGACGAAGCAGAGTTTCGATGGCAACAAAGCGGGTCGTAACGATGACATCTCCTCTCGCATGGAGGCGATGAAGAAGGCAAGGGAGAGCGAGTTTAAAGGAATCTCTCGTCAGTAAAGTATCATGTCCCGCAAGATCTTCTTGGACGCGTTCTACGGTCAGTTCCATGATTTTCTGGATCAGTTGATTCAGGTGTTCCCGGAGGACTCTGATTTTCCGGCGTACAAGACGGGACTTACTTTGTTTCAGAAGACAAACCCCAAAATTGTCCCGGAGCAGGTTCACATCCACGTGACTCCATTTGAAAAAAGCATTCGTGCTCGAGATGAAAAATTCTTTTTGGAGCATCAGTTTCCCGAATACGCAGACGACAATGCGCTGGATCTGATTATTTCAAAGATGAAGGATCTGTGGACAACACTCAGCGACACAAACAAGAAGGTGGTTTGGGATTATCTTACTCTTCTCCTGGATCTTGCGTCGAGATGCGTTGCGTAAGCGTCTCATTCACGGAATCTCGAACCGCATCGAGGAATCCGTGAGGTCCCCGATTACTCAAATCAATAACGCGGAACGTTCCATTTCCTGTCCACGCATTGTGGAACTGCTCAATCATCGTGTCGGTAAAATGCGTGATTCGAACAAATGTATAGTGGTATCCTTGATTGGACCATTCCTTGATAATCTGCCGAGGATCAAGGAATTTCGGGTCTCCCTCTGGAAACCGGTCACTCACGTCTCCCCCCGTGAAGACATCTCCGTGCGCAGGGGCATCTCCAATGTGATAGACCATCTTCACATCAGTATCGCCCCAACTCAGTTTGCTCGCATTGGAAAGTCCCCACGCAACATCCTCTGCCTCATCATCGCCCTCCTTGGGGTTGATGTTGCGAATCTTGCGAACCAACTCCTCGGGTTCGGTAAAGTCGATTACGATGTGTTGCTGATCACTTCCATAATCGCGATATCCCTCAAACCCCACCTCAAACACAGCACCGAAATGCTGCTCACGCATGTCATAAATAATGGTTTGAATATGGTCCTTTGCTGCCTGCATCCAGGGTCCCATCGACGCGGTGCAGTCCATGACGAAGCAAATCTTAACGGTTGTCCTCATTCTTACTTGGCAATGTCTTCAACTGTCGGTATCGTGAATCCGTTTTCATCGGCAAACCCACAAAGGTCTTCGCGAGTCAAAGTCAACAACTCCTGGACTGCTGCTTCCGGTTGATTGAAATTCCGGAAGAGAATCTGATTCACCTCCGCAGGAGACCACTTGTAATCCAGCGACGCATCTTCGGGAAGGTCAATCTCTTTGTCGTAGAAGGATTCGAGCATCTCGTGAATCACAGCGCGATTACAGTGCTTGAACTTGACAATCATATCGATACGACCCGGACGAATGAGCGCACGGTCAATGCGCTCCGGGAAGTTGGTGGTGATGATGAGAATGCGACCGTTTGCCTCCAGCGTTCCATCCAGAAGGTTGAGCAAGAACGACAAATCGATGGTCTCCTTCTCAGACTCCTTCTCGCGTGCCAACCATGCATCCTCCTCCGTCTTGATGATGGGAACTGTGTTGGGTTTTTTCCATTCACGACGAAGGACCGTATCTCCCATCGCATCAATATCCTCAATCACATACAGGCGCTCCGAAACCGGGATTGTGTATTTCTCCGTATTGACTCCATTGTAGACGTGAATGTCGTCGTTAAAGAAGAGATGCTGGAGTTGTGCCTTCGTTTTGATTTCCGAGAGTTGGACGTTGATGATGTGGCGTTTGCCTTCGTTTGCGATTGCCTTGACGCTGGAAGTCTTGCCACAACCCGGCGGACCGTGAAACAGAAACCCCAGAGTGTATGGGATGCCCTTCTTGTCGTACCATCCACGGTTCTCCAAAAAGAACTTCGTGCGTCCTCGAACCTGGTCTCTCTCTTCGAAGAAGACATTGTCAAAGGTCCGGTTCGTTGTGAATTTGGTTTTGGTATACACTAAATGGGTTGTCGGCAGCGTGTTCTGCATTGACCCCTTGACCTTGGTCTGAACCATCTGGTCAAAGAAATACCGATTGGTTCCCAACTTGTTTGCGAGTTTGCGCTCGTAATCCACATTGCAGTTGTCCACAAAGGTCTGAAGATACTGGACATCGTGTTCGTAACTGAGGATCCGGAACTTGATAATGTCCAGGGATCCATCGTGGGTCTTGATGTCTTGAAGTTCAAAGAACACATCGGGGTCTAACTGAATGGGTTCAAATTCATTGGGCAGATAATCGTGATGGGTGACGGACAGCAAACTCTTCATCGCGGACACTGTGGTCGCATACTGAACAACGGCGTCCATGCGAGTCTGATACGGCGTCGTGGTTGTCTGTCGATTGCCTCCTGTTGTTGTCGAGACTCCGCGCTCACAGGAAATCGATGCCTTCGGAGTTCGGTTGGAGGATGCCCCTGATTTGCGACGACGACACAGCACTGACTCCACCTTGGGCCACCATTGAAGATATGTCTTTGTGAGAATCTCCATCACATTCATCGTAAAAAGTCCCAATAGAGGATTCCGAGACGATCCTAGACTTAGGATCATCTGGGTTTTGAGTATGTCATTGAATTGCATTGTTGGATAACCAGAGTTCTTCCCGAAAATTAGAACGTGGGATTCATACACTTGTCCAGAGTGGGCACGTTCGTATGGACTGGTTTGGAACGCTTGAGACGAAGTTCCTTGGTCGCCTTGTCAACTGTCTCCTGTGAGAGTGCCACGAACTTCTTGACATCGCGAAGAGGTCCCTGAACATTCATCGAGGGAACGTGGAGACGAAGAGGGGGCAACTGAATGCCAACGAGTTCATCACTGAAAGCAGTCTGCTCACGGAACTGCTCAATGCTCAGAGGTCCGCCAAACATGCGAAGGGTTCCGCGAGGAGGCGCGGGGATGAGGTCGCGCTTGGTGTAGAGAGTTCGATACAGGTCACACAACAGCGCGTGACGAGTCCAGCGAGTCACATCCGATCCGGAGGTATCCGCATACAGATACGCAAGCGCACACTCGGGGCAGCAGAAGTGGCCCTCGCAGGCATACATGTTCTCGTAGGCATCATAGGAAATGGGGAGAACACCCGCCTTCCAGGTGAAGGAATGGCAGCACCAGAAACAGGCAGTGGAAGGACTGTAGGACGGACTCTTGGTGCGTGCCAGAATCTCCTTCATCACATCTCCACTGAATCGCTCAGCAGCATGCGACACCTCAACACTCTGGAGAATGTCCGAGTAATTCGTGGACGAATCCGCGGGGGTCGGAACACTCTCTTCTACCGGCAGACGAAGGGAAAAAATGACTGGCGCTTCCGGAAGGTGTTTCTTGGGGGGCATATGATTATTCAAAGAGCAATCCCTGAAAACGGACTTACAACCATCCAAAGACAGTATTCAGTATCGCAATGGATCTCGCATCAGCATATCGCAAGCAGACGCACAGGGAGCACATCCTGAGTCTCCCCGACACCTACATTGGATCCATTGAGACCGCAGAGGAGGATGTCTTTCTGTTGGAGGACGACAAGTTTGTCGCAGCGCGCATTCCTGTGAATCCAGGGTTCTACAAGTTGGTGGATGAGTTGTTGGTGAATGCGCACGACCACGTCATTCGCCTTCGTCAGCGCAACTCGGCAACTCCTGTGAAGCACATTTCCATTTCCTGCGATGGACACTTCATCGAGATTGAGAATGACGGAGACCCGATTGATGTCGCCAAGCATCCCGAACACGACATGTATATTCCGCAACTCATCTTTGGGGAACTTCTCACCTCGACGAACTACGACAAGGAGGAGAAGAAGTTGGTCGGTGGCAAGAACGGGTATGGTGTCAAGTTGGTCAATATCTTCGCAAAGACGTTGAAGGTGAAGATTATCGACGCTGGGCGTGCACTCTCATACGAGCAGACGTTTAGCGACAACATGACGAAAGTATCGAATCCCGTGGTGAAGAGTTCGAAGCAGAAGTCGAGTGTAACCCTCCGGTGGGAACCCGATTATGCTCGTTTCGGGTACAAAGAAGGGAGAATTCCGGAAGAGATGGTGCGCCTTATCGAACGCCGCGTCTATGACCTCGCGATGACTGTCGGAAAGGATGTCAAAGTCACCTGGAACGGAACTCTCGTCAAGTGTCGCACTCTCGTTGATTACGCGAAGGCGTACGGTTGCGATCCCGTCGTCTTCGAGTCTCCAAACGACAGATGGAGTATCGCTGTGGCGTCCTCGCCAACAGACGGTTTCTTTCAGATGTCCTTCGTAAACGGGATTTGGACAAGCAAGGGGGGTCGTCACGTCGACGCGGTCGCGGACCTTGTTGTGTCCGCAATTGCCGAACATATTAAGCAGAAGAAGAAAACTAACACCAAGAATTCCACTGTAAAGGATCATCTTGCTATCTTTCTCGTGTCCTTGATTGAAAACCCCTCATTCTCGAGTCAGACGAAGGAGACTCTCACAACCAAACCGTCGGCGTTTGGGTCTTCCTTCAAACTCAGTGACGATACGCTGAAGAAGGTGATCTCCAAGTTGGACATTGTGGAGAAGGTCTTGGAGGTTCAGGCAGCAAAGGATTCAAAGGACAATACGAAGACGGACGGAAAGAAGCAGAGTCGCATCACGGGCATTCCCAAGTTGGACGACGCAGTGTATGCGGGAACTGCCAAGTCGAGTCAGTGCACACTGATTCTGACGGAGGGAGATTCAGCGAAGGCGATGGCACTGTCTGGGTTGTCGCAGGAGCAGCGCAAGTTCTACGGCGTGTTCCCGCTTAAGGGCAAGGTGTTGAACGTGAAGGACACGTCGGACAGCAAGGTGGAGCAGACAAAGGAGATTGCAGAACTCAAGAAGATCATCGGTCTTCAGTCGGGCAAGAAATATACCGACACATCCAGTCTGCGATATGGAAGCATCTTGGTGATGACAGACCAGGATTATGATGGAAGTCATATTCGAGGGTTGCTCATCAACTTGTTCCACGAACTCTGGCACGAGTTGATTGCGATTCCGGGATTCCTCACCTACATGGCGACTCCGATTGTGAAGGCGACCAAGGGAGGTGCCGGAACCAAGGGTGGAGCGGATGTGAAGAACTTCTACACGCAGACCGAGTATGAGGCATGGCGCAAGACGGATGCTTCTGCGGGATACAAGGTGAAGTATTACAAGGGATTGGGCACATCGACTCGTGACGAGGCGAAGGAATACTTCAAGCACGTGAATGCGGTGAAGTTCACCTACGACGACAAGTCGGACGAGGCAATCGACATGGCATTCAACAAGCAGCGTGCCGATGACCGCAAGAACTGGTTGCAGGGATACGACAAGCAACTTCTGCCTGCTCCAGGACCGACGTTGCCCTATCCCGAGTTCATCAACAAGGACCTTATCCACTTCTCGAACTACAATCTGGAGCGCTCGATTCCGAATGTGATGGATGGTCTCAAGACGTCGCAGCGCAAGATTCTCTATGCGGCATTCAAGAGAAACCTCACGCAGGAGATTCGCGTGGCACAGTTTGCGGGGTATGTTTCCGAGCACACTGGATACCATCACGGTGAGGCATCGCTGACGGAGGCAATCATTGGAATGGCGCAGGACTTTATGGGTGCCAACAACATCCCGTGGTTGGTGCCGCAGGGACAGTTTGGAACTCGTCTTCAGGGAGGCAAGGATTCGGCGTCTCCAAGGTATATCCACACCCACCTCCAACCACAGGTTCGCAAGTTAGTCCCTGCCGAGGACTTCCCGGTTCTGACCTACCGAGATGACGACGGACTGCCTGTGGAACCCGAGTGGTATGCGCCTGTTCTGCCGATGCTTCTGGTCAATGGCGCACGTGGAATTGGCACGGGATATTCGACCTTCGTCCCCAGTTACAATCCCAAGGACTTGAAGCAGATGCTTCTGGATTGGTTGGAAGGAGATGATGCAGCACTCAAGCGTCCACTCAAACCCTTCTTCCGCGGATTCAAGGGAACGGTGACGGACGATGGAAGCGTGGTGGGTGTCTATCACAAGGAGAAGGACGAGTTCGTGGTGACCGAGTTGCCGCCTGGAACCTGGACGGCAGATTATCGTGAGTGGTTGGAGAAGGAACTTGCGGAAGGGCGAATCCGCGACTTTACCGATATCTCAACGGACACCGATGTTCATTTCCGCATCCGAGGCATCGACGAGACGGCGCTGGTGAAGTCTCTGACCGACAAGGTGAAGACGACCAATATGCATGCCTTCAATTCCAAGGGCACCATCACCAAGTATACGTCTCCCAATGCTATCCTCGAGGAGTATGCGGAGGTGCGCCTGTCTCTCTACGAGACTCGTCGTCAGGCACAACTCAAGTCACTTCGTGACGAACTGCCGTATCACACAAATGTGGTTCGCTTTATCGAGGACCAGATTTCCAGCAGTCCAAAGGTGGACCTTCGTCGCAAGACGGAGACAGAGTGTGGAGACATCTTGTCAGGACATGGATATGCTCTGATTGACAAGTCGTTTGACTACATCCTGAAGTTGCCGGTTCGCTCCTTCACAGCAGAGCAGGTTGCCAAGCACAAGGCAAAACTCGAGTCTCTGCGTGCCGAGATTGCGACCTTGGAAGGCAAGGAGGCTGCGGATCTCTGGGTGGAAGATTTGCGACATGTATAAGCAATGAGTGATTACATGCGCATTCTGATGCGCGAACAGGCGGCAGCGCGCCAAACGTATTCATTTGACCCTCGCCTCAATATGGCGATGCGTCCCAATACTTTTTCCAATGTTGAGACCTTCAATTCGACCAAACCTACCAACATCGCAACCGTGGATTCGACAGACTATTCGGGCGTTCCCGAAGGTTCGCGCTCCGACCCCAGCATTGTCCAGGAAACTCCCAAGACACGCGCTTTCAAACGATATGTCATCATGGATGCTTCACAGCGCGATTGGTTGAAGCAACCGAATCCGTACACAAACTTGGTCTACACCTTTGGGAGTCAGTCCCTCCAAGCATTCAATCCACCGGTCTATACGAACAATCCGTTTGTTCCCACCTTTGCGCTTGAACAGTCGATTTTGCCTGCGCCGATTCCTGGGATTCCCAACAATCAAGGATGGACGCTTCCTGCCTCGCTCGCTGGAACAACCGTCGATGTGTCGTATGGACCCTACAACTCAAGTCTCACGCGAGGGAACTTTATTGCCTACGACACGGGATACCTCATTCAACCGTCTGGCGCTGGGTTTGGGAGTGTCTTCACTCCCTCGAATGTTTCCTCGATTCGACTGATTCGCGCCGTTCTTCCCCAGCGTCAGTTTTTTGATATCCCCATCGACCCCGGAATAAACACCACCGATGCCTCCACATCTGCCTTTATTCAGAGCAACATCGTTGGCAAACCCTATTCGACCTTTGCCACATACCCGTACCTTCTCTTTTACCTCAATGAGTACTTCGGTCAGTATGTCGGAGGCAACGAACCTATGCGTCGGTCTTTTTCTGTAATGACACAGAAGCAGAGACAGCAGGCGAATTTCCAGACAGACATTGGAGATCAACAGTATGATTACGAACCG
>JACCDV010973526.1_pt1 | contig 14365 bp, 17 predicted proteins | sample 7446131 | NCBI WGS metagenome assembly JACCDV01 (sample SAMN15323448, study PRJNA562643) | freshwater metagenome | isolation source: river surface water | place: USA:Blue River Watershed | collected 2017-08-17 | reverse complement strand
CAAAATATTGAAAAAATATTAAAGATAGAAGATTTAAAAATAAATAAAAAATATAAAAAAAATTTTTATAACATTTATGACACTGAATATGTTATAGCAACTTGGGATAACGTTGTACCAATATTAGAGAAAAATAATTTTCTGGATAATGGATATTTGGACTTAAATAAGTTAATAAAAGTCATGAAAGAAAAAAAAAGATGGCGTGAAATTATACCAGGAAACGATTCATTGAGCTTATCATTCAGTAATAATTATATTAGCTTAGAAACCAACAATATTAAAAACAGTAATGATGTCAAAAACTATAATTATTTGATCGCCTATCATTTAAATGAAGAAAACATATTGGTTTCAAAAGAAGATATTGAGTTTGTTAAAAACGACTTAAATGAAATTAATGCAAAAAGATTAAGTAGAGAAAATACAAGTATTGATATTTTAGATGAATTTTTTTTATTTGAGGAAACAAAATTTCCTTTATTATTACTCAAAGAAAGTGATTTTATTAGATATCACAAGAAGCAAAAAAATACGAATAAAAGAGTTAAACTCATAAAAATAAAAAGTACAATTTTAAATAAAGTATATTTAGAAACATTTAATAGTAAGGCCATTCGTCTTTACATTATGTTAAGAAACAATAAAGATTTAAATGAATTGATTCAAGATTATGGATATAGAATTAGTACTGACAAAGAATATTATTTACAAAATAAGCACATTTTAGATTATATAAAAGAAAATAAAATTTACTATTATGAATATAGTTTAGAAAAAGAATTAATAGAGAGAAGGTTTAATTATATTGAATTAAGTGATTTTTATACAATGGAGCTTTTATACAACGAAGTTGATATGAAGTATTGAAAGTATGATATAATTTATGCAACAAAGGAGATGTGATGAGCACTGCAATCAATCAATATATTTTTTATGGTCTGAATCTTCCATATGGTATTTTAAAGAAAGCTTTTATAAAACTATATGGGGAAAGCGGAGAAGATATGTATGAAAAGCTTCGTGACCAACATTCTGATAATGGTTATAAAAAAGAAGTTTGTGAGCACATGGGTTTGACAATTATTTCAGATGGAATGAATGGAAAATATGAGTTTTTGGGTAAAGTGTACGAAAAAGAAACAGATGGTCATTATATTAGTTTTTTTTCAATGAGAATGAATAATGAGAAGTTAAATGAGATGACCATTGATGTATTGGTTGGTTTATGGGGAGAAATATTGCAAGAAGTCTTGCAGGTAGATAAAGATAATTTAAAAAAAGAGCTAGAAAAAAAATGTGAGCTATGTTTATTGACACACTATCATTAAAACAAAGGGTGATTATGACAGAAAAAATCATGAAAACTGAAGCAAAAGATGGTGAAATTTGGTCAGATATGTCAAGCAATGAAAACAATCCATGTTTAAATTGTGGAGCATGCTGTGATCATTTTAGAATTTCATTTTATCAAGGTGAATTAAAAAGTATGGGAGGATATGTTCCAGATGAAAAAGTTATTTCACTCACTCCTTTTCGTGCAGTTATGAAGGGCACAGAATCTGGTGGTAGATGCAGTTGTTTGATAGGAGAGGTTGGAAAATCAATTGGATGTTCAATTTATGAAAATAGACCATCTGTATGTAGAGCTTATCACGTATGGGATGAAAACGGTATTGCAAACTCTGATTGTAATAGACTAAGAAAAAAAATTGGACTTTCAGAAATAAAAAACATGAATTAAAAAAGAGCGAAAGCTCTTTTTTTATTTAAATAGAATGTTATCTAACTGATTATTTTCATTTGCATGACATAAGTTTTTTTCTCTAATATAATTTTCTTCAGTATCAATATGATAATGAAGATTTTTAGCTTTTGATAAAACTTGCTTGTCGATAAATTGATTTAATTCATTCTGTTTTAGTTGATAATAATTAGCATACCAATCTTTAATATATTGAGAATCAAATTCAAACTTAAAAATTTGTTTACCAGGATTGGCTAAAGAAACTTTAGATTGATTTTCAATAATATTCTTATTTTGAGTTAATGTATCCGTTTGAAATTTAAAATGTTGATTTTCATGTATAATGGTTCTATTTTTAGTACAAGGAAAAGGAAGTATTTCTTTAGCTATATAAATTGTTGATATTAATTCAATATTTAAATTAATTTTAGTTGCATAAGAGCAAGTATGTACTTGCTTATAATTATCAATAAAAAATTCAATTGCATAGCTCATATCCACCATGATTTTATTTTCTGATCTAAACAATCCAAGCTCTTTGCTTTTCATGGGGGCGTGACTAATTTGTTTAATTTCAGAAGATGACAATGACTGATTATAAATAACGGGGTTGATATTGATATTGACCTTAGGATAATTGGTTTGATTTTGACAAAAAATAAAAAGTTCATCGGGAGATTTAAAATGATTTGTAGCATGTACTGTATGGGATAAAGGAATTAAAAACAAAGATATATATAAAGATTTTTTTAACATATGTATAATAAATTTTATATACAATAAATAAAAAAAACATTTTGTAAAGAGTAAAATTTGACTTTTATATATTTTTTCTTATCTTATATGGAGTATTTGAGGGTTTAAATTTATGTCAAATCAAAAAAGTAAGAAAAAAATACAAGAAGATGAAATGAATTTACAAACATTTCAAGTTGTTTCAGACGATGACACATTGCCAGTGATTAAAAAAGAAAAAAGACCTAATAAATCAGATTTTGAAAAATTACCACCTTCAAACGTAAACAGGGAGTTAATTAAAGGAATACTGGTAGGTCTTATTATTGTATTTATATATATAGCAGTGGATATATTTGTATTAAAATAAATTTTAATAAAGAAAAAAAGAGCCATATGGACTTATACCTTCAAAATACATGTTATGGAAAAATTCAATTAAATCAAAGGTTAATTAAAAATAGAAACTATTTATAGATTCATATATACATAGTTTTTTTATTGAATCTTTTTTTTTAGCTAATAAATTTAATAGTTTAGCTAATATATACTAACTTTTTCAAGAAAGAGCTTCCATAGCATAGTGGTCTTTTTGACCTAAATAATAGGGATTTTATCTTCTTTATTTATTTTTTTATTTGATTTTCAAAATGAGATGATTTTAAAAAGATGGTTTAATTTTTCTAGATAAGATTTCATTTGAAACTTGTTCATAAAATGAAGTTGACTTTAAAACATCTTGTTTATCTAATATAGAATAAATAGTATGAAGAAATTCTTTATCTAAACTTTTAAGAAATAGTTTTTGAATTTTTTCAAGACATTCAATGGGTCCAGTTTTATCAAGAAATAAAGACATTTCATTAAATTCTAGTAAAGAATCATTGAGAGCGTTTAATTTTTTTTGATAAGACTCTTTTTTAATATCAAATTCCATAAAAAACATTGTATAAGCAATTGGAATTTGAATCTTGCCTTGAGACATTTCATCATATAAATATTGAAGTTTTTTAATATCAAGTGTATTAAATGCTTCTGTAACAATATTATCTTTATCGTTTTGATTCATAAATATCCTTATTAGTTTTCATTTAAGATAAATTTTTTATTATTCTTATGTAGAGTATCAATAAAATAATCATAAGGAATAAGAATGGAATTGTCATATATTTTTTTATCTTGTTGTTTTAGAATATTAGCTTGAGATTTTTTATTAATAGGTAAGTCATGTAAATAAGAATGATGATCAGATGAAATCATATTTTCTTTTTTAATTTCTTGTTGATATTGAGGAAGAATTTCTGGAAAATCACTTTTATTTTCAGATGATATTTTCAAATCAGAAGGTTTTAGCGTGACATGTTCTTGTTCATGATTAAAGGGCTCTAATTTTAAAAAATCAGGAGTTTCAAAATAAGTAGAAACAGAGAGTACCATGTCATGACTTTTAATGTATTTAATGAAGTGATGATGACATTGAATAATTAAACTCAAATCAATTAAATTTATTTTATCAATTTGAATATGATTTTTTTCTAACATATAACAAAAGGATAATAAATCATTATCTTGAGAAAGTTCTATAAGCTTAACAGTATATTTCATAATGTATTTTAATTTTACATATTTTATAAAAAAATAAATAGATAATCAAGTTTGATTTTTTATATAAAATGATATAAAGTAATAAAAAAAGGAAAAAAATGAGTTATTTAAATTTTTGGAAAAATTTATATCAGGATTGGGAAGAAGTCAATCAGGCATGGTTTGATGGAATGGAGTTAATTGACCATACGACAGATGAAATTAATTTAAAAATGGCAAATGGATTTTTATCTGCAAAGAAGGTTAATAAAGAGAATTTAAAATATATAACACTTTTATTTTATAGTTTAGAATCAGACTTTGATATTTATATGGAGATTAATATTTTAGGAAAAAATGATTTAGAAGCATTTAAATATTATTTTATGGATAAGAGTCAAAAAGTTATCAAAACAAATGAGTATGATCAAGATATATTAAAAGATTTATTTTACAATTTAACCAATAGACTGAAATCGTCATTTGAATCCAAAGAGTCTATTATGTCAGATAATAAAAAGACGGTGATTAATTTATTTAAAGAGAGTTTAAATAACGATTTGGTTTTTGAAAGGCAGAAGATGATGAAAAATAATGTAAAACCAAGAAAACAAATGAAAATGGCTCCGAAATGAAAAAGAGATATGACATTTTAAATTGGGAAATCAATGAAAAAGAAAACATTGAAGATATTTTAAAAGAAGAGGTTCATAATGTTTTATTTAATAAGATGGTAAATAAATTTAAATTTATGGAATTATTAAAGTACATTCCGCAAGATAAGGCTTTTCATTCAGAAAAAGATGTGTTCACGCATACGAAGATGGTATGTGAAGAAACCTTTAAAGACATAAATGAAATGAATATAGAAGATAAAAAAAGCAGATATTTATCATCATTTTTTCATGATTTAGGGAAACTAAGAACAACAGAAATTGATTTGTGGGATCAAGATGAAACGATTTTATACTTTGAAAAAATAGTTGATAATGATAAAAGATATCAACTTTTTATTAATGAAATCAATAATCAAAAAAAGATTAAAATAATGAATGTTTTAGATTTAATAGATGAAGGATATCAAAGAGAAGGTCTAGATGTTATCATTGAATTCATGAATGAACATTTGGTTGAAAAGATAAAAATAAAAAATAATTTAGTTTTTAAAATGAACGGGAAAATAAAAAGTCCACATCATTCTTTGGTTGGAGCACAAGACTCTAGGTATCTGTTGATGAAATTAGGTGAGGATTTTAACGTAAGAGAAAATATAGTTAATCTGATTAAAAATCATCAAAAGCCATTTTTTTTATTAAGTCAATCAGAAAATGAATTAATTTTAAAAGAAAAAGTTAATGCTTTACAAGATCGTGTTGATTTAGATTATTTATTTCCATTAGCATTAAATGATTTAAAGGGAAGACATGTAGAGAAAAAAGAATCATTAGAAAAAATAATATCAGATGTTGAATTATTAATGTATGAAAAAAATGATTTATTAGAAAATAAGGTGGTTCATCATAAAAAGAAAACGAATATAATGATTGTACTTTCGGGTTTACCATGTGTAGGAAAAGACAGTTGGATAAAAGAATGGAAAAATCAACAATATGATTTAGAATATTTAAGACAATATATTGAAATAGATGAGTATTTAGAAAATATATTGAATAAAAAGCTAAAAGAAAAAGATGTGAAAATATTATCTTTTGATGATTCAAAAAAAATATTCAGTAAAAATGAAAATGGATTTGATTTAAATGATAAGCTAAGAGGTCAATCTACACAAAAAGTATATCAAGATGCCAAGAAGTTTTTAGCAGAACAGAATTTATGCATTTGGAATGCGACCAATATTGATAAATTATCAAGAAAGAAAATCATTGATTTATGTGATGATTATGATTGTGAGCCTATTATTTTATATTTTGAAAGACCATTAGATGATATATTAAGAGATAATAACAAAAGAAATAAAACGATTGATAATGAGAAAATTAAAAGAATGGCATTAACAATAGATATTCCTCAAAAAAATGAAACAAGGTATGTGAATTATGTGATAGAAAAAAATAAAAAAAATTTAAATATGTACATTAAAAAAAGATATTAAAAAATAAAAAGCTCATATTAATATGAGCTTTTTATTTTAAATTGATAATTGAGATTTTTTTGATTTTTTATTTGCATATTCAGTGGAATAAGCTTTGATAATTGTTTCAGTATTATCATGATAAATATCATTTAATATACTAACTTGCCATTCTGTTGATGAGGGATGTTCTTTAATTGCTCTTTTTAATTCAATATCAAAACCAGTTTGACTGACTACTTTAAATAAATTATCTTTGAATATATCTTTTTCTTGTTCTGACAATAAATGATTTAAATTTAATTCTTTTTGCTCAACTGACATAAAATCCTTTCTAATGTACTTATTTATGATAATTAAGCCATAAAGAAAGTCAACCCAATAAAGAGTTTTTAAGACAAAAATGATTGATAGAAGCTGAACATTGATTTATTAAGAATACTTTATATAATAAGAAAATGGAAAAATCAAAAAAAATTTTTATAAAACACTTACTCAAAGATGATAAATTAGATTTTTTAAAAATATTTTTTTTTACTTATCTATATCAAGAATTAGATATCAAAAATATTGATGACAAAGTAAAAGAAATGAATGAAAAAGTTAAAAAACATGAAAATAATGATTCGATCATATTAAAGCAAAGCTATCTTCATGAATATCAGGATTTATATTATAGTATCAATAGAATAATGCATTCATTTGATTCTAAATTAATAAATGGAGGATTTAACCATAAAAATTTAAAAAATATACATCATTATATTCCGTATGAATATGCAAAATTAAAATTTTTCATGACATTTGAAGATGAAAATATCAAAGAAATAACAAAATCATTAAAGTCGATTAAAAAGATATTTGAGGAAAATATTTTGGTATTAGAAAGATTTAGAGTTGTTATGGAAAAAAATTCAACTGATTTTTCTAAAAACGATTTTAATAAAATTAAGGATTATTTTAATTTTATTGAGTTACAAACTTGTTATGCAATAAAAGTTTTAAAGATAAATTCAGAAATAGATATATCATTTATTGATAAAATCATTCAACATAAAAAACATCATTCTGATGTTGACAAACATAATTTTTACCAATTATGTTCTACAGTGAATAAAGAAATTAAAAAAATATATGAGCATCCACAAAAAGAAAGCAATTATTTTAGAAATGAACAACATTACAACGAAATTTATAATTATGAAATAAGAAATCCAGCATTTAATGAAATTGTCAAAAAAATTGAAAATAATGAGTCTATATGGATTGAAAATAAATACAATATAAAAAAAATGACATCTCATGAAAAAGGATTAATGGGAGAGCGTTTTTTTAGTATATTACATGGTGGAGATGTTGTAGGCCATTATGGTGATAAAACGGACGTTATTACAAAAGATTCAAATTTTTCTATCAAGACAAGTTACACAGGCTCATGGAATCATCATTTATCATATTTAAATACAGATAAATATTCGGATTTGATTAAAATAATAGAAGAAAAAAAATCATTATCTTCAAGTGGGATAAATTGGACTGAATTTTTTACAAAAAATGCATGTTCAGAAGATACGACACATATCAGTTTTCAGAATGTATTGATTCAAGATGGAGAAATAAAAGAATTAGAAAATTGGAAAATAGATGTTTCCAATCTTTTGGAGATTTTTAATCAAAAATCATATATATTTCAAAAACAAAATATGATCATCCATAAAGATGGTGAATTGTTGTTTAAACTACAATTTAAGAAAAGAAGCAATGGCTATCAACTTATGATTATCACAGACAAAGAATCATTAAATAATATGGTAGAAAAAAATATTTGTGAATATCAAGTTTTTGAACAAGATAAAACTAAAAATAGATTTAGTATTTAAATGCTAGTTATTATAAAAATTAAATATATTTCATAAAAAAAACAAGTATTTTTATTTTTTGAAAGCATTATTTCATAAGAATGACTAGCATTTATCTGCTGATGATGTTCTTGCAAATCAAAATTATACCATTAGAGTGTAAGTATCATAGGGATATTAATTGGTATCTAAATATAAAGATAGTGTAGTTGAATATAATGTTCAATATGATTTACAAATATTTTAAACGATGTAGATTTAATTATAAATTATGTTCAATGATTATAAAAAAACAGTTTTTTAAAATCAGTATGGTTACTATCAAAAAAAAGATATAGATAATGGAAGTGTTACTAGAAATAAATATTATTCTGTGGTTGATAATGGTACTGTTTCTGCGTTAGAATTTTTGTTTTTTCTATATATAATAATTTATCTGAAATAATTAAAAAAGAAAAAAATCAGTGAAGACTCAAAAGAAATTATGTGGGGAAAGCTCAAACTGATTAAAAAATAAAATTAAGCAATTATAGTAAATAAAAAAAGCCGGATTAAATCCGGCTTTTTTACATAAATAGAATTTACTGAACTTTCTTGAGAGTTGCAGTATTGATAGCTGTTTGAGGACTTGAAGCATCCATAATGACCATGTTTCCTGAATCAGCTGCATCACGCATCATATCATAACGATTGATGGTAAGAAGCATATCCATCGCATGTTCGATATCTGAACCAGTTTGCTTGACAATTTCAATGTTATCACGAAGAGACTCAGCAAGAATGGCGCGAGATTCTGCGACACCTCGTGAGCGAGCAACTTGAGCAGCAGCCTCAGCTTCAGCGTGAGCAATGGTCTTGATCTTGAGGGCTTCCCCTTCAGCTTGAGCAGCTTCTTTTTCACGGATTGCTTCAACAACACGGTTAGAAGCTTGTTGAAGTTTTTCAGTCACAGTGGGCTGTTCAACGAGAATGCTTTCAAGTTTGAAACCATATTCTGAGAAACGTTGACGAAGATCAATTTGGACTTTTGATACAATCCCTTCACGGTCTTCGAAAAGGTCTTGTAGAGTCATGGAAGCAGCAGCAACCTTCACGCTATTAAGAGTCCAGCTGGTGATTTGCTTAGCGGGTTGTTCAAGTTTATAAAAACTTTCAGCAACCTTATCAGGAATGACGCTATACATGATAGACACAGGGAGTTGCACGAAAGTGTTATCTGAAGTCTTGACATCGAGATTGTCACGGACTTGTTGAACACGCAGATCAACTGTTTCCACAATACTGGAAATAGGAAAAGGAAGGATGACATTCAGGCCCGGATCGAGTGTACGATCAAACTTACCCAAGGTTTCCACAATAGAGACAGTTTGTTGTCGAACGACACGAAGACAGCTTTTGACAAAAGCGATTGCCAGAATAAAGAAAATAACGTAAAAAGAAAGAGAGATAATTGACATATATATTTCCTTTAAAAAATTGATGATTGTATATGGTTTAAAAACAACATCTTAATAAATTAGGCTCAACGGAAAAACATGTAGAAAAATAAAAAACAGAAAAGATTAATCAGTTGAACCTAAATAATTAAGGCTATTAATAGTGATATTAACAGAACTACTGTACTCACGACTATGTTCAGAAAGAAGCTCTTCTTTTAGTTTTTCGTATGAATTTGTAGATAGAACTTTAGAACCAAGGGAAATAATTCCATCATAATGTCTATCGTTATTCCACAAATAATAACTAAGAGTGATACAATAATGATATGTGTGTTTCATTTTAAAATCCTATTTATAGTGCTTGAACAATGATTGAATTATATATCTCTGAGAAATAATTGTCTATGGTGTATAAGCAACAACAAAAAATGCGGCCAAAGCCGCATTAATTACATAGTTGTAGTGAGTGCTGTCAAGATAGGTGCAGAATACTTATCGATGAAGATACCAAGTCCGATAAGGCTGACACCTGAGAAGAGAAGACCAGCAAGAGCACCAGCAGAGAAGCTAACATAACCAACCCACTCAATAATCCAGATAGCAATCAGGATATTCATGATAGCAGCAGTAGCAGTCAGATTGATGGTTGCAGCAAAGAAGTTAGCAACCAGTGTCAGAGCAATGAAAGCCATGATATAGATACCGCGATTATCCTTAGACCAAAAAGAGCTTTGAATAAGCAGTGTTACACCAATGGCAAGAGTGCAGTAATACTGAATGCCAGTAGCAAAATACTGAGTATATTGAGTAGCAACACCTTGAAGGCCCATCACAATGAATGCAGCAAACGCCGCAAGATGACCGACGATAAGAGCAGCAGGAATGTTTCGGGTTTGACCAAGACCAATCATACCAGGGAAGCTAACAATAACGAATGAGAAGATGCTAGAAAAAGCAATCGTGGCAAAGAAACCAAAGAGTTGAGATTGATAGGTAATGGCAAAGAAACCGAAGTAAACCATCAGCCAAGCTGAAAGCACAGTTTCAGGACGCAGACCAATCTTTTCCAGAAATTTGAACATACCAAGAATCTTTTCAGTGATTTCAGAGTAAGTTGCAGCAATCCAACCAATAATGACCAGATTCATAATAGAAGCAAACAACACAACATAGAAAGCATATTGAGAAGAAAATTTCTCAGGATAGATGGTAGCAAAAATACTGATAGAGAGGAAAACAGCTTGATAAATGATAGCAGGTACTTGAAGAATGAGATTTTTAATGGATTTCCAGAAGAAAGCAACCACTAGAAAGATACCTGCGATAATGAGGAAGTTGGAGAAAGAAAGCAGAGAATGTTCAGATACAGTCTTTTGAATAGTATCATCACCCTTGACGACACCTTGAGACTGAATTTCAACAGAAAAATCAGAAGAAGTGATGAGCTTGTTTTTGATTTCTTGGGCTTGACCTTTGGTGATGTAACCATTTTGAGTCATTTGCTCAACAAAAGTTGACTTGACTTCACCGACACTTTGAGCAGAAAAAGACAGTCCACTGACGGAAATCAGTAGAAACATAAAACACATACGAATGAATGACATAGAGACTCCAATTGATGACATGTTTAAGATTATAAGCGTATTTTATAATAAAGTCAAGAGTAAATGTCTTTGAGCTGTACAATTGAGAATTTTTGATCACGATGACAACACTTTTGAACAAATTCTAGGATGTATCTAATTTTTGCAATTTCAGAGGCGGACTCTTTCCAGATGCCATTGGAAATAACATGATATTGATGTAGAACATCCATTTCATCTTGATAGATAAAAACACAATCCATATAATTTTCGTTGTTTTTGATAAAAGATAAATCATGTGGATTACCTTGATTAAAGAAATCATAAACTGTGATTTGAGGTTGAATGGGAATTTTTTTATGAAAACAATAGAGAACAAGTTCTTGACGAATATCTTCAGTCACTTGAATAGTTTTGGATGCTTGTTGACCAATATCTTTTGATAGAATGTTGTTAAGAATCTGAATAAAGCTATCTTTTGAACGAATGTTTTTCTTTTGATTTTTCAAGTCAATCAAATTTTTAGAAATACCAAGATTTGCATGGTAATCTTGAAAAATAGATTTAGCAATATCTAGAGTTGCAGGATAAAGTGTATGGTCGCCATCAAAGCTTGAAAGAATAAAATTTTCCATATATGAGATTTCCAAAATGATTTAAAAAAGATTATATCATGGTTTTCATTCAAAGATGTGTATCTTTTTAACATCATTGCTAAAAATTTCAAAAAAAGTGGCTTGTACATTTGGAGAAGAAATTTCAAGAATTTCAGATGATTTTTTTAAATCAAATATCAAATTCCAAGAATCTAATATTTTTTGATGTTCCAATGGATGAGCATACTTATGAAAATCTTGATCATACGGTTTATGTTGATAGAAATCAAAATTGATGTTTTTTTCTTCGATATTGATAGGCCAATAATTGAGCACATAATGCCAAGCATCAAAATCAGATAATAAGAGGCGTTGCTCAGGAATATCTAATTCTAAAAGAGCAAAAGGTTTGTTTTGAAAGTTTCGAGTAAATGATTTTCTTTTATCAATTTTATTGACACCATCAATAAGAAACCAAGACCAAATCATATTTTTTGAATTAAATTGATATGAAATATTTCTTTCTTGCATTTTCTTGATTAGCCAAGAATAAGCAAATAAAAAAGATGGCGAGTCAAGAAATGATGGATTTTGTGCAAAATTTCCATAAGGAAAATAGACAAAAATTTTTTCTAAGGTGTGTAAGGCATCATTTGATTGAAAGGAGAATAATTTCATGCTTGAATAAATTGAACTTTTTCCATACCAAAACTAATATTTTCAATTTCTTTAAATGAAGGAACATGAGATTTTAAAAAATCTTTTTCTTCATTGGTAAAGAAAGAAAGAGCTTTACCAGAATCAAATTCATTTAAAATCTCATCAAGTTTTTCATCTCTTTCGTTTAATGTTTTAATGGACAATTTTTTTTCTTGAAAAGACATATTTCTCATATCAATAAAAGGATTATTTGCTCTAAATTGTTTTTTAATTTTTTCCTTTTCTAATTGAATCAAATTATTAATTTTATGGATAATTGTTTTTTGGATGGCATGAGATTCATCAACAAAACTTTGTGCGTAGATAGCATCATTGGTGACAAAAATATTATTGGTTGAATGAGATTCGTAATCATCATAGTAAGAATAAATAATGTACATAATGATATCCATATATAAGATGAGATATAATATCATTATTAAAGAAAAAAGGCTGTATTTTTTTTACAACAAATAAAAATTTAACATTTGATTAAAATGAGTGAATATCTTTATGCATCCATAAAGTAAAAGAATAATTTAAGATAATAAACTAAATAAGTTCAAAGAAAAATGAATGATTTTCAAAAGTCTTAAATTTTTCTTTTTTTATATTGATTATCACATATATTAACATCTCCTTTAACATTAAAAATATATTGATGTCCCTCTTTTTTAAATTTTCAAAATAATCATTAGGAAGATTATCTTTACTGATAATTTCATTGAATAAGGCTTGATTGATATGGTCATGAATATCAATCAACTCATAAGCATTTTTATCATATTGAATATCATTTATCTTTAACCATTTCAGTATCTCAACTTTTGTTTAAAATATCATTTTATAGTTTCTTTTTCTGAATTTTTATTTGATTATCATCTATAATATTTTGCAAATTTAAATTGTCAAAAATTTTTTGATTTTCTTTTATTGCTTTTTCTTGTAAATGAATTTGATACCAAAAATCATACTCTTGATTATCAAAAAATTTCTCATCAGAGATATTTTCATTTTTATATTTTAATAATCCAGTATTGTTTTTAATAAAAACTATACCGTTTAAAGAAGTTGGAAAATATTCCAATGAAGTTAATTGATTGTAATCACAATAAAAATTACCGCTTATAGATTGAGGACAACCTTTTAATGAGGTTAATTGATTATAAGCACAATAAAAATCACCACTTATAGATTGAGGACAACCTTTTAATGAAGTTAATTGATTATAAGCACAATAAAAATCACGACCGACATATTGAGGACTTCCTTTTAATGATTCCAAATAATTACTAGAGCAATCAAAATAACCATCAACATGGTAAAACTGTATTGAAATTTCTTTTAATTTTTTCTTAGATAGATTGACATTACCTTTGACATTGACAATATATTGATGTTCATTTGTTCTTAAATTTTCAAAATAATCATCTGGTAAACTATCTTTTTTAATCATTTCGTTGAATAAAGCTTTATTGTTGATGTCATGAAGATCAATGAATTCATAAGCATTATTTTCCATATTTGTTTTATATTCTCGATCATATTTTTTCAACCAATTCAATATTTCATCTTTTGTTTTCAATATCATTTTTAAACCTTATTTATTTTAATTCTGAATTGTATATTTCCTTGTTTTTCATTTAATTTTAAATCATCCAGAATTTGGCTATTTTCTTTTTCTATTTTTTCTTTTAACTAAAAAAGTTTCCAAAAAGAAAAATCTCTTTGATGACAAAAATCATTATCAGTCATATTGTTGATATATTTATCCTGTGACTCTTTTTTATATTTTAATAATTTTTCATTATTAACTAAATAACTATCACCATTTATTATTTCGGAAAAATATTCTAATGAAGTTAATTGATTATGGGAACAATCAAAATCACCACTTATCGATTGAGGACAATATTCTAATGAAGTCAGTTGATTATGATGACAATAAAAATGACCGCCAATATGTTTTGGACAATATTGTAAGGATGTCAATTGATTATAAGAACAAGAAAAACCATCATTGATTATTTT
>JACCDV010586957.1_pt1 | contig 14369 bp, 11 predicted proteins | sample 7446131 | NCBI WGS metagenome assembly JACCDV01 (sample SAMN15323448, study PRJNA562643) | freshwater metagenome | isolation source: river surface water | place: USA:Blue River Watershed | collected 2017-08-17 | reverse complement strand
GTGTTTATGCTACTCGGCTTAGTATCCTTGTAATTACTCTTCTTGCTGCTGGAATTGCTTCTTTTGGGAGTAGTTCTATTGATGCTCTTGTTCGCTATGCTTGGGTTGGGCAAGGTTGTAGTTTTGGGCCTCTTGTTATTGCAAGTCTTTATTTTAAGCCACTAGAAGCTAAACAGGCTGCTATTGGTATGTTGCTTGGTGGAATTTTAAGTATGATTTGGCCACTCAGCTCTCTTCCTTTTGCTGCTTACCCTATGATTCCTGCTTTTTCCTTTTCTATAACTTATCTCTTTGTTGCTAGTCTTAGAAAGTCTTCCTAAATTATCAACTGACAGAAAGTTATAGATGTCACTCGCTTCTATTCTTTTTCTTTGATTAAAGTTTTCTTTAGGTTTCAAAAAAAAACAAAAAGGAGGCTTTTTTCATGCGTATTCTTACCCTGTCTTTTTTCTTTTCTATAGTTTTTCCAACTTATATTTATGCTCAGTCTAGGGTTGTGGGAGATAAGTCGAGAGACCCTGCTTTAAGGTGTGCTAGCAAAGGAGTTGATCAAAGTACTTGTGAAGAAAGAAGAAAATATGCTCTTGAAAAAAAATGTATCACAGAAGAGGAGTACAATGATCTTAAGAGGCTTGGGTCTTACCCTTTGTGTGATCCTTTCGAAGGAGAAGGGTTGAGACAGTTTGGAGGTCATTGTCCGTGTGGTTGTTTTGCTCCTGAAACTTTAATTCAGATTGCTCTTGAGGGTGCGCTTTTACAAGAGAAAAAAACAGCAGAAGAAATTGTTTTTGGAAAAGACGAAGATCTTCTAGTGACTCATTTAAAAGAAAGTTCTCATTTAAATGAGTTTGAGTATGGTGCTGAAAAAATTCGATTAAAGACTTTTGGAAAAGAACTTAAAAAAATTTATAAAATCAAAGCAGAAGGAAAAGATCCTCTTCTGCTCACAGAAAAACATCCTATTCTTCTTTCTAGTGGAGTGATGATTCAAGCAAAAGATTTAAAAGAAACAGATAGTCTTTTGTCTGTGACGGGAGATGTTGTTTCTGTTGAAAAGATAGAGAGAATGCCTTTTAAGCAAGATGTTGTTAATTTTTCCTTAGATACCAAAAATCCAAAGGAGCATCTCATTTTTGCTAATGATCTTGTTGTTGGGGATCAGTACTGGCAAGCCTCTTTAGAAGATCTTTTAAATCAAGTTCTAATAAGAGAAAGATGAATAGTATGAAATATTTTCTTTTCTCATCATTTTTTTTCGCGCTGACCTTTTTTTTCTGCAAAAGTAGTTCTAGTTATTACGGTCTAAGTGCTTTTGCTTCTGAAAAGGTACAGAAGTTAAAAACTACTAGCCATAAAAAAGAGCCAAATAAAAAAGAAAGAAAAGAGTTTTTTGAAGGAGAAAATTTTTTAAGTGCTGATCTTCTAAATGAGTTTGAAGACAAAAGTTTAGAGCATTGTGAAAAGAAAAAAGAAGTTCTGAGCAAAGAATCTTTTGTGAGTGAAGATTTTTTAAAAAATGAAGAGGTTTTTTTGTTGGCCCGAAAAACACTCCTTAATCTTGACTGGGTTTCTTTGTCATTTAGAAAGAACCAAGCATATATGAGGATTTTTGCTTTAGACGTGATAAAAGAAGAAGCGAGAGACAAAGGGTCTTTTGTTTTAAGAGATATGATCAATGAACTTCTTCATGAATGGGATAAGAATAAGAATTATCCAGGAGCTGCAGAAGATATGGTGGAATTGATCATGGCTTTAGTAGAACAAGAAGGTAAAGAAGAAATATATAAAAACCCAAGTCATCTCTTTTCATCTTTAAATTATGATAAAAAGTTCAAAAGAATTTTTTCACGAGCTTTAGCTAATCTTTATCCAGATGCTATTTCTAATAGTAAGGAAGCAAGAGAAATTATAAAAATTTTGGAAGGTTTAGGGTGAATCTATGAAACATATCTTCTTTTTGATTTTTTTGTTTTTCCAAAGTTCTTGTGGTTCTGCCTTGCCTAAGGTTCTTTTACCAGAAGAAATAGCTTTGAAGCATTTGATTTTAGAAGAAGAAAAAAAATGTTTGAACGCTGGAGATTGTTCCTATGAGAGTCTTGAGTTTGAAAATGCTTCTTTGGAAAAGTCATCTGTTGAGCAAAGAATTTTGATTATAGATTCGGAAAGAGAACAAAATTTTCCAAGTTTGTTTTATCAAAACAAAAATAGAGCTTTAGCCTTATTTAAAGTTGAAGAAGAAGAAAAAAACGTTGTTTCTGAGTACCGCCCTAGAGTAAAAACATTAAAAGCATTAGGAGATATTTTTTCTCTTGTAAAAGAGTGTGATAGAAAAGGAAAAAAAATAGAAGATCTAGAAATAGATCACTACAAGCTGTTACAACTTCATCACAAGATCGAGTGGGAAGGGGTTCAATTACCAGAAGCTCCTCATGGACAACGTGTGTTTGATATTTTAGCTCGTTACAATCCTCAGGCTCAATTTGTAGTCGGTAGTTTTCCAGAAGTATCGAATAAAACCTTTTGTTCTATAGGAAAAAAAAGAGAAGAAATTCATGATTTTTTTAAAAAAACAGCTAAGATTTATTTAGAAATTATTCAAAAATACAAGATTAATTATGTAAATATCTCCTATGCTTCTACTCTTCTTTCCTTAGTGAATCACAATAAAAGAATTTGCAATGATAAGTTGTCACTTGAAGATCTGTCTTTTTATTTAAGAGAAAAGACTCTTTTTTTAGACCTTCTTTCAGAAGGGGCTCCTTCTGTTTTGTTTTTTCAAGCTCTTCCTAATATCTATGAAAAAGGTTATCTTAATAGGCTAGATTCTAAAAATTTTGCAGCAAAGAAAAGAGATAATTTTTTGAGAATTTCTTATTGGACAAGTTTTGTTCCTCAAGGTGAAAATATTTCACAGAGAGTGTTACACTATATGCTTCCTTTGTCTCAAAGAAAAATTTGGCCTGTGGTTGATTTTTATATTAATAGTGGTTTTGATGAAGGTGAAGGGCAAAAATACAAAGAAAAAGAAAAGCGGAATATTTTAGAGATGCCCTACGCTGGTTTTTATTTATCGTCTGATTTTAATATGTCTAATTCTTTTGCGACTCCAGTCGCTCTTTCTTATGTAAATTATCTTAGGCAGGGAAAGAAAATGTTCCATTTAACAAACGGAAAGAAAATTTTAGATCCCTTGCTTACTCATGAACTTTTATTTTATAAATGAGATAAAAATGGAAAATATTTTTTTTCGGTGTATGATTTTTTTGTGTTCATCTGTTTTATTTGCAGAAATGCATTACCCTCATCCTACTTCTCGTTTTTATTTAGGATCTGGTTTCAATCCATTTGATCCAGATAAAGCACAGTTGCGATGCTTAGAATGGGATGGTATTGCCTCTTCTTCTGGGGATCGTCTTCAAAGATCTTCTATTGAAATTTCAGGGGTATCTTCTATGAGGGAGCTTCATAGCAAGATTGGATTTTCAGCTTATTTTGAAGGAAGACTTTTTTTTACAAAACTTGCAGCATCTGTAGCTTATAACTCTGAATACGACTTTGCAGAGAGCAACTTAAACTGGCTTGTTAGCTTGAACATGGATTATGGGACTTACTCCCTCAGTAATCCTCGTTTAAAAAAAGAGTTTTCTCAGATGACTCCTATTGAGATTAGAAGGAGATGTGGTCATGAATTTGTAGTAGAGGAAAAAAGAGGGGTCCAAGTTTTTGCTCTTCTTAGTGTGAAAAACGTAGAAGAAAAGCAGAAAAAAGAATTAGAAACAAAGCTTTCTATTATTTCACGCGGGTTTTTTTATGATGCTTCTTTTGAAGCTTCTTATAAAGATTTTATGTCAAAAGCAAGATCTCTTGGAGAGATTTCGATTAAAATTTTTGCTCAAGGAGGTAAGGGAATTAGAGAATTTGAATCTCTTCTTAGGGTTGATCAATTTATGGATTTTTCTCGGATACTAGAAAGTTTTAATGGTTATATAAAGAGTACAAATTCTAGTGAAGCAGTTCCTCTTTTGTACGCTACAAGTTCTTTGGGGAATTTCTTAGAGGGTGATTTTCCTATTCCCCGGTTAAATAAAGATATTTTAAGTGGTCTTTATTATAGGTATCTTGAGATGCAGAAGATTTCTAAAAGAGCAAAGCAAGCTCTTAGTCAGTTAAGTTTTAACAAAGAAGAGTATGAAAAATATTTTTTTACTCTTGAAGCCTATAAGGAAGAGCTTCGTGAGCGAGGAGAAAATTGCTTAGATGAATCAAAAATAGAAGGTTGTTTTTTGGGTGATCGTGAGCCTTTTACTCAATCTGAAAATACACTAAGACAAATTCTTTGTGAATCCTTTAGACAGCAAGCTCTCAAGAAAAAAGCTTTAGATGAAATGTCTTATCGTATGATGAAGAGAAGAGATCTTTACCCAGATTTTTCAGAAAAAGGATGGGAACAAGAACCTCGCTACCGGGCTTGTGAAGAGATTCCTATTTTAGGTGGTTAATTTTTCTTTTTTAAGAGTAAGAGGGTTTCTACATGATAAGTTTGTGGAAAGAAATCAAAGCCTTCTAAGGATTCAAGCGTATAGGAGTCGCTCAGTGTTTTATAGTCTCTAGCTGCTGTTGTGGGGTCACAGCTGACATATAAAATAAATTTTGGGTTTAGCTTTTTAATATAAATGAGATCTTCTTTTGCTCCTCTTCTTGGAGGATCAAGGATTAGAAGGTCAGTTAAGCCTGATCCTTTTTGTTCTTGAAGAAACTCTTGAGCGCTTTGGGATTTGTAGTTTATAAGCAAGAGAGAATTTTTTTTGACATTATAACTAGCTACTTCGATAGAAGCTTTATTAACCTCAACACCAGTGATCTTTCTTATTCCATCAGATAATTCAAGTGAAAGATTTCCAGATCCACAGTAAAGATCAAGAATAGAATTTGCTTTTGTTTTTTCAACTAAGCGTTTTACTTGTTCTCTTAGTAGCTGATTTGTTTCTGTATTGATTTGTTGAAAAATCCCTGGCTTTCCATAGAACTTAAGTTTTGAATTTTCTTCGAAAAGGAAAAAAGGAGACTTTTTATTTTCATTAAGATAGGTAAGAAAAAGAGTATCAGGATAGTTTTCAAGAGCTAAGTAAAGATCTTGAAGTTCGTGTTTTTTTTCAATTGGGATGAGAGTGATCAGAAGACAAGGGCTTTTGTTTTCGTAGAGTTTTGGTTGAACTTGAATTTCTAAGCGGAATTTTTGAGATCTCGTTTTTTCGAGTGTGAGTTCATTCAAGTAATGGATGAGTCTATTGTGAGCTTCATGAGCAATCATGCATTTTTTTATTGGTATTTGTGTATGGCTTTCTTTTTGAAAAAAGCCAACGGTCACTTTCCCATTTTCTAGAGTCCCTCTCAGAAGGATTCTGTTTCTATAGTGAAATCTTTGTGAAGAGGGTGTCATGGGAATAGGGCTTTTAATTTCTAATCCACCAAGGCGCTCAAAAGCTTCTTGGATAAAAGAAGCTTTTGCTTCTAGTTGTGCTTTGTAATCAATGTTGATCCACTGACAGCCTCCACACTTTTCTGAGTAAACACAAGGAGAAGGAATTCGGTGAGAGCTTTGTTCTAGGGTTTGAAGAACTCTTCCTTCTGAATAGTTTTTATGATCTTTAGTTACTTCATAGTGAACAGAGTCCCCTGTAAAAGTTTCAGGAATAAAAACTTTTTTCCCCTCATAGGTGCCAAGGCCAAGTCCACCATAGATTACTTTTTCGATTTTTGTTGAGAGTTTTTTCATGATAGAGATTGCCATAAGAAATGTTTAACTAAATAATTTTCTTAAACTGGTATCATAAAACATGTCTTTGTGTCAATGAAGAGACAGATTAGTCTTCTATTTATAGCTAGATACAATGAGTTCAAAGGCTTCAAGAGGAGAGTATGGGGCTTTGAACTCAAGTGATGCGGATACTTTGGTGAGTGGGTTATAAAAAAGGATAGTATCTTCCCCTAATGTTACCGTTATTTTTTTTTCGAGATAAGTTGAATTTTCCTTCTCAGTTTCAGAAAGTTTTTGTTTCTTTCTTCTTTTTAGTGTGCTCCTGTGAAAATCTTGAAAATCGAATATGACAATATCTGTCTTATTAGAAAAACTTGTTTTAAAACCTAGTCTTTGGTTTTGTTTGAAGTTTTGATTTTTTGTGGAAGGCAAAATTTCCATTACAACTGTGACAGTTCCATCTTCTTTTTGCAGATGTCTTACAACTGCTTTAACAGAAAGTTCACCGCGTTCAATTGGGTTTAATAAAAGATTACTTGCTTTGATTTTTTCAATTCTAAGAAGAGTTTTTGTGGAAGCTTCTAAGGGAATAACACTCATTTGATTTAGAATGAGAAAGAAAAGTACTCTAGGGAATATTCTCTTCATAAAAAGTTCCTTTTTTAGAAAAAGTACACTGTTTATTTTTCTTCTAAAAATTTCTAGAGGGCAAGTTAAAATGGAGTGTAAGAATATTTTCTAAAAAAATGTATGTGTTTTTTGGTGTGTGGGGAGATTAATTTTTTACTTTAAATAGCCTTACTTCAGAGTGTTTGTTTTCAGAAAGAGTATCAAGGATTTCTTCTTTGTTATCTAAATCTGATGCCATCAAAATATCTTCTACAAAAGTTATATGATCTTTTTTTGTTTGAAAAAACGAGACATTATTAGGATCAGAGAAGAAAAAATTTATGATTTCAGGAGAAAGAGGTCTTTCTTCTTTTGTAGCTCTTAATTCTTTTAAGTCATAGTAGATGAGGAACTCTTTTGTTTTAATCAACCACTTTAGGTAGCCACCTATTTTTTGTGTGACAACATGAGTTTCTTGTTCTCCCATGTACCAAGTCATATTAGGCATGAGTTTTTTAAGAGTTGTTTTTTCTTCAATTTTCTCAAGAGTGTCTGCTATTTTTTGAGGGAGTATGAGTCGTGTAATAAAATGACTGATAGAACTGTCAGGGTTTTTTACAGAAAAACCAACTGCTAATTTTTCTTTCCAACGAACTTCGGCTTCGCAAGTGTAGTTTTCTTTTCGGTACCTAATTTTGCATGCATACACCTCACCCACTTCTAAACGTGAAAATGTTCTTTCATTTGTTTCTGTGTTAAAACCTTCTTGAGAAATATTATTCATGAGAAGAAGGTCATCTGCGTTAGAAGCTAATATTTTTTTATCTTTAACTGAAAAACGTTTGTGTTTTCTTCTCTCAAGAAAACCTCGAGGGTTCTTTCCATCTGTGTTTTCTGTTCCTTCTTTCAGTCTATTCATTAAGTAGAGTCTAAAAATAGTCATAAAGTTTATCTCGTTTTTAGTTGCTAGTAAGAATGTCTTATTCTATCTTACGGTTTTTCCTTTTTATTTCTTAACCTCAGAGAGGCTTTTTTGAATCAGAAGACCAAAACTATAGGCCTTTATTTACACATCCCTTTTTGCCGTTTTCTTTGTCATTACTGTGATTTTGTGAAAACAGCTCGTTGGACAGGGGAATTTGTAGATTCATATTTTAATGCTCTTCAGAGTCATCTGGATTTTTGGATCAAAACCTTTTTGATTCCAGAGGGGTACATGTTTGGTTCTGTTTTTGTAGGAGGGGGGACTCCAAGTCTTTTTACAAAAGAGTATGAAAATATTTTTTCTTTACTAGAGCCTTTTTTAGCAGAAGGTGCTGAGATCACTCTTGAGGCAAATCCGGATAATATGTCAGAGGAAAATCTTTATTTTTGGAAAAGCCTTGGGTTCAATCGAATTTCTTGTGGTGTGCAGTCCTTTTCGTCTGCAGGTCTTGAAGCTTTAACGCGGAAGCATAAAGCTTCAGAGGTTCCTCTCGCTTATGAAAGGGCGAGAAAATATTTTGACTCCATAAATTTAGACCTTATCTATGGCTGGAGTGGACAAACCCTTGAAGACTGGGAAAAAGAGCTTTCTCAGTTGAAGAAACTATTGCCAGATCACGCGAGTCTTTATCTTCTTACTTATGCTCCAGGCACTCCTATTGGACGAGCTCACGAGCGAGGAAAACTGGAGGCCACTAGCGATCAAACTTTAGAGAGTTTTTATGAAATGGCCAGGTCTTCTCTAGCAGATGGAGGCTATAATCATGAGGAAGTATCTAATTGGTCAAAAGGTGGAAAAAATTGTCGTCACAATTGGCTTTATTGGCAAGATCAGTACTACTTAGCTGTAGGAGCTGGGGCTTGTGGTTATCTCCCTTCCTCCAAGACTCCTTTTGGTATGCGTTATCAGTATACAGGACGTGAGAAAAACTTTTGTAACCAAAAGCTACCTGAAGAGTGGATGAACTGGGATGGTCGAAGTGAGCAATTAGAAGATTACTTCCTGATAGAAGAGAGGTCTCCTTCTATTTGGCTTCTTGAATATATTGGGGCAGGTCTTCGTTCTTCTCGTGGTGTGGATTTTCAGTTGATTCGAAAGAAAGCTGCCTATGTCTATAAAGCATCATCTTTTCTTGAAGCAGCAGTGAAAGAAAATTCCTTAAGACACGAAGGGGGTCGGCTTTTACTATCAAAACGAGAGTGGTTTCGTGAAAGTTCTTGGTGCTTAAAAGTGTTTGATGCTTTTTCTAAAGAACTCTAAAAAAGCGGGAGCGACTTTTTAGAGGGCCGCCCTGTAGCTATCTACTGCTTTGAATCTATTAGCCTTTTTTTTTCTCAGGGGACTTTTCCCTACTAAGTTTCTCAAACTTATTCTAAAAAGGTTTTTAAAATTATTGTTGATTGTTTGTTTTATTGCTCTAATAACACAATAATATTGAAGAAGTTCAGTGCGGTTTGTTTTTGTTATTAGAAAGCTATGAGAAGGTGAGTAGGTCTATGGGAAAGTCTCTTGTTATCGTAGAGTCCCCGGCAAAAGTAAAAACTCTCGGGAAGTTTCTTGGGAGTCAATATATTGTCAAATCTAGTGTCGGGCATATTAGGGACTTAGGTAAATCTACAGGATCCTCAAAAACTCAGAAAAAAAATAAGAAGAAAACTGTAAGTGCAACAAAAGCTAAACAAACAGAAGCTCAGAAAGAGCAAGAAAAATATCAAAAGCTAATGGAGAAGATGGGGATTGACCCATCTAATGGGTGGCAAGCTGCTTACGAGATTTTGCCTGGAAAAGAAAAAGTTGTGAAGCAGCTGCAAGAAGCAGCTGAAAAAGTCGATACAATTTATTTGGCAACAGATCTTGACCGCGAAGGAGAAGCAATAGCTTGGCATCTTATGCAAGCTATCGGTGGAGATAAGTCTAAGTATAAGCGTGTGACCTTTGCTGAAATTACAAAGAAAGCTATACAAGAAGCTTTCAAATCACCTTCTACACTTAATGAAAATCGTGTCAATGCACAGCAGACAAGACGTTTTCTTGATCGTCTTGTGGGATTCATGATTTCTCCACTCCTTTGGAGAAAAGTTGCTAGAGGTCTTTCTGCTGGACGTGTTCAGTCTGTTGCTCTTCGTATGATTTCTGAGAGAGAGTCTGCTATTCATGCGTTTAAGCCTGAAGAATACTGGGAAGTCAAAGCAGAGCTTGAAACTCCTAAAACAGGAAAAAAGATTTTATTTCCGGTTACGAAGAAAAATGAAAAAGCTTTTAGACCTCTTTCAAAAGGAGAGTGTGACGAAGACTTGAAGGTTCTAAAAAATGCGGCTTACGAAATTAAATCGGTTGAGAGAAAGCCGGGAACCTCAAAGCCCAGTGCTCCTTATATCACATCTACTTTACAACAAGCTGGTAGTTTGCGACTTCGCTATGGTGTGAAGAAAACTATGATGGTAGCTCAGAAGCTCTATGAGGCTGGGCTTATCACTTATATGAGAACAGATTCTACGAATATTAGTGAAGAAGCTCTTCAGAATTGTCGCGAATACATTACTGATAAGTACGGAAAGTCTTATCTTCCTGATTCTGCTAATATTTACTCTAGCAAAAAAAGTGCTCAAGAAGCTCACGAAGCTATTCGTCCCACAAATCTTGATGTGAACGAAAGAATGGTTTCAAGTCAGCTCGATCAAGATGCAGGAAAGCTTTATTCTCTCATTTGGAAGCAGTTTGTTTCTTCACAAATGAATCCTGCTTTGTATGATTTAACTAGAGTCAGTGCTGAGTGTGGGAATTATGAGCTGCGTGTAAGAGGAAGAATTCTTACTTTTGATGGTTTCTTAAAAGTTCAACCACCAGCTCTCAAAAATAAAGATAATCAAGATGTTATTCTTCCTCCTATGTCTGAAGGAGAAATTTTAAAATTAATTTCTTTAGATCCATCCCAACACTTTACAAATCCATCACCGAGATTTACAGAAGCAAGCCTTGTGCGTGAGCTTGAGAAAAAAAGTATTGGCCGCCCATCTACTTACGCTTCTATTATTTCTACAATTCAAGAACGTGGGTACGTGAAAGTTGAGCAGAGAAGATTCTTTTGTTTGAAAATGGGTGAAGTGGTAGCTGCTCGTCTTCTTGAAAGCTTTAAGAATCTTATGAACTATGATTTCACAGCAAACTTAGAAGAAAAGCTAGATCAGATTGCTGAAGGGGATCTTGTTTGGACAGAAGTTCTTGATAAATTTTATAAAGAGCTTATCGAAACTTTAAAAGAAGCAGAAGAAAGCATGAGAAGTTCAGAACCAACTGAGGTTCCTTCCATCTCTTGCCCAAGCTGTGGCAAAACTATGTGCTTAAGAGTAGCACGTACAGGTGTTTTTCTTGGATGTTCTGGTTACTCTCTGGCTGTTTCTGAACGGTGTACAGAGACTCTTAATTTGATTCCTGGGCAAGAAGTAGAGTCTTACTCTGATGATGAAGAAGAAGGTAATGCAGAAGAACTTCAGTCTAAAAAACGATGTAAAAAATGTGATACAGCTATGGATGTCTACTTGATAGACGCGTCAAGACAACTTCATGTGTGTGGTAAATATCCAGATTGTTCAGGAACAGTCCTAGAAGAAGGACAGTTCCGTATTAAAGGGTATGATGGTCCACTGATTCCTTGTGACAAGTGTGATTCAGACATGCAACTCAAGTCTGGTCGTTTTGGGAAATATTTTGGCTGCACAAAAAAAGAATGTACGAATACAAGAAAACTTCTTAAAAGTGGAGAAGCTGCTCCACCAAAATGTGACCCTATTCACATGCCAGAACTAAAGTGTGAAAAGTCTGATGGTTATTTTGTTTTGCGAGATGGGGCTGCAGGTTTGTTTTTGGCCTCTAGTGCTTTTCCAAAGTCAAGAGAAACAAAAAAACCTCAAATTGCAGATCTTGTAAGACACAAGGATAAAATCGATCCTAAGTTTCATAATTTATTGAAAGCACCAAAATTTGATCCAGATGGAAATCCAGCAATAGTGAGATTTAGTCGTAAGACAAAAGAACACTATGTAGGTAGTATGAAGGATGATAAAATGACAAACTGGACTTTGTTTTGGAGTGGTCGTCAGTGGACTCAAGAGGTGGTTGAAAAATGAAGAAAAATTTTTTAAGTAAAAAATATGCAAACCCTTTGTTTGTCATAGCAAGTGTCTTGTTTCTACATTCCTGTGTGAGTACTTCTGAAAGTGTCTCTCCTCTTTCTCAGGAAGTTAGAGAACCTGTCTCAAATTCTGTTCCAAAGAAGGTTGAAGAGAAGGAAGTTGTTTATGTTTTTGATTCTCGAGAAATAGTCACGCTTTATGTAGATGTTCTAAAAGAACAGGCCTCAGGAAAGAATCTAGAAAAAATAAATGCTCTTTTAAGAAAAGGAAAGAGAAATCATTTAGAGCAGGCTGTTTTAGTGATCAACTTATTGCAGAACTTTCTTGTGAGTCATGCGCAAGTAAGAGATGATTTGGAGATGTCTACGCAAAAATCAAAGATGGCGTCTTTAGCAGACTTATCCACTCTTTATAAGATTGATCTTGTGGAGTTGGTTGAGGATAATCCATTCTTACAGAGCGTTGAAGTTTATCATCTTTTATTAAGAGTAAAAGAGTACGCAAGTTCAGAAGAAGCCAGTAGTTTAATCGCTAACACAATTCAAAATAAGCTAGATTATTTCAAAGAATTTGTTGATTTGATCACTGCTACGCTTAAGGAAGAGAATTTTGAAGAAGAAGAAGACGAGGGAGTCGTTGAAGTAAAACGAGTAAACCTGAGAGCAAAAAGTAAAGATCTTTTGACTCAAGCAGAAGAACTTTTAGCTCGAGATCGCTACAACCAGGCTATTGACCTTTTGAAGCAAGTGAAAAAAAGTGATCGTTCTTATGAGAGTGCTCAACAAAAGATTGTATCTGTTTCTAACCGTGCTGTAGAAGACTTGCGTCGTCAAGCTGCTCTTGCTTATCAAAAAGCTAATCATATTAATACAGATTTTGAAGCAAGAGGAACCTATTTAATAGAAGCAAGAGGTTATCTAAAAAAAGCGTTAGAACTTTATCCTAATGCTGAACATATCGCAAAAGTAAAACAACACCTGAAAGTGATAGATGACAATATTGATTTTCTTAAAAAGGGTCGTCGCTAATTATTTTTAATGAAGTAAAGACTTGGTGTTATGAGACGATTTAAATTTTTATTTTTTCTAACAACAGTGCTTTCCTCGAATTTTACTTTTTTGGCTAAGGCTGGTCTTTGTTCTTCTAAAGAAGCAGTATCTGGTAAGGTCCTAGTTGATGTTATCATTTCTGAATCTCTACTTCTTCGTGATTTTGAAATCACTCCAGATGATACTTATGACTCCCTTGCACTCAAAATTCTAGAAAGATTAGATAGAAAAAAAACAAAGGATTTTTCTAGCTTACCTCTAGCTATTCAGAGAGTATTAAGGGAAAAAGAAATTACAGAACTACCTCTTGGTCTGGATGTTTTGACAAACAAACAAAGAAGCCTCCCTATAAATGATTTGAAAACAGGAGATACTTTGTTTGCTCGTATTAGAATAGCCTTGGGAGATTCTCTGAAAGGGGCTAATTTTACAGCTGCTGATCTTACAGGTGCTAATTTTACAGATGCTGATCTTAGAGGTGCTGTTCTGAAAGATACTATTCTCTACACTTCTTCTCATGATCCATTGCATCCTAGGAATTTCTTCACAATCTCAGCTGATTTCACAAGAGCTTTTGTGTCTGCAGATCAACTTAAAAGTGCAGCTAAAGTGCTCCAAAGGCAACTGAACCAAGCCTGTCTTATGAGCCCTGAAAAATAAATACACGATTAAAATCGCACAAAACTTCTAAAGATCCTTCAATAACTATGACGTGTTCCAGAAAATAAAATTGAAAGAATTTTCATAATGAATCGATTTAAACTTTTATTTCTTACAACAACATTTATTTTTTCTAGTTTTATATTTCCTGCTGAAGGTGGTGGTGGAGGATCTAAAGAAGCTTATTCTTTAAGAAAAAGAGGTCGAGCCAATTCGTTTAGAAAAGCTCCGAAATCAACAGTATCTTATGGGCCAGCGAAAATGTCTGGCACAATTAGGATTATGAAACTCCTTGGTTATAGGCCTAATAAAAAGGGTGTTTGTTACGGAATCACTGGGATGGCTGTTCAAGCAGCTTTGAGGGGAGATGTTGAAAAATTCTTAACTCGTTTATTAAAAATTAGAAATGGCCAATATGATGAGCTAGTCGAGAAAAAAAATAAAGGCTCCCAATTATCTCAAGAAGAAGAAGGTGAGCTCTCTGATTTATTAGCATTTCTAGATGGAGTTCAAATATTCCAAGAAGGACCTCTATCCGCAATGGGAGGGTATAGCTTTCAAAATTGGCGCAAGGTCATGAGATTTTTTCAAAAAGCTAAAACTCCAGAAGATAGAACTCCAGAATTTTATACCAAAGCTGGTGTTGGTCTATATACTGATGAAGACTTAATACAATTAATAGAATTTGTAATTAAAGAAGAAAATTCAGTTGGCATTTTTATTATGAATTCTGTGCATATAACAGCTCTAGTAAGAGTAGGCCAAGGTAAAGCTCTCTATGTAGATCATGACAGGCTTCAGATCCTTGAAGCAGATCGTTATGGAGCAGCTCTTATAAAAGAAAGAATGGGTACTTCTGTTCTAAGTATGGAGCAAGTAAGTTCTATAGACTTAGATCTTCTAACAACAACTGAGCCTCTAGAGCAGCTTTATTCAAAAGTAAGAGAGCAGCTTAAAGAATCAGAGTTATTACTCGCATTTCAACATTTATGCTTCGTAGGAGATTTAGACGGTGTTCGTCATCTTGTTCAAAAAAAAGGTGTGGACGCTAAAGACTCCCGATTTAATAATACTCATACATTACCTCTTATGATGTCTATAATATGTAATAATATGGAGCTTGTTAAATACCTTGTGGAAGAGTGTTCTGTCGACATGGATATAAAGACAAAAAG
>JACCDV010389619.1_pt1 | contig 14373 bp, 9 predicted proteins | sample 7446131 | NCBI WGS metagenome assembly JACCDV01 (sample SAMN15323448, study PRJNA562643) | freshwater metagenome | isolation source: river surface water | place: USA:Blue River Watershed | collected 2017-08-17 | reverse complement strand
TGAAGCACCTCAAGACAACATTAGATGCTCCAGGTCATGCCATTTTGGAAATGCCAACAGGAACAGGGAAAACAGTCTGTCTCTTATCCCTGCTCACAGCTTACTTGCTACACTCCAAAAGATACAAGAGAGTATACTTTGACTTACCTTTAGCTCATCTACTGCACCAGAACTGTCGTTTAAATGGAGAAGACTCTCATCTAATTGAAAAACCTCCTTCGCAAAAGATAGCAATAAACCAAAGATGAGAAAAAACTAACCTGCCTTGGCTTAACTGCCAAGAAAAACCTATGCGTTCATAAGGATTCCAAGTCTTGGAGGCAAACAGAGAAGGTTTAGACATAATGTCGGAAAAGGACAGCAAGATGGGTAAGATTAGGCAGGAACTCAGTTGAGGAGAACTGCTAATTCAAATGTGATTATTACGAAGGTTTCGATAATAGAACCGAACTGTTGCCTCCAAGCGATGGACATCGAGTATTTACAATGTAAGACCTCCGAAGTACAGGGCGTGAGAGAGTCCAGTGCCCTTACTATACTGCAAGAGAGGCAATTAAGTAAGCCGACATTATCGTCTTTAATTATCTTTATCTGCTCGATCCCCAAATTTCATCCAATATGCTCAAAACATTTGCCAAGTCAAAGGACAGCATTGTTGTATTTGATGAGGCTCATAATATCGACGATGTGTGCCTTTAGGCCTATACACTCAAAATCAACAACCAAATAGTTGGAGCAGCTTCTAATAATATCCGCCAGCTCGAGGAGAGAATATAATTGGTGAGTACGAAGAATGCGGAAACATTCAAGGCTGAGTTTGCTAAAGCTGTGTTCAATTTTCGGGAGAAGCTCGGAAAGTAATTGGAGGAGGGAGAGAAATAGCAAATACTAAGCAACTACATTCCTTAGAAGATTAGTAATAATCGCTTATTCTTGAGCTCACTACACTTAATCGTTCAGTTCCTGAAGAACAAGCTCAAAGAAAAGTGTGTAAGATATTATGACAACCCTTAAATACGAAAATAGATGGAGTTAAATACAAACTTAGAGCAAGATTTTTTCAAACTTGCCAATCAAAAGCTACATGCCTTAACTGAGGAGTTCTAGGTCACTTAAGTCTAAGACTTACGATTCATTAGGCAGATAACTTTCTTTTGCTAACTAGTCTCTATCTTTAGTTAAGGTTTTAAAATTGTATTCCAGCCTCATCCAATGGATGGAGATATTGCTGATCCTCTTCTCACTTTATCTTGTCTTGATGCCTCCTTACCTTTACAGCCGATTTGGAGGAGGTTTCCTTCAGTAATTCTTACATCTGGCACCATCAGTCCTCTTAATCTATATCCCAAGATGTTGGGATTTTCTCCAGTTGTCTGCAAAACCATCAACATTCAAATCGGAAGAAACCCAATTAGCCCAATCATTATGGGCAAAACTTACGACCAATAAAACCTTAGCTCAGAATACACTTCAAGAAATTCCTTGAAAGTATCAGTTGCTTATGGTAATTTATTGAGAGGACTAAGCGAAATAGTTCCTGACGGCATTCTATGTTTCTTTCCATCTTATGTCTATATGTAGCATATCCTGAAGCACTGGAAGTAAACAGGAGTAATAGATAAACTAATTGAAAATAAGTATATCTACATATAGAAGAAAGATCCTACTGAAACTGAAGAAAGCCTTATCAAATATCGTAAAGCTTGTGATATTGGAAGAGGAGGCATTTTCTTGGCAATTGCAAGAGGTAAAATTGCAGAAGGCATTGATTTCTAGGGACACTATGGCAGATGTGTTATCATGATTGGCTTCCCAGTTCAAAACTCTCATGATCCAGTTCTACTGTAAAGAATTAGGTTTATGGTCGAGCGCAAACAGATTGTAGATCGTAACGAGTTTTTCGAGTTTGACACGATGAGGCAATGTGCTCAGTGCTTGGGAAGAGTCATGCGTCGTAAAAATGATTATGGGCTGATGATTTTAGCAGACAGTAGGTTTACAAGGCCAGGGAAGTACTAGAAACTTCCAGAGTGGATTAAGAGATGCCTTGATGTTCAGAATATCAATATAACTTATGAGGCAGTGTTTCACGCTAGTTCTAATTTCTTCCGCAAAATGGGAGCTGCATTCGAACTGGTAATCGTTTAATTATATAGAACCGAAAGTACTACAAAACATAGATTGACTATAAGGAAAGATAATAATAGTCCAAATGATTTATTGATTGTTTATTGATGATGATAAGGATCCTTGGGACCCTATGATTTACATACATACATATTCATAATGATTGTACGTGTGTATGATAGGTTATTTGTATTGTTTATGAATAGATCATTTTCTGAGTCCAAGCTATTGAGCAGCTTGCTTCAATGATGTTCCTGGTAACTTCTTCTACAGGCAGAACTAAACATAGCTTCTTTATGGAAGCTTGAAGCATTCTCTCAAAGTCACAACTAACTAACCATAAATCTACTTCGCTTGGCCTGCTCTGGAGTTGTGCTCAACAGCTGATATCTTATTGTATCTCGAATGTATTTCTCCTTGTCGTCGAAGGAAGGTCCTGCATGAAGGCCTGGGAAAGATTAGATGGTATCGTAGAAGTGAGCGTGGCCCTTGTCAAAGGGAACTCTAAAATAAAGCTTTTATGAGCTCATCTATCAACAATTAATTATTATTCAAAAGCCAAGATTGTTTGATACAAACATAAAGTTAATATGAAGATTTAGAAAAGTAAAAGTACTCATTAAGTATCATTAAAAATTAAGTAATTGCTTCACTTACCAGCACAGAAGTTGTTTCTCTTGACACTAACTTCAGTGTGGCAGGGTGAGCTCACCTTCTCATTCATCTCCATCTCGGCTGAGAAATGCTTAAAGTATTCATGGTTCAATGCTTAAGAGGCACTAACTCTCGATTGAGGGTTGGCTCTAAGCATTTTCTTCAATAAATCTAAAGCCTATGAGTTAATGCTAGTATATTTCTCTGACTCGAAATCGATCTTCATTTCTTTATTTTTCTTGTAAACTTCCTCATATTTGGTTCCCTAGAAAACAGCCTTCCTTGTCAATAAGATATGGAAGATAACTCCTGCCGAAAATACATCACACTGGGGTTAGATATGTTTGCTTTAGTTCAACTCGATGATTTCAGGTGCAACATAGCCAGGGGTTCCACATCTGAAGAAGAGATACTTATCTATATCAGCAAAGGTGGCCAACCCATAGTCTACGATCACAGGTGAGACTGATCCATTTGAGCGCAGCATGATATTCTATGGCTTTAAATCACGATGCATAATGCGTTGTCCATGCATCATTTTCATTCCACTTAGAAGACCAAACATAAACTCTTTTACTTCGGCCTCAGTGAAAAATCCATTGCACTGTTGGATTTTATGAAAAAGTTGTGAGCCAGTCAAAAGTTCAAGAACAACATAGATTGAGTTCTATGATTAGTAAACAGCTTCAAGTTTTAGGACGTTAGGATGAGGATCTAGACTTAATTGGCGCATGATGGTGAGTTAATTGATTAAGCTTTATTTTCCATTTTTGGCTGAGAAGCATCCTTGCTTGGAGAAAGCCTTAACTGCGAATCTGGCTCCATCAGTTAAACGTTCCACCTCATAGACTGATGCAAAGTTTCCTTTTCCCAGCTTTTTCAAGGGCTTGAACATCTAATGGAACCCTTTTTGATTGATGAGCTTGGATAGGCAAAGAGTCCAAGCTTCAATGATGTAGGAGTGGGGCGAATAGATTTAGAACTGTGTCTTTTAATCTTTGTAGAGTTTCAACCCTATTTTTTTACTAAATATTTTTTTCTAAATAAAATAAGGAATACTTGTTCTTGATAGATGACCTAAAACTTGGTGTCGAAGTTAAATTAGATAGCAGCATAGGGCTGGATGTAGGAATGTTGTGGGTTGGAGATGAGGAGTGTTTTATTGATGAGCGTCAATAGAACATCGTAGTGATAGGTGTTGGGGTGAGTGCTAAAAGTATTCTCGAGGGTGATTTGCTGTTGGTAGAGGTGGGAGACAGGGAAGCTGGCGATGGGCTGGAAGAAGCTACATGATGTAGTGTTGTTTTCACTAAATTCTATATCCATTGATGGAAATTAATACAGCAGATATATTTTTTTAAATACATTTCTACGACCAACATACCAACAACATCATTAAATACTCATCTAATTAGTAATTAGGGCGTTTTTTGTGTTATCTATCACCCTACAAGAGTAGATTAGTAGCGAGGATAAAAAATCTTCTGTTTTGCCCAATACTAATACTCTTCAGCTAAACTATCGCTCAACTCAAAATAACAAAATCTGTGGACACAAAAGAATCCACGTTGATTAAAATGATAAAAATAGTTTATTTTTGTTTATTAGCATCAAAATCTTCAATATTGTATAACATTTCGCTTGAATTCCATTGGAGGGTTAGTTTGAAAAACCATCTTACCAGAATTTATTAGAGATTCCCTATTCTAGGCGAAACAGCATACGCTCAATAATCAATTAAACCATTTCCCTGCGAAAAGAGTTAAAGCTCTGGCTTCATAATCAATAATTGATGTTTTATTGATAATTTTTATTTGCCACAATCATTTTGTTTACAATTTACTTTCTCCTCTATAAAATATTTTTGGTCGTACACTTCTAATAGAGCACAAGTGAACCTTTAACCATTTAACAACTTTCCTGCTTAAACTCTATCATATTTTTGGAACTATCCCGCTTCTATTAAATGCTGTAGTTTTCTATCATTTATACTTTAACAAAACTTTGGAATAATACTGGCGATGAGAGTAAATGTTGCGCTTTGTTATTTGTGAGTTGATGTAAAAAAAGATAACTTTCGCTTTATTAATAATATTAGTATTGATGGACCAGACTGGCAATAGCTTCGGATCTAACCCAGCCTCACTGAAGGGAAAACTGCAAACTCTTGAGGTATGCATATGGCTACTTAGCAACAAATTAAGAATATTTCAAATGAGCTGAACAACCATAAAAAGGAAGTGCAGATCCTCAGGAGCGAAAAAGATACCTTGTAGTCAGTGCTCACCATGAAGACAGCTGACGTCAAGAAAAGTTTGTCTAACTAGCTAGTTAGGATTGAATAATAAATGTACTTGCTATCATAAATTAGGAAGCGTCACTTTAACTTCCAAAAGGCCGAAAACAGCAGGATCCAGCAGCAAATCACTTCATTAAAAGGCGAAAAGACTGCCCTCCAGCAACAACTCCTAGGCCTACAGAGGAGAATCAATGAGCTTGAAATGCAAGTGGGAAGCTAGGCCAATTGATCATCCCTAAATCTATTACCCTATCTATCAATAGTTACTCAAAGCAAGTATAAACAACCTTGAGTTGAGTATTACCTAAATTAATATTAATATATTTTACGGCTCAATAGTAATGAGGAAAGCCCTCTCCCTAATTTCCCTCACTTTTACCCCACTCCTCCTGGACGGGCAAAAGCAGGAAGTAGATTCAAAGCGCCACGCTATATGTATACTTTACCCCAACTAATCACCAGCACGAGGCATAATTTCCTTCAGTCAGGATTCTATTCAATCTCCTGTTAAGATCGCCTGCTCAGTAAAGGGCTTGAATCCTAATAGTAAGCACGGGTTTCACATATACTAATTCGGAGATCTTACAACTAAGCTTGGGTAGCATTACAATCCACATAATAAATCGCATGGCAGTCCTTTTGGATAGGAAAAGCATGCTGGAGACCTTGGGAACCTTCAATCTGATCCTTTCGGCAATGGCTATATGTGTTTCGTCCATAGTTCCCTCACCCTTCACGGAGATTCATCAATATTAGGGCGTGCAGTGGGGATAAACTCAAAAGAGGATGACTTAGGAAGAAGCAGTAATCCTGATTCACTCAAAAACGGGAGTACAGGTCATGTGATAGCAAGTGGAGTTATTGGTTTGAGTAAAGAATTCAAAATAGTGCCACCTTTCGCTTAGTGAATCTTATGTGCTTGTATAAATTAAACATTATTCATTTTTTAGATTTGTACTCATCAACTATATTTTCAATCCTTTTTGAAATATTGGGTCTTAGGAAATTTATACAATAATAAAAATGAAGATATTTCAAGTAATCCTACTATGCATTACGTTATTGCTTGCTAAACCTGACCAAATTATCGATGCTTCCACTGTGAAATACAAATCAAACGGATCGTCGCCAAAATTAGCCCAAATTAAAACAGCCACATGCCCTTATGAACAAATTTCTGCTGCATATTTTATCGTTGGAACTTGCCCTCAAGCTTTTGAGAATGTTTGCCAATGCATTCAATCAGGCTTGATGGGAAGGTTCTCCAATACTTCTTGGGAGTGTCTCATAACTCCTAAAGACACTAATTACTTCCTCAATAATGTTGAATACTTGGATTGCGAAATTTCTGTTGTTAGGTGGGATGATGGTGCTTAAATTTTTGTTTGGAGATCTAAATGATTCAGCATTCATAACAATTAAAATCCTGTTGTTTAATCAATCATTTATTTTGGGGATTACCGGGGACGTTTGAGGGATTTTTTCATGGATTGCACAGCATCTGAGCCTGTGTCACTTTATAGTTATTCCCTTATTTTTATTCTACCTACTTTTCAATAAGAAGCTCTACTTTTTTTGGAAACGACTATAAGACTATGTCAATAACATTAGAGTCTATTTTCAAGCTCTATGTTGACTTTTGGACTATTTAATTGATGTCTGCAATGGTGGAGAATCCAAAGAACTTATCTTCTTCCACTATTTATCCTTTCAGCTTCAGCAGATTGGATAGTTCCTTCCGGTTCTTCTCACTTTCCCTCAGCTTCAGAAGTACTAACTTATTTCTTCTCTCCTGCTGCCTAATCTACTATAAAGCTGCTGCAAATTCATGCCCAGAAGATTTATCTGCTTTTAGTGCTTCTATCTATTTCTGCTGCCTTATATTCTCTTTTTTTAAAGATGTAATTTTGGATTAAAGATTTGCTACTTACAACTATTTAACATTCCGTTAGTTGTGGGTACGTTGCCATTCCTCAATCAGATAGCCGCTGAAAGGGCTCCTTAAAAAGGTATGATTCATACGAATCTCATCGTCAATTACTTCCTCATTTACCACTAAATCAGCATTCCGAAATTAAATTTTTTTGCGTGAACCGAACGCTGGGGGCAATATGGCTTCTGAAAACTTACCTTTTCGATGCTTTTGATGCTTCAAAGGAGAACTTATCTATTTTTCCTTGCTAATTTCAATGGTAATTGATTCCATTTTTTGCCTAAGTTTCATATTTTACAGCTCGGATTAGGTGTATTCTAATTTCTTCTTAATGATTTCTATGGATTTACGGCTTTATGCAAGTTCCTGGTTAAGATATGTTAACTATACATTTTTCTATCCTATTTTGAGATTGAGTAATTCTATTTCTCCGTCCTTCTTTTCTCTTTCTCTTTGGGCCTCCATAAGTTTATGTTAGAGCCCATCTATTTATCTTCTCATTTCTTCAAGTATTTGCCCTGATATTCTTTAGTCAATATACGAGTCTTTTTCACGCATCAGTCCAACCATCGATTATTCTACCGATAATTTTGATTTTGTCTTATTTTGCTTATTCAGCTAATTGCATCCTAATCGTTTTAACCTATCACTAAAATTATTTTTTAGTCGATTTGCCATTTATATTATATATAATAAACATACATAATTTATTCTTGAACAATTATGAACTTGGATGAAAAAGATTATCCTAATCTGTTATTGATTCTATTGTGATATTATTAAATAAAATAAAAATCCTGATGCTTAAAAAGATTAAAGAAAATAGGATCAATCCTTAAAGGCCAGTATTTACTGCATTTGAAATGAACAGAGGACGTAAAAAAGTGAGTATACAATCGCCTTTAGTAAGGGGTTTGAACGAGGAGACAAATTTTAATACCATAAGACCGAGTACAACTCCCTTACTTGAGAGATTTGAGCCCCAAACGCTCAACACCACAGGCCACAGTAACAACCTAGTGCATCTACGCTCTATTTCAGTCGTTTAGAGCGAACTTAGTGATCGATATAAGGAAGAAATGAACCCTTATTTACGTAAAAAATTTAGAAAAATCGTAAAAAGAAAGCAAGAAACCGTTGTTTTAGAACATTCCCTAGATAATACTATAGAGGGAAGCGAACTTTCTAATTCGAGTAAGTTCGCTCCTCGCCGCCCGCTTGAACATTTCTACCTTAGTTTGAACAATTAAGGCAAGCGAAGTTTGTAAAAGGGGATTGATGAAGCATACTTATTAACAGCAAAATAAAGAATCGTTCGTTTGATCCAAATGAAGAAAGAAAGGGAAGGATAATATAAAAGCTTAAGAAGTAGAATTGCTGCACAAAGGATGAGTAATGATGAGGCTAAGCTCAAGAATCGATTCTAATAGTTTAAGAAGCAAACCATTTAGGAAGAGTAATGGGACAAAAAGTGGCGATAAGATATGGTTCGATAAAGTAAAAGATATAAAAATAGACTATTAATCAAATGTAGCAAACAAAACAATCATCATTTATGCATTGATGATTGATTTTTTATATCTTTTTATTGAATGTTCATATTACCATTACCTTTAACCTCAAAAAAAAGTATTTAGCTAGCTCCTCATACAATCGAAAATCTATTATACGAGAAGGTTAGGACATAACAAATCAACTAAGCTTTATATTATCTATTCAAAAATATGATAAATAATGAAAGTCAATCCATAATCATTGCTCTTAGGGAATAATTTCAAATGTAATAGTTTATTCCTCTTCTAATACTAAAGATCCATTGTTAGACTATTAGCTTGAGTTAGAAGCCATTCTTAACAATAGCCTATCAGATAATTCAAAATATGTTGAAGCCGATAGCTAAGGCTATATTTAATCTTCCTTAATTGAAATTGAATATTGACTTTCGCAAACATTACGGGATTCTTTACTTTTTTGAATTTAGGACTTAAATCTGTCGAGAGATTCTTTTGAAGTTTTCTTTGACATTCTTGAAAGATAGGATCGATTTGTTTGAAAAAATTATATGTATCATTTCGTTGATTTGCAAATAAAAAGTATTTCTATAGCTTTGCTCTTCCTCTATGCATTCATGAAACGCTAAGATTTCAAATCTGATTACGCTAACAAACGCCCTATCTCAGTGCGTTTTTTTAAATACCACTAGCAATCAGGTGAATTAGTTGATTTTTTTGGAAGGAATAATCTACATATTTTGTTGGGTTGATCGAATTCATATTTTTCATTGTTCCAGGTCATGTATTGACAGCTCACAATAATAAGAAGATAGAATGATATGATTCTGAGGAGTTTGTAGACATCCTGATGATCAAAACTAATCTATCAATAGTATATTAAATAAATAAATATATTAGCTCGGCAGCTGAATCAACCTTTATTCTTGATGTCCAACTCATTAATTTCCTATTACCTACTCAACCTTATGTCTTCTATATTCAATGTATTAAAAGGTTTGGATTTATTATTACTTTTTTTTATTAATGGACTATTGATTTATTTCTATTTGAAAATCATTATTGGGATTTATTATTTATTTGATAAATACCTATGAAAGCATAGAATAGCAATCGAATCCTACCCATTAAATCCCTTCTCTAAAACCTCAAGCAATAAACCAAAAAGCAGTATCTGCAGCTAGATAATAAAAATAACTCCCTCCATCTGCCATAAAATAACGCTGCTCAGAGAATCCATAATCTAGTCAACCCTCCCTTAACCCAAAGATAGCACCCACTACAAGACTCATCTCACCCCTACACGCCTAGAGACCATCATACCAAAGGGATTTCGTTGAATAAGCAACCAAGCAAAAATACAAATCATTTTATTTCGAGAGAATCAACTCCTGTTGCCTAATTTATATACCCTTCTTTCCATCACTCGAAGAAAGATAAAGGCAGTTTTTAGAGTACAAACCGTTTTGCGATTTCAAATCAAGAACATCTGAAAAATGATTCTGAACACTATCACAACAATAATAAAATCAATAAATCAGAACACACATTTTATCCTCAATACAAACATTAAGCCAAAGACGTCTCTAAAAACCCTTAGAATAGACTTTTTGAGGAAGATTCTTTTACGCTGAGTGATAAAATGAATTCGAAGTTTGAAGAATAAACTCGATACTTTTCTAAAATGGAGAGTCAGCCTATTTTCAAAGATTAGATAACCAAAATCAAAACTTAACTTTACCAAAAGTAAGCTTTGTTGTTTCAAAAGACTCAAGAACTTTAGGAAAAAGATAAGATGATCTCCATCTTATAAAAGAAGGTATAAAAACTGGAATCAAGCTCAAAGGGATGGACTAAAGAAAAAGAACTATCAGAGACAGTATAAACTCTAAGAAAGCTGAATGAATAAAAAGAGAATAAGTTATCTTAATGTATAAAAAAGATTGAAGCCCTGTAAGAAAAAACCAAGAAACAATGCCAACAGATTAATCAGCTTAAAGCCGAACTCAATCAAACTGCATAAGAATACTCCAGATATTAAGAAGATAACTCGAATAATTTCATGTTGTACAGTCTTAAGATAAGGCAGTATTAAGCTGAGCAAAAAGAAAGGTTGTTTCAAGTCCAGTAAATAAAAGAAAAAGATGCAAAGGTAATTGAGCATCTCTAAAAGGCCATAAAGGGATTGAGCGAAGTTGTAAAGCAAAAAGAAGAAATTATTTCTTAGCTGAACTCGAAATGTAGTGCATATGAGAAATAGCTGCAGAAAGCCAGTACGAAGAGGGAGGGAACATTGAACCAGATAGAAAATAAATAAATTTTTATAAGATAGCTTTCAGCTGAAGTTGGAGACTTAAAGAGCAATTTAAGGAATATGGAGCTCAGGATAAGAGAAATGATTGAGGAGGAAGAAGAGCTCAAAAAAGCGCTCGAGGAAAAGTCTCAGCTCAACATCAAACTCAATCAGATAATTTAGTCTCAAGCCACTCAATATGCCAAATAACAATAAGACTTAATGCATTCACACTTATTAGAGAAGTAAGTGGCTGAAAAATCTATGAATGGATTAAAAGATGAAATTTCAGTCCTTCAAGAAACCATTATTAAGGTAAATAAAAGTCAAATTTAGTTGTAGAGTCAGCTAAAGTAAGCAAATAAGAAGATAGGTGAATCCAAAGACTTATGGAAGATGAAATAAGTATTTCAATAAGCGACAATAGCAGATTTAAAGTTGAAGGTAGGCGAATTGAACTAGATTGTATTCAAAAGATAAAATACTCTCATTGCCTACAAAGAAAAAAATATGGATCTTTAGGATAGGTTGAAGAAAGCCACCTTACCACTGAGAATCACTCCTCCGAAAATGAACATAAACCCTTCTAAATTGATAAAGGATAATTAGAGACTGAATGCTATTGTGAAAGATTTTGATGGAAGGCTATACCAGAGTTTCAAGCTCAACCAATCCTTAAATTAATAAATAGCCAAGAGATAGTTGATAATGCTTAATCGTTCTTTGTCCTATGGTTTCTAAAAGGATATCGAGTGATTCCTTTTTTTTTATTCATTACCATTCGCTCATTTATTTATCCAATTTAAATCCATGTTATGCTATAAGGTTTTTTTATTTTTACAAAAGATAAAAAGATAGGAAACATCTCTATCAGACATATTATCACTCTTACTGTATTTGATGAAAGCATATAGATTTATTACCAGCAAAATTTGATTTGTTGGTTGGACTAAAACGAAATACATTTGTTTTTCAATATTACAAAGTATTGGTTTGAAGAACAGCTCAATAAAATGTCGGGTAAAGATAAATTGATACGATTTGATTGATATAAGGGATTAGTGGCATATTAATCCAGTATAATTATAATAATTTGTGAATTGCAAAAGAAGTTGAAGTATGAGCAAACGCAAAACCATCTCCAGGAAATCTACTTTTAACTCTTCTAAGGCAGATGCGATGAGCCCTCGATAATCCTTCAATAGACCTAATAAACGCTTTTTCACAATCAGAGCTTTATCATTTTAAGATTTGCCTTTTTCCCAGCATATTTATGATTAAACCTCAACAAACTAATTGTAAATCAACAAATTCAATAGTTCTAATGCAAAAGGAGAGAAATTTGATATTCAACGCTTAAACCATAATTAGAAGATTGATGGGTAAAATGAGGATGTAAAATCTAAAAACCCCTTCTTTCGAGCTTTTGTCGAGGTTGCCACAAGAGGCAGCTAAAAATAGATCTAAAAAATGGGAAAAATAGGGAAGAATTAACCCGATGAGTTGTAAAGTTAATTGACCACTTTCAAGTTAATAAGGAAAAATAACAAAAAATAAGCAACTTATAAATGGATTGATAATTTAATATGATTAGATTTTCTCCTTCTTTCTATTCAGAATCATCATAAGATATCTCTTGCACAAATTTATCTTTTCGAAATGGATAATGGTGTGAAAGACTAACATGATTATCCTATCTTATATTTGTCTATGCAATCTGATAATTTCGTTTATATACCGGGAATGATTGAAAACTGATGGAATTAATGAGCTGAATAACGTTTTGGGCATATAAATATATTGCTATTAGATGGGAAATACCGATCAAGGACCTTATACTACTATCCCCAGGGACTTCGCAATACAAAAATACTTAAACCAGGGGCTGAGCCAAAATGAAGTACTTCAGGTCAAATACGCATTTGACTCTAATGAGCCAGAGAACGGCTTTATCGATTTGAATAGGCTTAGACCAGCAGGCAATCAAGCTCAATCCAAGGAGAAGATTTAAAAATATCTTGGTAGCAAAGATCGCATGAACTTTGATTAGTTCTTTGCAATGTCAAAGGAAGTTCTTCAGGAATAAAAAAAGAAACGACCGCAACTGAATGTCGATAATAATTAACTTGAAGCAACTTGCCTATTCTGCCCTTATGCTATCGACAAGCCGAAATGACTCAAATGCTGAATGATTGTCGTGACTTCTTCGATAATTAAGTTTTAAACCGCTTACATTCTGTTTTCTTCATTTAAATTCAAATTTCAGGCGGATGGAGGCAGAATATTAATAGACGATTAGCTTGAACTGGTCATCTGAGTAAAATATTTAACAAAACCTAAGAAATGGTCAGTGAGGTAAGCTTGAGAATTTAATATAAATATTTATTATTTTTGTTTAATCTAATATTTAATTTAATGAGTAAAATTAGCTCTGATTTCCTCAAGAAGACTATCACTGAATTGTTGACTACTCGCAAGCAACGTAAGTTTGTAGAGACAGTTGAATTGCAAATCGGTCTCAGAGACTATGATCCCGACAAAAGATTCAACGGATCTGTGCGTCTTCCCCATAAGGCCTATAACAACATCAAAGTACTTTATTTTTAATATAGGTGTGCGTCCTTGCCAATGCTGCACACATTGAAGAAGCAACTGCCAACAATATCCCCTACATCGATGTTGATGGCCTCAAGGCTTTCAACAAAGACAAGACCAAAATCAAAAAGTGGGCTAAGAAATATGATGTCCTCTTGGCTAGTGATTCCGTTGCCAAGCAAACCACCAAGCTTTTGGGTAACGTCCTCGTCAAGATGGGTCTCTTCCCAGTCACCCTTGCTGAAGGAGAAAAAATTACTGCCAAAATTGACTAATTGAAGCACACTGTCAAGTTCCAGTCCAAGAAAGCCTCATGCCTTGGAACTGCCATTGGAACTGTTGAGACCGGAGAAGACAACATTAGGCAAAACTTGACCATGGCAATTAACTTCTTGGTTTCTCTGATGAAGAAAGGCTGGCAAAACGTTGGAACCCTGCACATCAAGACCTCAATGGGAAAATCCTACAGAATCTTTGGCTGATCTACAATCCTATTTAAACATCATATTACTCATACCATTCTATAATAGTGAAATATGATCAATTCTTGTGCAATAGGTTCTAAAACATTTCTGCTGGGAGTTTGACCAGTTGGCTCTTAATCTTCTTACTCCACTTCTTCATATTCTTGGTATTCTTTATCACCTAGAATTTGCCAGATTTTATTTCATTCAGTTCTTTTTGTTTCTTTCTAGCTTTCCGGGCTTCTCTAATTTCTTTTCTTTTAGTTATCTTTTTCTCCTTAAACTCCTTTATTTGCTCCCTTAACTTCTTCTTTTACTCTGCTCTCCTCTTTTTTTCTTACCAGGTAACAGGTGCTCCCTTGCTAACTAAACTCTTGGTCGGATGTCGATTGATTCCTACTTTCCAGGTGCGTTTGCTTTTATTCATGCCTTGAGTAAACTTTTAGTCGTGGCTTTTGATGTCTTCGGGCTCTGGGAATTTTTAGTACTCCATCAAC
>JACCDV010142620.1_pt1 | contig 14374 bp, 13 predicted proteins | sample 7446131 | NCBI WGS metagenome assembly JACCDV01 (sample SAMN15323448, study PRJNA562643) | freshwater metagenome | isolation source: river surface water | place: USA:Blue River Watershed | collected 2017-08-17 | reverse complement strand
CTGCGGGGCCGCCACGGTTTTTATAGTCCGCCGTGCAAACGCAATTGTTTAGCTGTTAATCTTTCAACATCGGCTTGGTTATCGGTAAAAACCAATTCGTCATCTAGTTGTAATTCTTCTAAGTCAACAAACTGTGAGTTAGCATCAAATGATAGGTTGGTAAAGTATTGGTTAATTATTGCGTCATCAAATGCAATTGGTAATATGTTTGGTCTAATCACGATCAACAGATTTTGCATTTTTTTGCTAGCTGGGTCATTAATGGCGACTATTTTGTAGTTATCAAAAACTGTACCAATGGTGCGTAGTAGTGAACCGGTCAAAGTTTGCCCGTAGGTATCGAGGCTGCCAATATAGTTAAGCATAATGATTCCATCTGGGTTGGTACGCTCGCGTAGACTGACGAAAAACTCTTGCGTCATCAGGTGTGGCGGAATGAAGTGCCCGCTATTCATTACGTCAGAGAATATGACGTCGTAGAGGGTAGATGTACTGGTCAAAAATGTCCTCGCGTCTAGGTTGAAGGTTTTTAGGTGATCGTGTTTTTGATAATTAAAATACTGGTAGGCGATTGGTTCTAGATACGGTTCAATTTCAACAGCATCTACGCGTAGACTCTGATTATCTGCAGCTACTTGTCGGGGTAGAGTCAGAGCACCGCCTCCCAGGACCAGATAATTTTTGGGATTTGGCAACATTGCTCGGTATAGTGTGGCGTATTGTGCATAAGGAAAGACTATCTTGTCGTCATGTAGATTTATGGCTGAAGAATAATTAGTGTCATTTTTTAAAAAACGGTAGGTGATACCGTTGTACATTTTTTCATAGACTAACAGATGGGAATAAAGCCCGTCCTGTTCATGAATTACTTTTATATTGGCATCAACACCTAAGTGATTATTTATTGTGGTAGTAAGGTAAAGTCCGAATAAGAGAATACTAGCTAGGTAGATGATTATCGTTTTGTTTTTGTTATGAAATGTTAACGACAATATAAACGCCCAAATCATCAGAATTAGTGATACGCCAGCAACAGTGTTAGTAATACCAAAGTTCGGTATTAGCCAAAAGCCTGCCATTAGACTGCCAGCGATACTGCCAATAGTGCTAAAAAAGAAGATCGTACCCACGGTCGCACCTTCATTACCTGTGTGTTTGTCTGTCAGAAGCTTACTCACAAATGGTGAGTCAATCCCTAATAATAAAGCTGGTATAAAAAATCCTAATAATGAAACTATTAAGGGACCGTAAGTAAGGCCAAAAATATCTGTGCTTTCGTCTAGTGTTAGCATCAAGACCTTAAGTAGACATAACATTACTATGCCGGCTGTGCCTATTAATGTGAACAAAACTAGGTTGTAGGGATACCGATCAGCAATTTTCCCGCCGATATAATAACCAAAACTCAAAGCCAGTAATATTACTGATAAGACACTCGATAAGACATTAAGAGAGCTCCCAAAATAAGGTGCTAACAGACGTACGGCCGATACTTCTAAGATCAAGACGCCAGCCCCGGTAATAAAAACGGTACAGTATAACCACTTAGTTAATGAAATGGAGTTGGACATAAAAGCAGTATAACGTGGATTTTTGTGGGTGTATATTGACGGGTAAAGGCCGGCGCTATCGCGCCGGCCCGTACTTCACTTCTTCTGCCTGAGCGCCGCATCGACGAGGCCGGCGTCCATTCGTCCGCCTATCCAGGTGCCACCAACCGCCAGATCAAAGAACTGGCAGTGTGCAGTGACGAGGGCGGCCCCGGTGACATTGGTGCCGTTATCGAGGCTAGCACTGAAAACAACGTGCCAATAGCCCTTTTTCCCATCGCCGCCCCGTTCGGGTTTGGTGGTAGGTAGCCAGCTCTTGACCGAGCCATCGATCAGACGGGCGCCGCCTGATACTTTCTGACTGCTCATGAAGAGCAGGTCAAAATACTGATGGACAGCCTCTTCCTTCCAGGCTGGCTCGGCATTCTTCCAGGCATTTCCGTAGGCCGCGGCACCCAGCCAATTTGTGTCGACGTGCCTCTTGAACAGTTTCCAGACCGCCGCCTTGTTTGTGCCATCGGCGACCAGGATTTCCCTGATAGTCGTTTGCACGCAGTCGTCTATCTGTGTCGGCAACGGACGCCCTGTCTCAGCGGCCCCCGGTAGTCCAAAGAGAAAGGACATCATCAGGGCAGACAAACAGGCGATTAGATTGGGTGCAAAGATCTTACGCATGACTTTCCCTCCGCGTTGTGAGTCGTTAGCTATATTAATTATAGGCTATAAGACTAGTTCGGGGTAGTGCCTTTAATGCGCCGAGTTGGAAGCAGGTTCGACACGGTGTGTTAGTATTGAAATATATGGAACCACAACCAAACGAGAGCGAGAGTGTTATGTCTCCACTTAAGAAAGTCACCCCAGTATCAAAGTACGTAGCACTGACATTAATGGTGTTGTTACCATTTATCGGGGCTTATGTGGGGTACCAGTTTGCACCAATAAAGGTAGTTGAGATGCTAGTAGTTCCTCCCGCTATTAATCTATCAAAGCAAACATTACTCCCTTCGCTGTCCGAACTACAAGCTCAATTTTCCGAACAAGTTTCTAATAAACTTATGATTGAATTACTTTATACCACTAAAGGTGATAGTGTCTCATATTTTAAAGCGTTCGTTCCAAGCTCTAGCAGTTGCTGCGGTATCTACAAGTACAACAAAGATACCAATACCTTTTTAGATACCGGCATTTCTATTGATTTAATGAGACGAGAAAAGGTATCTGAAGATGGACGATATATTGCTAAAGTAGATCAGATATTTCTAGAGGTCTACGATCTTGAAACACAATCTAGGGTCGTGAAGCAGATAATTAACGGAGAGGAGACGCTGATTGCAGAAACCTGTACGTATGGCGCATATGCCTATGATTTAGAGTGGATTAATAACAACGAGTTACAATACGGTGTCTACAAAAATGTTGATTTATCTGAAGGCTGTCCGGAGATGGAATTGCTTGAGCAGCGCACTATTACTTTGGAATAAATTGTGCGCCGAGTTGGAGTTGGTTCGACGCCGGTGTGTGGGGTAGGGAATAAGAAAAGCCGCCCACCGAAGATGGGCTAAGCCATTTCTTCAGATGGGCGACATGTCAGCGCAAACGTGGCAAGTCGATTTCCTGGCCGAGCCGCATCTTCTTGTCGTATTCACGCAGTGGGCGGAACGACTGCCTCCAGATCTTGATAGTGGAGACCAGTCCCATAAGGCCAACGAGCCATATCATTCCCACCACGAAAGTTGTCATGTAGTACCACTCTGACCCTTTGTAGCATTCACCGGCCTGAATGCAGAGGTAGACGGTATACACCTGTCTTGTCATCCAGATCGCCATCGGGATGAAAAACAGCGCCACGAGCGCCATAATGGCAAAGCCCCAGACTTCGTCACTGTGCAAATGGATGGCATACCCAGCTTCCCGCAGTCGCTTGGCATAGTGTTTTGCCCGAAAGGCGGTGAGGAAGTAGATGGTCCCGATGACTGCCACCATACCGGCCCCGAGAATCATGGACATCGCTGCCATGATACTCATGAGCTTGGTCAGAATGGTCCATTCGCCCAAGGCGCTGGCCATAAACCACATAACGCCTGCCAAGAACACGCAAGCAAAAGCAAAAGTGAACTTATCTTTGATGCCCATGATTTCCTCCGAGGTGAGCGTCTCTATTTAACAGAGTACGTAGTAAATAGATTATTGTCAAGTTAGTGCGCCGGGAATGGAATCGGTCACGAGTCACTAACTATAATTATTCGCTCCATCTATCGGATCGTGATTCGGTCACGCTCATGGATAATTTATTTCTTTTCAATCATAAATTATCTCATTAGCCCGACCCGGACTCGCCGGCCCAGAGGGTCCCCGGCTTCGTCTTTCGAATCCCTCCCGGCGCTACAAACAGCAACGACCCAAATGCATTCGCATTTGGGTCGGCTGATTTGTGCGCCGAGTTGGAGTTGGTTCGACACCGTTACACATCCCAATAAACGAAAAACAGCTCCAGTGGGGAAGACTGGAGTGTCTTCCGCCTGCGGAGCCATAAGTAGGGTGCTATTGAAAAATCAGTACAGCCAAGTCAAAAGCGAACACATAACTAGTCAAGGAAAAAAACCAGTTAAACTGATTGGGCTTACGTCGCCAAAAAGACACCATACCCACACAATAAGCGCGTATGATCCGGCGAACTCCTATCCAGCCTTTCTGATGGCCTATTGTTGTTCCGTATATCATGGACAAAATAGGGGCATTCACGATGAGCAGAAGCGCTATTTTGATCAGATCCATCTTTTTGTCCCTTCCTTATAGAGGTAGCTCGAGGTTTACAAGTCCACTATAAATATTATCATATTAATAACGTATTGTCAAGTTTGTGCGCCGGGAGGGGTATTCTCGGCTTACAGCCGCAGTACACCTTTCGTATCGTACTTCGCTATCGCTCGCGCGATATACTCAAGGTCTTCGAATCCCTCACGCAAGACATACTAATGTCTTGCTCCGGCGCACTAATAAAAATCGCCCAGGCAAATGCCTGAGCTGATTTTTAAAAAGTGCGCCGGGAGGGATTCGAACCTTCGTAGACAATAGTCAGCAGATTTACAGTCTGCCCTCGTTGACCGCTTGAGTACCGACGCGTGTATATTTCATAAAGGGTATGGTGGTAAATCCCTTTGTGGGATATAAGTTAACACATATTCAGACTATTTTCAAAGGGGGAGATATGTTAGTCTAGTCAATATAGTTATGGTTCGTATGTATATATGGGTACTCGTCGGGCTTCTGGGAAGTGTTTTGCCGATGGTAGTAAATGCCGACGGCTTGGTACCATGCGGCGGTCCCGGGCAAGAAGCGTGTCAGACTTGTCATGCGGCTCAATTAGTCAACAATGTGATCGAATGGTTACTGGCCTTTTTGGGAGTGATTGCGGTTATTGCTATCGTTTACGCTGGTACCAGACTAGTAATTTCGGGCGGTAATCGTCACGCTATGGAGGAGGCAAAGAGCATGATGTCCCATATCATTATTGGTTATATGATTATATTGGCCGCTTGGCTTTTGGTTGATACCGGTATGAAGATGCTTCTAACAGATGGGCAGACTAAGCTAGGGATGTGGAATGAGATTAGTTGTGTGGTACAGCCAGAGGCACAGTGGGTGGGTCAGTGGGATAGTCCGGAGTTAGCTTTGGTGGGTAATAATGGTTGGGAAAGTACCGGAGTTACAGGCTGGGCTATTGTTGAGTGCGGATTGCAATCTGGAGCTGCCGGGATGCCTACAGATGATTACGATTGTTCAGTAGCGGTTAGTCAATGTATTAGTCATGGTGGTGATCCAATTATTACTACTGATGGAAGTCAAGTACAATGTGCCCCTAAATCTAGCTCAAGCGGGTCGGGTGGTAGTTGTAGTGTTATCGATGATCCAAATAATGCTTGTTATCCTGGTAATTTGACTTGTTTTGGTAATCCAGAAGACGCGTCAAAAATTTGTAACTTGGAAAGTAGTGGGGGGACAGACACTGCTGTGATGTCGGGTAGTGATATATGCCAAGACGGCAAATCATTTTCTGGCGGTTTGTGGCAGATTAACATGCTTGCCAATAATCGTTTCATCCCTGGGTGTAGTAGTAATTTCTACACCGCAGAAGGTTCTTATAGAAACAATTCAGTACAAGGAAGTTGTCTCGATGTGAGAGAAAATTCTGCCGGAATTGAATACTGTGCCATGTTTAATTGTAGGATTATTGATGAATCAATGTATCAACATTGTAAATCAGAAGTGCAGGATTATTCAGTAAACACTAATATCGCTTGTCAATTATATGCTCAAGGAGAGTGGGGTCCGTGGCAGACTTCAGCTAAAACATGCGGTATATGGTAATCTGTAACAATCTATGAAAGTTAATATTCTTCTGTCTATAATTTTCGGTTTAACAATAGTTTGTGGTGTCTATCTATTTGCTTATAATAAACAAAAGGCAGAAACACCAGTCACTCTTTTAACTCCTTCAGATGCCATATTTCCAACCGTCAATAATATTGCGGCTAAGAGTATAATCTCACGCTCTGGCGTTGTTTATTCAGCTTTACCAGTCATTGAGCATAAACAAACAGAGGTCGTAAATAATGTTTTGTACCGCAATACTAATGCCAACGATATTTACAATATATATTATAATGAAGAAGAGGGTCTAATTCTGATACTTCTTTATGATGAGGATTTAGCTAGAGCTAGAGATATGGCTGAAGCGCAGCTAACAAAGATTTTTCCTCAAACAAAAGGCGAATTATGTGATATGAATGTCAGTATACAAACAAATGAACACGTTAATAAATATTTCTCAGGTAAAAATCTTGGTCTCAGCTTCTGTCCCGGTAGCTTAGAATTATAGTATGCGATATTTTTTCAGTTTGATCGTAGTGTTTTTGTTACTGCTAGGCCCGATGGCTGCTTTGGCTACGACCACCGACGGCTTGGCTAATCTATCTGGTTGCACGGGCTTGGATTGTTCTATGTGTAATGTGGCACAAATGGCCAATGGTATTATCGTGTGGTTGATTGGCTTCATTTTCATCATATTTATGGTGATTATGGTGATGGCGGGAGTGGGGTTGGTAACCTCGGGTGGCAATCACCATGCTCTGGATGAAGCAAAAAATCGCTTTGTCAAAGCGATAGTTGGATTGCTAATCATTCTGTCGGCTTGGTTAATCGTCGATACTATTATGCGCGGACTAGTAGGAAAAGACGGTCATGAGGGTGAAATCCAGGCTGAGGGCTCGGTCAACGGCTGGTTGTTCTGGAGCGAGGTGCAATGTTATGAACAAACAAAACCAAATGACTTTGAGGCTTATATGCCAGATGAGTTAAATCTGATTGCACCAGATAAGATTGATAATGTTAGTACTATACAACCGGGTGGTACATATATGCCCAGTTCCGATGTACCACCAGATTCTGCTTTTAGTTATCAGCCGGGCATAAGTGCACAATCCTCTCATACTTCGCCAGAATTACAGATGTTACTTAATTGTATGTTGAGTCAGATACCTGGTAATGTTGGCGAAATTTCCTCTATTTCAGACTCAAATATAGTTTCGGGCAATAAAACTTGGCAACAGTGTTGGGATGGTCAATGCGAACACACGGATGGATCATGTCACTATGGTAATGGATATGGTGTAGTTGGCCAGTCTTATGCTGTAGACTTCGGTGACGAAACTAATTCAAGTGACTTGGTTGGGGCGGCCTATGCCTGTGGGGCTGGATATGCGGGCATTCATAATGGCAACCATGTACATGTCAGTGCGGCGGCTTGTAAAGGTAACTAAGTAAAAGCCATTTAATTTTGAGCTTTATATCTGACCGACGTAACTATAATTTGTCAAACAAAAACAACGCTATTGGCGTTGTTTTTGTGACGGGCGGGCCCACGAAGATTCGAACTTCGGTCGCTGGTTTTGGAGACCAGAATTCTACCACTGAACTATAGGCCCGTGTGCGCACCATAGTACGCAAAAAGTGGACGAAAGGCAAATTAGCGGTCTGGGATAGAGGTAGTAAGAAATGTATCGATATGACCAATGATCGACACGAAATCTGTGGGATCAACCCAAATAATTGATGAATCGCGTTTGAGCCAGGTGTACTGGCGTTTGGCGAATTGGCGGGTTTTGGTTTCGATTTCGGTGATCATGGTGTCGTATTTTATTAGTCCACGGAGGTAGCGACCGATATACCGGTATTCAAGACCAAATGCCTCTAGACGATCGTGAGTGATACCACTGGCAATCAAGTTTTCGACTTCCGCTACCATACCAGCCTCAAGTCTCTCCATGAGACGGACATGGATGTTGTGATGAAGGGTGTCCTTATCAATAGTGATGCCAAGCGTGAGTGGGTGGTACGGCGTGTCAGTAGCTGTGACTGGTGGTACGTGACCAAGTGCGGTCGCTATCTCAATCGCACGAATGAGGCGGTGTGGGTTGTCCCGATCAATAGTGCTGGCGCGTACGGGATCAAGTGCTTTGAGTCGAATAAAGAGGGTATCGGTGTCGAGTGTGAGGAGTTCTTCGCGGAACTCTTCGTTTGGTGGTACTTGAGGTAGGGAGATACGACCAAGGAGACTGTCGATGTAGAAAAAGGTGCCACCAGCGATGATGGGGAGATGCTGTCGTGTAGCAATATCTGTGATAGCTGCCTTGGCATCATGGACAAAATCACTAGCCGTATAGGTATTCATTGGGTCGGCAACATCAAGGAGATGGTGGGGGATGTCACCCATTTCAGCTTTTGTCACCTTGCCGGTGCCGAGATCCATGCCCCGATAGACTTGACGACTATCAGCCGAAATCACCTCGCCCTGATACGTTTTAGCGATTTTGACGGAGAGGGAGGTCTTGCCGGAGGCAGTGGGTCCGACGATGATGATAAGAGGGATTTTGTTCATAGGTGGTGTGGGCAGTGTAGCAAAAATAGTAGAAAAAGAAAAAGAAGACGCCGCCCGGGGATGAGCCAGGGCGGCGAGGGGTCATTTGATGGAGATGAATCCGCCAATATAGGTCGGGTATTTGTCGGCGAACTTCCGGCCATGGCCGAGGTCGTTGACGATCGGAACGTGACCATGACACAGCTCGCAGTCGTCTTTCTGGAACCGTCTCAGGTCGAATTGCTCGAGGGAAACGAGCCGGCGCACACCAACATCGCTGGCGGTGAGACCACTCCGGTCGCCGATGGTGACGATGGCGTAGATGTCCGCGCCGTATTGTTGAATCATAGGTGCGGTTTTCCGGAAGGTGGAGGCTTCGTTCAGAAGATCGTCCATCCAGAGCACCAGCGAGTCGTCGTCGATGATTCTGGCGGGGTCCATGTTCCAGACAAATTGCCCTTCATGCTTTTTGTCTTTCAGTAGCAGTCTGGTATCGATGTTGTAGGGCAGTTCAGCCTCGGTCAGAGCGGTGATCTGCTTGACCATCTTCATGCCCATGGTTTCGGGTCCGACAGCCACGATGTTGCGGTACCTCGCGATATCGACACCCAGAAGCGCCCGCTTCAGCAGTTCGGCTACCGTTTCGCGGAGAAGGAGCACATGCTCCTCTGCGCCAAGCGGGCGATAGTTCACATAGCCATCGCCGTGCATGTCGCTCGTGTAGACGAAGTGCTTCTTGGTGTAGACCTCGGCCACGCCGTGGATTCTGTCGAGCAATGTTGCTTGGGGTTTCAAGGTGCTAATCCTTCCTGTTTAGGCCACTTCACGTTATGTATTGTGGCGGTTTGGCGATGGGGGTAGGGTACTCCATATAGCTAAAAATGCAAGGTTTTGGAATATCTAAAAAAAGAAGACGCCGCCCGGGGATGAGCCAGGGCGGCGTGTGCGATCTCGCTAGTCAGCGACGAGCATCGAGGATAGCCAAATGCAATTCTTCGGCAGCTTTCCTCGAATCAAGAGCATCGAGAATAGCACTCGACGAGTTGATCAAGAAGCCGGCGCCATCAGTAGCACGCTGCGCTGCCTGCACGGCGGCCCTGAGGTCACCGCCCTGCTTGCCGATGCCTGGGATGAGCAAGGGGATTTCCGGTGCAACTTGGCGAACGGCAGCGATTTCCTTCGGGTAGGTGGCGCCGGTCACGAGCGCGCAATTGCCATGCCCATTCCAGTTTTTCGCCACACGCTCGGCGACTCTGAGAAACAGTGGATTGTTTTCCCCGATCTGAAGGTGCTGAAATTCATCAGCACCCGGGTTTGAGGTGTGGCAGAGCACGATGATGCCCTTGTTCTTGTAGTCGAGGAACGGTTGGTTTGCCATCTGCCCGAGGTAGGGATGGATGGTGATAGCGTCAGCGTCGAGTCCTGCGAAAGCTTCGCGCGCGTAGGCTTCGTTCGTGTTTCCGATGTCGCCGACCTTCATGTCGAGGATAACGGCCACGTTCGGAAACTGCCGATGGGTGTAGGAGATCACTTCCTCAAGGATCTGGTCACCACGCCATCCGTACTGACGAAAGAATCCAGCGTTCGGCTTGAGGAATCCGGCGATGAGACCGACAGCACGGACCTTTGTGATACAGAGGTTCAATAGTTTCTGCGTCATGTCGTTTTTCTCTGTCTCATTCGCGTTTTGCCAACGCGGATCGAACTTTGGATCCAGACCGACACAGAGGAATTTCTGGTCAGCGAACGCCTGATTTATCAGGGTGTTCCAGCTACGTTTAGACATCTCGCATCTCCTTGTTGTCATACAACCGCTTTCAAATTACGGTCCGAGAGTAGCCTATATGAAAATGGGGAAATGTCTAGGGTGGTCATTTGCTGTCGATTTGCGTAGTATATGAGGATGCACTACGGTGTTGATATAGCGAGCACACGACTTGATGATCTCGATAAACGAGTGTTGGCTGATGTACGTGAGCGAGTCGATTATGGGGAGGTGGTGTCGGTGCTTGATGTGGGGTGTGGACAGGGCGGACTGGCCATAGCACTGGCGGAAGCTGGTGCTACCGTGACCGCACTTGATATCGCTGATTATGCCGAGACAATACAGACACCGTCTATACCGAATAGTGACGCGGTTAATTTTATAGTAGCAGATATTAGGGATTGGTTGACTACCAACACAAAACAATTTGACATTGTTGTGTTACAACGCGTACTTCATTATCTGCCGTATCCTGATGCTAAAGAAGTTTTGGTGACACTGCAGGATGTGACTGACACTCTTTATTTGTCGGTGACTGGTACTACGACCGCGATTGCGAATCACTATGACAAATTGGACGCACCACTCGAGAAGCGGTGGGGTGAGCTTGATCCGGTTGGGCAGGAATTATTTTCTATCACAGCGCCGGTATGCCTCTATGATGAGGAGGAAATGCTCGGTCTGCTCAAAGATTGTGGCTGGGAGATAGCGTGGTCTCGAGTGTCTGATTTTGGGAATGTTAAAGTGTTAGCTCGAAGAAGTTAAGAGCACGTTTTTAATCCTCTACAAATATGACATTCATGTTCACCTCGGACACAAAAATCCCTTAAATAGGGATTGGTTGTGCCTCGGGAGGGGGTCGAACCCTCACACCTTGCGATACACGATTTTGAGTCGTGCGCGTATACCAATTCCGCCACCGAGGCATTTCGTTCTGTAACGGTGGCTAGAGCATACCAGAAAAATCAAAACTTATAAACACCCTATTGTGCTTAGAGTTATGTTATAATTATTGTTGAGCAACCGCGTTAGACGGTTTTGGAGGTGATTTTTGCTCGGCTTTTTTCGGTGTATTTAGTATTTTCTGTAACTTATGGCATTTCAAGCTGATTCAATTTTTTGGGTAGAAGTAGAAAAAATTGTTCCTAATCCCTTCCAACCAAGACGAGAATTCGATGAAGCCAAGTTGAAGGAACTGGCCGAATCAGTGCGCATGTATGGCATTTTGCAGCCACTAACCGTCACCAAGAAGGAAATAGTCGCCGCTGACGGATCGTTCCGTAGCGAGTATGAATTGATTGCCGGTGAGCGGCGACTGCGTGCGAGTAAGCTAGCGGGACTACAAATAGTGCCAGTTATTATTCGTGATGGCGAACAGACTGAGCAAGAAAAGCTAGAGCTGGCAATTATCGAAAACCTACAACGCGAGGATCTAAACGCCGTCGACCGCGCTTTGGCATTTCGGCAATTGGCTGATGTGTTTGGTCTGTCTCACGCGCAGGTGGCGGTCAAGGTCGGTCGTAGTCGTGAGTATGTTTCTAACTCGATTAGACTCTTGGCCTTGCCGGGCTATATGCTCGATGCCTTACGAACCAATGATATTACTGAAGGTCACGCTCGCACACTATTGATGCTCAATGATCGTCCGGAAGAACAGGATGTAGTATTTCGTGAGACTTTGTTGAAGAAGTTGTCTGTACGTGAGGTGGAAAAGATTGCTCGCAGTATCGCGACAGATAAGGTGCGTCGTCGTGATCTAGTAGACGAGAGTTTGATTGAAATGGAAAAGGCGTTTACCCACACACTTGGTACTAGAGTCAGTATCACAAAGACTGAGTTTGGTGGTCGTGTGACCATTGACTACTTTTCGGTGGAAGATTTGGAGGAAATGTTATCTCGGATGAAAAAGGAAGGAGGCCGTAGCATTGTTTCTGATGCGTATCGTGATGAGTCAAAAGACACGCTCGTGAGCGAAAAGGTAGACGAAGAAATGGCTACACTTGCGGAGTTGGCCAGATCAACCGGGATTGAGCCGTTTGTGCCATTTTCAATTTATAAAACTCGCGAGGATGTTGTGCTGTATGTGGATGATGTCGATGATGCAGAAGAAACCAAACCAGATGCTGAGGTAACAGCGACTGCTCCGACGATCACATCAGTGGCGGATGAGGTCATGATTGCAGCTGATAAAGACAATGATGTGGTTGTATCTGATGAATCTATGACTTCACCAATGACACCATCGACCGAGGTCATTGATCAAGAATACCAAGCGTCAGAAGTAAAGACTGAGCTGTCTGCTACCAATACCAAACCCAGTTTGCGCGACCAATTAGCTCAATTGCTAGGCAAAAAGTCAGAAGACAAAGTGGCTACTACCAGCAGTGTTCAGACTAATCAATTAGCTAGTGTAAATACTGTGCCGGCAGTTGTGTCAGAGGCCAAGGCCGTCCCTGTGTTGTCTTCGGTCACAGATTTGTCTCAGACAGTATCAACTCCCAAATCTGATGACGAAGCCGGTTTGTACTCTGTGAACAGTTTTAATATTTAGCCGAACTTTAAGTCTGAATGGGCTACAAAAATAACCACCGCGGTGGTTATTTTTGTAGCCCTGGTAAGCCTAGTTCGTTGCGGATATGGCGTCGCGCTAGGGAAGTTTTGGCGATATCGAGCCATTTTTTTGAGGGTTTGGCGGACTCCTTGGTTTCGATTTCTACGATGTCACCATTTTTGAGTGAAGTCTCTAGCTGCACGAATTTTTTGTTAACCCTCGCTCCTGCAATATGGTTGCCGATCTCCGAGTGGATAGCGTAAGCAAAATCAATAGGGGTGGCGCCTACTGGCAGATCAACCACATCACCATTGGGCGTAAAAACGAAGATGCGATTCATAAAAAAATCTTGTTGCATATCGGTCATGAAGTGACTCTCGATAGCATCACCTTCTTTGGTATAGGTTTCTCCGATTTGACTGATCCACTGTGGAATCTTGGCTTTGTGATCAGGAGCTTTGATGTCCACCGAACTTTTCGCTTCGGTGCGGTTAGAAAATGGTCTAAATAAACTAGGAATCAAGTTCGCAAAGCGACCGCCGGTAGTGGTGGAACTTTCGCCAGTAGCGTTTAGGGTTTCTTCTTTGTAGACTAGGTGTGAAGCTACCCCGAATTCAGCTTCTTGGTGCATTTGTCTAGTTCGAATTTGGATTTCCATAATCGTACCGTGGCTAGTAGTGACGGTGGTGTGAATTGATTTGTAACCATTTGGTTTTGGGAAAGCGATGTAGTCTTTCATACGGCCGGGTAATGGTCGCCACAAATCGTGGATGATTCCCAGTGTACGATAACAATCTTCTACATTAGGCACGATGACGCGAATCGCTAATAAATCGTAAACCACATTGATGTCCCAATCTTTACGCATCAGTTTGTGGTAGAGACTAAATAAACCTTTGACCCGATAGGTGGTGTTAAAATCGAGAAGTTTAGAATCTGCTAAGCGCTTTTGTAAGGACTTACGTTCCTTTTCTAAGATCTCGTTGTTTTTGCCAGCTCTTTGGTCGAGCAATTGTTTGGTGTGTTTGTATTCTTCAGGATAAACATAGAAAAAAGCCAAGTCCTCTAACTCCTTACGGATTTTACCCATACCAAGTCGATGGGCCACTGGCACATAAATCTCCAATGTTTCGCGCGCGATACGCAGTTGCTTTTCGGGCGGGACATGACTGAGAGTCTCCATGTTATGTAGTCGGTCGCAGAGCTTGATAATCAATACCCGAATATCCTGACTGGTAGCGACAAAGAGTTTGCGTAGTGATTCATTGTGACGGTCTTTGCCGTAATAACGAACTGAAGATAGTTTGGTCACACCTTCTACCAAAAATAGTACTTCTTCACCAAAATTAGTTTTGATATCTTCGGCGGTGATGGGAGTATCTTCGATGCTGTCGTGTAGTAATCCAGCCGCCACTGTGCGGGGTCCCATGCCCATTTCAGCGATTTTGTAACCGACATTAGAGATATGGACCATGTAAGGTTCCCCGGAGTAACGCTTTTGATCTTTGTGTGCCTCGGCCGCGAAGTGGTAAGCCCGTTCAATCAGACTACGATCAGTGTCGCTTAATTTGGCCATTTTACCAATAATGTCT
>JACCDV010336743.1_pt1 | contig 14378 bp, 15 predicted proteins | sample 7446131 | NCBI WGS metagenome assembly JACCDV01 (sample SAMN15323448, study PRJNA562643) | freshwater metagenome | isolation source: river surface water | place: USA:Blue River Watershed | collected 2017-08-17 | reverse complement strand
GGCTTGCAAGGCACGGTGGCGCGCATTGACCAAACCGCTGAGAAGTTCAAAGACAGTGCCAACGCCATCGAAGGCGCGGTGAGCTTGCAGCGTGCGGCGGCGACAGACTTTAAAGAAGCGTTGATTCCGATGAACCAAGCCCTCGGCCAAACCGTGGACACACTGAAACAAAGCGCGGTGTCTGCCGAAGAAGCGCTGGGCCATGTGCGCTCACATTTGCAAGACGCACAAAAAGCGCTCACCGGCACAGTGGATGCACTGACCCAAGGTGTGTCGGGCTACAGCACCCAAATTGCCGACTTGCACACCAAGATGGACCAACACTTGGCCAGCGCGGTGAACCAGCTGAGTGGCAGCATCACCAACCTGGAAGAAGTGTTGGATGAGTTCATCGACGCTTTGCCACCTAAGGCATAAAGCAACGCACGTCCATCATGTTCATCAAAACACGCCGCAACACCGCAGCCACCAACGAGCAGGTGGAAGAGTCGGGTTACATGGCTTCGGCCAGTGACTTGATGATTGGCTTGCTGTTCATCTTCATCGTGATGGTGATGGTGCTGCTCTCGCGCAAGCCCGAGCAACCGCCCGAGCCACCGGCTGACCCACTGGCCACCGTGGTACACACCATTGGCACCAAGCTGCAAAACGCGGGTGTGCCGGTGACGATCAACCAAGTGTCAGGCGTCATCAGCTTGCCCGCCGACACCTTGTTTGCGCGTGGCAGCGCCGAGCTAGAGGGCTTGGGCGTGCGCACACTGCGTCAGTCTGCCGAGCAACTGCAGCAAGTCTTGCCTTGCTACATCTATTCGCAACGCCGCCAACTGCCCGCTGACTGCCCACCCAACCCCCAACAGGTCGAGATTGAAACCATTCTGATTGAAGGACACACCGACTCGGTGCCGCTGCACCGTGGCGACTACAACAACTGGCATTTGGGCCTTGACCGCGCACGTGCGGTTTACAAAGTGCTGGGCGCAGAGGGCATGCAAAGCTACCGCAATGAGCGCGAGCAACCTGTGTTTGGCATCAGCTCGTACGCAGACGAGCGCCCCAACAGCAAAGACAATGACGCGCAAAACCGCCGCGTGGAGCTGCGTTTTGTGTTGGCCTTTCAGCCCACTGAAACAGGGGCTACCAAAGGCCCCAGCAGCACTTTGAAAAAGATGCAAGAGACGGTGCGCTGATCCATCGCTATGCAAGAGTTCTTCGCCCCCCTGCCGCAAGACTTTGACCAGCTGGCCCATGCAGCGCGTACCAAGCGCGGCAGTGGCTTGCGCAAAGACCCCGACTTGCGCACCGTGGGCGAGCGCACCTACAGCGCGTTTGAGCGCGTGCAGTTTGCCCCCCACAGCGCCGCACCGCGCCAGCGTGATTGGCGCAACATCCCCTACGCCCTGTGGCTCGACAGCGAGCGCGGCCTGCACACCCACACACCACTGACCGAGCGTTACTTTGACGTGGCTGTGCCCGAAGCACTCAACACACGCCGCCCACTCAAGTGGGGCCGTGGCTTGTTGCACACCTATTTGCAAGGCTTCAACCCAGAGAGCCCTGTATTCTTGAAGTTGGCCCACTCCGCACGCGCGTTCTTCTTAGACCCACGCGTGTTGGCCTCTCTGTCAGAAACCGAAGCCAATGGCTTAGAGCGCCTCATCACCACCCTGGATGTGCTGGACCCGCTGAATGGTCCGGTGCATGTGGCCAATGACATTTTGGGGATACCCAGCGACAAAACTTTGGCGCAATGGCAAGAGCGCCACGCACTCACCCAGAGTTTTTGGCTGAATAATTTTTGTCAGCAAGCGTTTTTAGAAGCCTTGCAAGCGCCCAAAGAAATTCGCAGCAGCCTTGGTTATGTGAAACGCATGTGCGAATGGGCCATGCACGATTCGGGACTTCCCACGCAGCGCCTGCGCTACCCGCTGTGCCGTGACGAGTTTGCCTACAGCCTGCTCTCGCCTTGGTTTGAACGCAACCCACCGCAAGACGTGAAGAACGCGCTGCTGTCCGAACTGCTACGCACCCTGGGAGACCCGCGCCACAACCACGCTGGCTGGCTGGGTGTACGCCGCGAAGCGATTGAGACGGCCAGTCGCTGGCTCACCAGCCGCACGATGGATGCGTTTTTTGAAATCTTGCGCCACACCGATGACGACATTGGCCCCTACCGCCGTCGTTTTTGGGAAGCCTATTTCCACGCGGGGCATATCTTGGAGGCGTGGATTGCATTAGGCGAGCAAGCGGTGCAAGAGTTGCAAAAAATTGACCCAACAGGCGAGCTGAGCTATGCCAAGATTTTGGGCAAGATCGCACCCAACCAATGTGTACTCATGCTACGCATGGGCAACATCTTGTTTTGCGACTGGAGCCACCAAGGCCGTTTGCGGGCAATTGCACACAACGCCAAACAAGCACCCAAGCTTTACCAAGATGCGTACGAACTCTTCCAGTTGCGTTTTCCCACGCCACTGGACTTCAATGAAGGTTTTCTCGACGACCCCGGCCTGCTCCACTTCGAATCAGAGCTGGGCGGCTGGCAAGACACAGCGCGGCGCTTCATCGACACACACCTAGGGATTCACCTGAGTTTGGCGGACTTAATGCCTAGTGATGCTCAAAATTAATCCGCACACCACGCGCTCATTTGATTTATCGCAAAGGCAAGGGTTTATCTGAACTGTCTAAGTCAGACCCTTGTAAGAGCGCGGTTTCACAGTCTCAGGGTTTTGACAGATACCGCCATACAAGAGGAGACCGGTTCATGAGCGACATCACCATTCACCAGCCATCAGCTGAATTCGTCAAACAAGCCAACGTATCCGGCATGGCCGCTTACGAAGCCTTGTGCAAAAAAGCAGAGACAGATTACGAAGGCTTTTGGGCTGAGCAAGCACGCGAGTTGCTGAGCTGGAAGACCCCGTTCACCAAAGTGCTCGACGAGAGCAACGCACCTTTCTTCAAGTGGTTTGAAGACGGCACATTGAACGCCTCTTACAACTGCTTGGACCGCAACATTGAAAAAGGCTTGGGCGACAAGACCGCCATCATCTTCGAAGCCGACGGCGGCGAAGTGACCAAAGCCACGTACAGCCAATTGCTGGCCAAAACTTGCCAATACGCCAACGCCTTGAAATCCATCGGCGTGAAAAAAGGCGACCGCGTGATGATCTACATCTCGATGTCCATCGAAGGTGTGGCCGCCATGCAAGCTTGCGCCCGTATCGGCGCCACACACTCTGTGGTGTTCGGCGGTTTCTCTGCCCAGTCTTTGCGTGACCGCATTGAAGACACAGGCGCGGTGGCCATCATCACTGCTGACCAACAAGTGCGTGGTCGCAAGCACCTGCCCTTGAAAGCCATCGTGGATGAAGCCCTGACTTTGGGTGGCTGCGACTCGGTGAAAAACGTGTTGGTGGTCAAGCGCACGGGTGGCGACATTGCCATGGCTGCTGGTCGTGACCAATGGATGAGCGACTTGGCAGACAAGCAAGCCACCACCTGCGAACCCGAATGGGTGGGCGCTGAGCATCCCTTGTTCTTGCTCTACACATCGGGCTCCACAGGCAAGCCAAAAGGCGTGCAACACAGCACCGGCGGCTACTTGCTGCACGCTGCATTGACCACCAAGTGGACTTTCGACTTGAAAGCCAACGACGTGTTCTGGTGTACCGCCGACATCGGTTGGGTCACAGGCCACACGTACATCACCTACGGCCCATTGGCTTTGGGTGGCACTGAAATCGTCTTCGAAGGCGTGCCCACTTACCCAGACGCTGGCCGCTTCTGGAAGATGATTCAAGACCACAAAGTCTCGATCTTCTACACAGCGCCTACAGCGATTCGCTCGCTCATCAAAGCCGCGGAAGCCAACGATGCGGTGCATCCCAAGAGCTTCAATCTCTCTAGCCTGCGTTTGTTGGGCTCGGTGGGCGAGCCCATCAACCCAGCGGCTTGGGAGTGGTACTACAAGCACGTGGGCGGCAGCCGTTGCCCCATCGTCGACACCTTCTGGCAAACCGAGACGGGTGGCCACATGATCACCCCTCTGCCAGGCGTGACGCCCATGGTGCCCGGCTCTTGCACATTGCCCTTCCCCGGCATTCAAGCTGCCGTGGTGGACGAGGCTGGCCATGACATGCCCAACGGCCAAGGCGGTATCTTGGTGGTCAAGCGCCCATGGCCTTCGATGATTCGCACCATCTGGGGTGACCCAGACCGCTTTGTGAAGAGCTACTACCCAGAAGAGTTCAAGGGCAAGTATTACTTGGCTGGCGACGGCGCGATTCGCGACGAGAAAACTGGCTACTTCACCATCACGGGCCGTATCGACGACGTGTTGAACGTGTCGGGTCACCGTATGGGCACGATGGAAATTGAATCGGCCTTGGTAAGCTGCACCGAGCTGGTGGCCGAAGCCGCCGTGGTGGGCCGCCCTGACGACACCACGGGCGAAGCCATCTGCGCGTTCGTGGTGTTGAAGCGTCCACGTCCTGTGGGCGACGAAGCCAAAGCGATTGCCAAGATCTTGCGCGACCACGTGGGCAAAGAAGTTAGCCCCATCGAAAAACCCAAAGACATCAGCTTTGGCGACAACTTGCCCAAGACCCGCTCGGGCAAGATCATGCGCCGCTTGTTGCGTAGCTTGGCCAAGAACGAGGCGATCACACAAGACACCTCGACCTTGGAAAACCCAGCGATTCTGGACCAGTTGACCGACAACCACTGATCACTCGCTCGCACAAAAAACCCGCCATTCGGCGGGTTTTTTGTTGGTATGTTTTCGTTCAGTTCTGATCCAGCCAGTGGCAGATGGGCTCCCACTGCGCCAAATCCTTTTCCACTTGGGTGGGTGTGATGTCAAACATCGACAAACCATGTGCTGCCATGTGCAGGTAGTACTGTGTGTCTCGTAAATAGCCGAGCACGGGTACCTGTAGAGATTCGGCAAACTCTTTCAAATGCGCCGCAGCTAGGGTACGGCCATCCACACGGTTACCCACAATGCCCACTTGCGTGGGTAATTTGCGGGTGAGTTGCGCCAGTTCTAGCAAAAATGCATGCGTAGCTTGCATATCAAACACGCTGGGCATGAGGGGCACGAGTACCTTGTCGGCACGTTGCACCAACTCTTTCAAGGCCGCACCGCCTAAGCCGGCCGGCGTGTCAATCACCACATGGGTGGTACCTTTGGGCGGCTTGGCCGTGGGCACCTGCCCCGCCTCAAGCTCCCAAGTACTGACAAATGGCAGCTTCGTCGGGCGCTGCTGCAACCAAAACCTAGAGGATTGTTGTGTATCTGCATCACCCAACATGACATGGTGACCGCGCGAAGCAAAGTAGCCAGCAACATTCGTAGCGAGTGTGGATTTACCTGCTCCGCCTTTGGGGTTGGCAATGACGACGACTTTCATAGCTTGGTATCCAAAAAGTTGAATGATGACAAAAACATACGCCAATTAGCGTATTTATTTGTTTAAATTAACAATAGCAATATAAACTATCAGCCATTGTCATTTTCTGAAAGATTCGACCATGAGCGAAGGCACCAAAGACAAAAGCATTTTCATTGGCACCGGTGTGGTGTTTAAGGGCTCCATCAGTGCCCCCAACCAAGCCATCATTTCTGGCACGGTCGAAGGTGACTTGGTGGCCAAAGATGTGTTGATTGGCGCCTCTGGTGTGGTCACAGGCACCACAGAAGCCGACTTCATCGACGTCAAAGGCGAATTGAACGAATCGATCACCAGCAAAAACGTGCTGATCGTGCGCAACACTGGCAAGGTCACAGGCGATGTGACATACGGTGAAATCGAAATCGAGCGCGGCGGCAAAATCAAAGGCGACATGAAGCAGGTCTAAGCCTAGCCTTCTCAGCCTTCGCACCCAGCAAAGGCTGCGTGGTGTTCATGGGGGCTGGCTGCCTATGGCGTGACAGGCAGCCCCTCTAAAATCAGTGAAACTGATCTGAGCTGTCTCATTTGTCTCACTCATCCTCTTACGCTTTGCGTCAACGCTCCCCACGCAAACACCTGACTGGCATTGGCCTGGTCGTGCTATTGCATGCGTTGTTGCTGTGGGCCATCTCTTCGGGTTTGGCGCGCCAAGTGGTGCGCATGACCGAGAACACGGTCGAAGCTGTCTTGATGACAGAGGCACCTCCGCCTGCCCCGACACCGCCTCCAAAAACTCCGCCACCCAAAACACCAGCACCACCACCCCCTGTGCCCACTAGCACAGCACCAGCGATCACCCAAGCGCCCACGCCACCTGCCCCTGCACCAGTTGCACCCGCCATTCGCACAGGGGCCACCATTCAAGCCGGCGCACACTGCGCCAAACCTGACTACCCCAGCGCCTCGCGCCGCATGGAAGAGGAAGGTACAGTGACCCTCAAGTTTTTGATTGGCGTGGATGGCAAGGTGCTGCAAGCAGACATTGAAAAATCATCTGGGTTCACACGCCTCGACGAAGCCGCACGCAACGCGCTATCGAAATGCCAATTCCGCCCAGGCACGGTAGACGGCAAGCCCGAACAAAGTTGGGCCAGCATCAAATACACCTGGCGCTTGGAATAAGCACCACACCAGTCAGTCACAAGGAAAAACCATGTTGCAACACACCTTCATACGCACCGCTGCGGCACTCTCCACACTGGCTTTGAGCGCCAGCGTCATGGCGGAAGAGGTCGCTCAGAATCCTTACGGCTTGTCCGCCTTGTGGGCACAAGGCGACGTGGTGGCCAAAGCCACGCTGCTGATTTTGGTCATCATGAGCATGGGTAGCTGGTATGTGATCTTCACTAAATTCGCCGAACAAAACCGCGTCATGCGCTATGCCCAAACCGCACAAAACAGCTTTTGGAATGCAGGCGATGTACGCCAAGGCGCAGATGGCTTAGAGGCAGACAGTCCGTTTCGCTTCATCGCCGAGAAGGGCTTAGAAGGTGCAAGCAAGCACACCGGCTTATTGGGCAGCATTAACTTCAACGACTGGGTGACCATGAGCATCCAACGTGCCATGAACAATGTGCAAAGCCGCAGGCAAGATGGTTTGGCGGTGTTGGCCACGGTCGGTTCGACAGCGCCCTTCGTCGGTTTGTTCGGCACGGTCTGGGGTATTTACAACGCACTGGTCAAGATTGGCATGTCGGGCCAAGCCAGCATCGACAAGGTGGCGGGGCCTGTGGGCGAATCACTCATCATGACGGCCATTGGTTTGGCGGTGGCCGTGCCTGCGGTGTTAGGCTACAACTGGTTGGTGCGACGCAACAAAGTGGCCATGGAAGAAGTGCACGCCTTTGGCGCGGACTTGCATGCGGTGCTATTGGGGTCTGCCGAGTCAGGCTCGGCGCAAAAGTAAGCCATGGCCATGCACCTAGGCCCGAATGAGGGCGACGATGAATTGCTGACCACCATCAACACCACCCCGCTGGTGGATGTGATGTTGGTGTTGCTCATCATCTTTCTCATCACCATCCCGGTGGTGACCACCTCCGTCAAAGTTGAGCTGCCACACGAGGTACAACAACCACGCGAAACCAAGCCCGACAACATCATCTTGTCGGTGAATGCGCAAGGCCAAGCCTATGTATACGACGCGCCGGTGCGCAGCAATGCAGAGCTGATCAAACAGCTGCAAAGCTTTGCCGAAAAAAAACCACAGCCCGAAGTGCAAATTCGTGGCGATGCCAAAACTGACTTTGAAGCCGTGGGCCGCGTCTTGTATGCCGCGCAGGTGGCGGGTTTGACCAAGGTGCGGTTTGTCACAGACCCGCAACCGCAGGGGAAATAAGCATGGCTATGAACCTGCAAACCAATGACGAACCTGAGGTGATGATGGACATCAACACCACGCCCTTGATTGACGTGATGTTAGTGCTGCTCATCATGCTCATCATCACCATCCCCGTGCAGCTGCATTCGGTCAACCTCGACATGCCGCAAAGCACCACGCCACAAAACAAAAAACCAAATGTGGTGCGCATCGAAGTGGATGCACGCAGCGTGATCAACTGGAACGGCAAGCCCCTGCCCGACCGTGCAGCACTTGATGCGCTGCTGCTAGAAGCCAAGACCCAAGAGCCACAACCTGAGCTGCACATCAAAGCGCAAGCCAAAGCGAAGTACGAGGCAGTCGCCGGTGTGTTGGCCAGCGCCCAACGTCAGGGGCTGACCAAAATTGGCATTGTGGGTACAGAGCAATTTGCTGCGCCTTGACGCGCAAATGTAAGTGGGTGGAGAGGTCTTTACGCCAATTCTGAAATCTCTATCAAATTCAAGTCGGGGTCACGCACGTAGACCGATCTGATTTTTTGCGTGGCGCCTGTGCGCATGACGGGGCCTTCCACAATGGGCCATGGTGCAGCGTTGAGCTTGGCAATCACCTCATCGAGTGGCATTGACGCAATGAAGCACAAATCCAACGCGCCAGGCACGGGCACATGCGCTTTAGGCTCAAACTCTTTGCCACGCACATGCAAATTGATTTTTTGATTGCCGAACTTGAACGCTTTACGCGTGACAGGCGGCGTGCCGCCTACAAAGCTCTCTAGCGTCATACCCATGACGCGGGTGTAGAAATCCACACAGGCGTCTTCGTTGAATGCGGTCAGCACCAAGTGGTCGAGGTGGTCAATCATGCGGCTTCTCCTTTGCGTTCGTACACATCGTCAGGGCTTGGATGCAGATCGGTGATGCGCCCTGCTTTGGCCACTTGGCTTGGCACGTCATGGCCCACCATCTCGGGCAAATGACGGGCGACTTGGAGCAACCGCTTCAAATCAATGCCGGTGTCGTAACCCATGGCATCCAACATGTGAATCGCGTCCTCGCTGCAAATATTGCCGCTCGCGCCTGGCGCATAAGGACAGCCACCCAAACCGCCCAAGGAACCATCAAAACGGGTGATGCCTCCCTGCACAGCAGCCAAAACATTGGCCAAACCCATGCCACGGGTGTTATGGAAATGCAGGGTGAGTTGCGTTTGCGGCAGCTGTGTTTGCAGCACCTCCACCATGCGGCTGACTTGCGCTGGATGCGCCATGCCAGTGGTATCACAAATGGTCAAACCACGCACACCTAAGTCTGCAAAACGTTGGGCAAATTGCTGAACGACTTCTAGGTGCACATCGCCCTCCATTGGGCAACCAAAGCAAGTCGACAGTGACACGTTGATGGGTGTGCGACCATCCACATACTTGATCACATCTTTTAATGCAGCAAAGCTCTTGGCGCGGCTCATTCGCAAATTGGCAAGGTTGTGCGTCTCTGAAGTAGACATGACCAAATTGAGTTCATCGGCACGTGACGCCATCGCACGTTCAGCACCCCTGAGGTTGGGCACAAGCACGGTGTACTCAACGCCTGGCACACGTTGGATACGCCCCATTACTTCTTCGGCATCACGCAGCATGGGGATGGACTTAAGCGATGTGAAAGAGGTGGTCTCGATCTTGGCATAGCCGCACTGGCTGAGCGCATCAATCAACGCGATCTTGTCGTCGGTCGCAATGAAGTTGGGTTCGATTTGAAAACCATCGCGTGTCACGACTTCGTTGAAATAAATGCGGGTCATGCGACGATGCCTTTGTCTTTGAGGGCTTGAATTTGAGCTGGCGTCAGGCCAATTTCATTCAACACCGCATCCGTGTCTTGCCCAATGATGGGCGCGTTGCGGCGATGACTGCCAGGTGTGCGTGACAGCTTTGGGATGATGCCGGGTACAGCCAGCGAAGTGCCGTCATCCATCTGCACGTGTTGAATCATGTCGCGCGCTTGGTAGTGCGGGTCTGCCGCAATATCGGCCACGGTGTAAATGCGCCCAGCAGGCACCTCTGCTTTGTCCAACGCAGCCAACACTTGCTCGACGCTACGTTGTGCAGTCCATACACCAATGGCGGCATCGATCTCGGCCACGCGTTTGACGCGACCTGCGTTGTCCGTCAGTGCAGGATCCTTACCCAAGTCATCCCGTCCCATGGTGTGCATGAGGCGTTTAAAGATGCTGTCGCCATTGCCTGCAATCAGCACATAGCCGTCGTCTTGGCAACGATAGGCATTGCTAGGCGCGATACCAGGCAAGGCACTGCCCGCCGCTTCGCGCACCGCACCAAACGCGCTGTACTCGGGCAGCAAGCTTTCCATGCAGTTGAACACAGCCTCGTACAAAGCCACGTCAATGACTTGGCCTTGGCCGCTCTTTTGGCGCTCGTGCAGCGCCATCAAAATACCAATGACCCCATGCAGCGAGGCCAGCGTATCGCCAATGCTCACCCCCACACGAACCGGCACACGACCAGGCTCGGCGGTGAGATGTCGCAGGCCACTCATGGCCTCGGCCACCACACCAAATCCGGGCTTGTCACGGTAAGGACCCGTTTGTCCATAGCCGCTGATTCGTAACATGATGAGACGTGGGTTAATGGCCAGCAGCTCATCTGGGCCTAAGCCCCAGCCTTCCATCGCGCCTGGGCGAAAGTTTTCAATCAACACATCAGCATCTTTGACGAGCTGACGCACGATGTCTTGCGCGGCTGTGTCTTTGAGGTCTAGTGCGACCGAGCGCTTGTTACGCGATTGCACTTGCCACCACACCGAGGTGCCATCTTTCAGCAACCGCCATTTGCGCAAGGGGTCACCCGTCTTGGGGGTTTCGATCTTCACCACATCGGCGCCAAAGTCGGCCAATGTTTTGGCAGCAAAGGGGCCTGCGATGAGTTGGCCGAGTTCGACCACTTTCAATCCGGTTAACGCGCTCATGGGTGCAAGGTAGATGAATCAAACATGAGAGGACTATAAAAACAAAAGCCTGCCCCTAGGAATTGCTCATACGTAAAATTTCCTTCGCGTTTCGCGAAGGGTAAGCACGCCATGAAAAAAAGCTTCAACTTAAGCCGGTTTGACTTTGTCACGCTGCGGCTGTTTTGTGCCGTTGCGCAAACAGGCAGCATCACCAAGGGGGCTGAAACCTGCCACTTGGCCTTATCTGCGGCCAGCCGTCGCTTGTCGGACTTTGAGACAGCCACAGGCTCACCATTGATGGAACGCAGCCAAAAAGGGGTACAACTCACCCCAGCAGGACACTTGGCCTTACAGCACTGCATTCGTTTGTTTCAAGGCTTAGAGCGCTTCAACAGCGAAATCAGCGACTACGCGCAAGGCATACGCGGCCATGTGCGGCTGTGGGCCAATATGTCGTCCCTCACTGAGTATCTACCCAGCATCCTGCATGATTTTTTGTCTGACCATGCAGACATCGTGGTGGAGTTGGAGGAGCAACTCAGTGGTGACATTGCTCGCGCCTTGGTGGACGGCATTGCAGACATTGGCGTGTTGGCCGATGAAACGCCCATGGATGGCTTGACCGTGGTGCCTTTTCAAACCAACCAACTGGTGCTTTTGTGCCACGCCACACACCCACTGGCCAAACGCAAAAAAGTAGATTTCAAAACCTGCTTGAACTACGACTTTGTGGGCCTGAACCGAGGCAGCTCGCTGCTGGAACTCACCTCACGCGCCGCTGAAAAAGAAGGGCAACACATGCACATGCGGGTTCAGGTGAGAAGCTTCGATGCCATGTGCCACATGATCGCGGCGGGCCTAGGCGTTGGCGTACTGCCCTTGGGCGCATGCGCGAGTCAAGTGGAAGCACTCAAACTCAAGGTCATCCCGCTCCAAGATGTTTGGGCCCAGCGCAAATTGGTCATCGCCTTCAATCCGTTGCGCGAGCTATCGCCATCAGCGCAGTTGCTGTTGCAGCAACTCACTGAAGTGCCAGTGTGATCAGGGTAAAAACGCAGGACTGAGTAAACGCACACCCACGGTGAACCAGCGTAGGTGCTCAGGCTGCCCCAGTTGGTTGCCATAGGTGGTGTCGATCTGAACACGCTGGGGCACAGCCCACACACGCAGGCCCACCTGGTAGCGGGCGCGTCCGGTATTTTGTTCGCCATAGGTCTCCGCAATGGCAATGACACTTGGGCTCAGCGGCAACTCCCCCCCCACACCCCACGTAGCACGGCTCAGACCCAAGCTTTGGTGCTGCACCCAGCCAGCATTGAGATGCACAAAACGCTCGTGGCCCAACGGCACTGTGACAGGCACGTTGAGGTAATAGTCTTTGTCATGGGCGCGGCCTGCCATAGCAGGTCGCGTGGCCATGGTGCCCACGGTGGTGGAAATCCCCACCGAGTTTTCTCCCACCGGCACCCAACGTTTTTTCACTTGCCCCACCCAAAACTGGGTTTTGCCTATCGCATCGTCGCTTTGGGCATTGCCGCCGACGGTCAACTCCAAGTCCCCACCCACATTGCAGCCGGGCATGGCCCAGCGCTCTAGTGATGTACGCGTGGTTTTAGCCCAAGCTTCTAGCTGGCACGACTTGTCATCCACGATGTTGGCGTCATCCGTGTTCATGGGGCGCGCAGCGTGGGCGGTGGTTATCGCTGCTAGAGATATCAGGCTGCAGGTTAAAAGGGCAAATTTCGCAAACATATTTGAAGTGTCGCAGCGCGTTGTGACTGTTCCGTGTCTGTAGCGTGACGGGTTTTAACAAAGATTTCATAAAAGTTTAATTACCGCGTCACACCGGCCTTGGAGACTGCATAGGTTTCTTTAACCAACTGGAGTATCCCTCGTGAAAAAAAATGTAGCTTTGGCTTTGGCCATCAGTGCTGTGACCATGTCTGTACAAGCGCAATCCAGCAATATCAAAACTGCCAGCAACTGGGAGTTTTATGGACGTGCGCATATGTCTGTTGACAAACTGGACGATGGCAACAAATACGACCGCATCAACTTGTCTAGCAACTCATCCCGCCTTGGTTTTCGTGGTGACAAACAATTTGGTGACATGAAAGGTATTTGGCAAATCGAATCTGAGATCCGTTTTAATCAAACATCGGGCGATGTTGCCTCTAAAAACACCACGACAGGCGCACCAGAAGAAAAGACAGAATTAAACAAATTGGCAACTCGCGACACGTTTGTCGGCATCGAAGGAAGCTTTGGTCAATTCAAAGTCGGTAAGTTTGACACCCCAATGAAAGTTGCCCGCGGCGCTGCAGACTTGTTCGGCGATCAGCTGGGTGATATGCGTAACATCACAAGTACTGGGGCCAAGTTTGACTTGCGTCCAAACAATATCATTCAATACCAAACACCAACAATGGGTGGCTTGCGCTTTGCAGTGGCATTGGTACCACACAGCGGTGCAGTTGCAGAGACCAACAGCTCCACTGGTGTGGAAACCAAAAATGGTTTAACCAGCATGTCATTGAGCTACAACCATGGCGATTTATCCGCTGCTGTTGCTCACGAAAGTACCGAAAAAGACACAAAAGATGGTGATCGCGAAGCTACCCGTTTGGCCTTGTCATACAAAGTAATGAAAGACCTTAAATTGGTTGGTTTCTACCAAGACGCCAAATACATGAAGGCTGCAAATGACGATCAAGGCAGCAAAGTTACCGGTTTTGGCGCTGAGTATCAAATTGTGCCTAATCACACGGTGCTCCGTGCTCATGTAATGGATCGCGCTGCGAACAAAGCGAACTCCGACGCGAAACTAACGGCTATTGGAATTGATCGCATCATCGACAAGCAACTCCGCTTTTATGCCAATTACGCCATGGTCAGCAACGGCACGGCTGTCAACGTTGCATCTTGGAATGAAGGCCGCTCAGCAAGTATGACGCTGCCTGACAGCTCTAAGGGCAAGAAAAACACAGGCATTTCTGTCGGCATGCGCTACGACTTCTAAAGTCACATACGGACTCTGAGCCTGCTACCAGTGCAAGCTCAGAGTCCGTTCAGCTCTCCAAGGCAGGTGGTCATTCGCCTTTCACAGCCGCTTTAGAGCGGCTTTTTTGTGCCTGCCAGATGCCTTGGTCATCCAAGTGACGCGCTCCCGCATAAAATCATGCGCTGCACAAAAGGAACACGCATGGGACGCACCCTTTACGACAAAATTTTTGATGAACACGTGGTTCACACCGAAGAAGATGGCACCTCCATCCTCTACATTGACCGCCATTTGGTGCACGAAGTGACCAGCCCTCAAGCGTTTGAGGGCATTCGCCAAGCCGGCCGCAAGGTCTGGCGCGTGAGCTCCATCGTGGCAACTGCCGACCACAACACGCCCACCACCGGCTGGGAGTTGGGCTACGACGGCATCACCGATCCGATCAGCAAAGAACAAATCACCACCCTCGACAGCAACATCGCCGAGTTTGGTGCGGCTGCGTTCTTCCCATTCATGTCCAAGCGCCAAGGCATCGTGCACGTGATTGGGCCAGAAAACGGCGCCACCCTGCCCGGCATGACCGTGGTGTGCGGCGACAGCCACACCTCCACCCACGGCGCGTTTGGCGCATTGGC
>JACCDV010443047.1_pt1 | contig 14380 bp, 12 predicted proteins | sample 7446131 | NCBI WGS metagenome assembly JACCDV01 (sample SAMN15323448, study PRJNA562643) | freshwater metagenome | isolation source: river surface water | place: USA:Blue River Watershed | collected 2017-08-17 | reverse complement strand
TTTTTTTAGTAAAAACGCTTCTCAAATATTGATTTTGCAAATATTACTTTGTTAAAAGTGGAATATCGAGTTTTAAAATCCAAAAACTTATTAACAAAGTGGTAGTTTGTGGTAAAAAGTGGTAAAAAATTTCTAAATTTGTCCATATTCTAATCGAAAAGAAAAGTTGAAAACATTAATCGGAACATATGAGTGTAAAGTGGATGCCAAAGGAAGGTTGATGCTCCCTACTTCGCTAAAGAAACAATTAGGTTCTTTAGAGGATGGTTTCGTATTGAAACGTTCGGTTTTTCAACCGTGTTTGGAATTATTTCCAATGGCGGAATGGAATAAAATGATGTTGAAAATTAATAAACTAAATCGTTTCAACAAAAAGAACGACGATTTTATCAGAAGATTTACAGCAGGAGTTAAAATGATTGAGATTGATGCAACAGGACGACTTTTAATTCCAAAAGATTTAGTGGTTTTTGCTCAAATTGATAAAGATATTGTGTTGAATTCGGCTATCAATATCATCGAGATTTGGGATAAAGATAAGTACGAAAATGCGATTGAAAACGCAGTAGGTGATTTCGCAGACTTGGCAGAAGAAGTAATGGGTAATTTTAATGACGACGAAGATGGAATATCATAATCCAGTATTGTTAAAAGAAACAGTTGATGGATTGAATATTCATCCTGATGGTGTGTATGTGGATGTTACTTTTGGTGGTGGCGGTCACTCAAGAGAAATTATGAGTCGTTTGGGAGAGAAAGGGAAATTATTCGCTTTCGATCAAGATTTAGATGCTTTAAAAAATGCAATTGACGAAGAACGATTTACCTTAATTAACGAAAATTTCAGATTCATAAAACGTTTTTTACGTTTCCACGGAATCAAGCAAGTTGATGGAATTTTGGCTGATTTAGGCGTTTCATCACACCAATTTGATGTGGCAGAACGAGGTTTTTCAACTCGTTTTGATGCTGAATTGGATATGCGAATGAATCAAAAAGGCGATATCAGTGCATATCATATAGTAAACGAATACGACGAACAAGATATCGCAAGAGTGTTGTTTGATTATGGCGAATTAAAAAACGCAAGAGCGATGGCAAATGTAATCGTAACTGCTCGAAAAGATAAAGAAATCCGAAATTCGGACGAATTGAAAAAAGTGTTAGCGAAATTTTTGCCAGGACATAAAAGCAATAAAATTTTAGCTCAAATATACCAAGCCATTCGTATTGAAGTCAATCAGGAAATGGATGTGTTGAAAGAGTTTTTAGAGCAATCGCTTGAGATTCTAAAACCTGGAGGCCGACTGAGTGTCATCTCGTATCACTCATTAGAAGACAGATTGGTAAAACGTTACATGCGAAACGGCATGTTTGAAGGAGAACCTGAAAGAGATTTCTTTGGAAATTTTAAAGTTCCTTTCAAAATTATTGAAAAATTAATTGTTCCTACAGAAGAGGAAATAGCATCAAACAACAGAGCACGTAGTGCAAAACTAAGAGTAGCAGAGAAAATATAACCAAATATGAAAAACGGAATCTACAGTTTACTAAAAGCAAAATTTCTTATAAGTGATGACGCTCTTAAGAACTGGAAATTCATCGTTTTTTTGGTAATCTTAGGAATGATGGCTATTGCAAATAATCATCAATACGATGCAAAAAATTATCGAATTACAGAATTAAATAATGAAGTGAAGGAATTGCGTTCTGAATTTGTAGATCGTCGCTCGGAATTGATGAAGTTAAAAATGGAATCTACTGTGGCAAAAAAAATGGAAGCGCGTAAAATTTTTCCATCTGAAGTTCCGCCTTTAAAGATAGTAGTTGAAAGTAAAGATAATAAAAAGAGTTTTTGGGATAAATTAAAAATATGGCAGTAGAAGATAAAAAAATATCGTACCGCATGTATTTTGTAGCCTTCATGTTTTTCATGATGGCTGTTCTCGTATTGATAAAACTCAATAATATTCAATGGGTAGAAGGTTCTTATTATCGAAAATTAGCAAAAGAAAGAACTGTTAAAAATTTTACTATTCCTGCAAACAAAGGAAATGTATATTCGGCTGATGGAAGTTTATTGGCAACATCAATTCCAGAATATTCTATTTATTTTGATGCTGTGGCGCCTTCATCGGAACTTTTTAAAGAAAACATTCAAGCACTTTCGGATTCACTTTCTGTGATGTTTGGAAAATCATCTGGACATTATCAAGCAAAATTGCAAAAAGCACGCGCTAATAAAAGTCGCTACTTGTTCATTGCTAAAAAGTTAAGCTACACCGAGCAAATGCGTTTGAAATCATTTCCATTATTTAATAAAGGAGCCAATAAAGGCGGATTGATTATCAAGCAAAAAATTGTGAGAGAACACCCAATCGGATTAGTAGCGAAAAGAACCATCGGTTACGAGCGTTCTAATGAAGATGGAAAAGGTTTGGAATACGCTTTCCGCGATTATTTGAACGGAAAAAATGGCCACAGAATGATGCAAAAAATTGCAAAAAATCAGTGGAAACCTATTAATGATGTAAACGAAAAAGAACCACAAGATGGTTATGATATTATTTCTACAATTGATGTTTATATTCAAGATATCGCGCATCACGCTTTATTAAAACAATTGGAATATTACAGCGCCGATCATGGTTGTGTAGTGGTTATGGAAACCAAAACAGGTCATATCAAAGCGATTTCAAATTTAGGAAGAGCTGAAGATGGTTCGTATTACGAAACGCAAAATTATGCAATTACAGAATCTCACGAACCAGGTTCGACTTTCAAATTGATGGATTTGATTGCGGTTATTGATGATAAAAAGGCAGATACTAGTACTGTTTATGATTCAAAAGGAGGTAGAATTCAATATTATGGAAGATCTGTTAAAGATTCTAATGGAAAAGGTTATGGAAAAATTTCTTTAGCGAGAGGTTTTGAACTTTCCTCGAATACAGTTTTAGTACAATCGGTTTATGAAAGTTATAAAAATAATCCAAAACAATTCGTAGATAGAATCAATAGTTATGGATTGAATAAACCATTAGGTTTACCAATAAAAGGAGAAGGAATTCCAGTTATTCCTCAGCCTGGAACCAATCGTTGGTCAGGAGTTTCATTGCCTTGGATGGCTTTTGGTTATGGTTTATCAGTAACTCCTTTACAAACTTTGACTTTATATAACGCTGTAGCGAATGACGGAGTAATGGTAAAACCAATTTTCGTTAGTGAAATAAAAGAATGGAACAAAACCATCAAAAAATTTGATACACAAGTAATCAATCCAAAAATCTGTTCCCAAGAAACATTAGATAAAGTTCATGCTGTTTTAGAAAACGTAGTAAAAAAAGGAACGGGCTCAAAATTATATTCCAAAAATTTCTCCATGGCAGGAAAAACAGGAACGGCACAGGTAAATTATAAAGACAAGTCGCAATTGTATTATGCTTCTTCTTTTGTTGGATATTTTCCAGCTGATAAGCCTAAATATTCATGCATCGTAGTAGTTCACAAACCAAATGTTGCCGCAGGATATTATGGAGGGGATGTTGCCGGACCTGTTTTTAAAAGAATTGCACAAAAAATATTTACCGATTCTCCTTCTATGAATCATGTAAAAAACATCGATGCTAAAGTAGTTTCTCAAGAAAAAAACTATGCAGCATATTATAAAAAAGTCGAAAAAGAAGAGCGAATTATTCCAAATGTAAAAGGGATGGAAGGGATGGACGCAGTAGCCCTACTAGAAAATTTAGGTTTAAAAGTAAAAGTTATTGGAGTGGGAAGAGTGAAAAAACAATCCTTAACATCGGGACAAGCTTTTAACAAAAATCAAACTATCATAATCGAATTATCGTGAAGCAATTAAAAGACATATTGTATAAAGTACACATTGAAGCAGTTTATGGATCCACTGATATTACTGTTTCAAAAATTGAATTCGATTCGAGAAAAATTGAATTGAACGATGTTTTTGTAGCCATCAGAGGAACACTTTCTGACGGTCATGATTATATTGAAAAAGCACTAAGTCTTGGAGCTATTGCGGTAATTTGTGAAGAGTTTCCGAGTATAATTGTAAACGGTGTTACTTATATTAAAGTAAAAGATTCTAACGAAGCCCTGGCTTTTTTAGCAGCTAATTACTACGAAAATCCTTCAGAAAATATCAGATTAGTTGGTGTAACAGGAACGAATGGTAAAACTACAATCGCTTCATTATTATATCAATTATTCAAAAAAGCTGGTTATAAAGTTGGTTTGTTATCAACCGTTAAAATTAGGGTTGACGAACAAGAATTCAAAGCAACACATACCACTCCAGATTCTTTAACGATTAACAAGTTTCTAGATTTAATGGTTCAAGAAGGTTGTGAGTTTTGCTTTATGGAAGTTTCTTCGCACGGAGTTCATCAAAAAAGAACGGAAGCTTTATGTTTTGAAGGTGCTGTTTTTACCAATTTATCACACGATCATTTAGATTATCACAACACTTTTGCTGAATACAGAGATGTGAAAAAATCATTCTTTGATAGTTTGACTAAAAATGCTTTTGCTTTAACGAATATAGATGATAAAAACGGAGCAGTTATGCTTCAAAATACAAAAGCAAGAAAATTAAGCTATGCTTTAAAATCGTATGCCGATTACAAAGCCCAAATCTTAGAAAATCAATTATCAGGATTGTTGTTAAAAATTAATGATAACGAAGTTTGGGTAAAATTAATTGGTTCGTTCAATGCATATAATTTGTTAGCCATTTACGGAGTTGCTATTGAATTAGGAATCGAAAAAATGGAAGCACTACGATTACTTTCAGAACTAGAAAGTGTTTCTGGACGATTTCAGTTTATTGTTTCCGATTCTAAAATTACAGCAATCGTAGATTATGCTCATACACCTGATGCACTAGAAAATGTGTTAAAAACGATTGAGGATATTCGCACTAAAAACGAACAATTAATTACAGTTGTAGGTTGTGGTGGCGATAGAGATAAAACGAAGAGACCAATTATGGCCAACATCGCTTCATCAATGAGTGACAAAGCCATATTTACATCCGATAATCCAAGAACCGAAAATCCAGAAACGATTATCGAAGAAATGGAAAAAGGAGTAGAGCCTCAAAATTTCAAGAAAACGGTTTCCATTTTAGATAGAAAACAAGCTATTAAAACCGCTTGTCAATTGGCAAATCCAAACGATATTATTTTAATCGCTGGAAAAGGTCATGAAACCTATCAAGAAATTAACGGAGTCCGTCACGATTTCGACGATTTAAAAATAGTAACTGAGTTATTAAAACAATTGAATAAATAGTAGCATAAAGTTGTCAAGAGCCAAACTTGTAAACTTTTAAACACATAAACTTTTAAACTATGTTATATTACATCTTTCAATATTTAGACAAAGCCTTTGATGTTCCTGGAGCAGGAGTGTTTCAATACATTACTTTTCGCTCGGCATTAGCTTTTATTTTGTCCATATTAATTGCTACGATTTACGGAAAAAAAATCATCAACTATTTAAGAAATCAGCAAGTAGGTGAAACGGTTCGTGAACTTGGTTTAGAAGGTCAAACTGCTAAAGCAGGAACACCAACAATGGGAGGAATTATCATCATTTTGGCAACATTAATTCCGGTTTTGTTATTGGCAAAGTTGAATAACATTTACATCATTTTATTGATTGTAACTGCACTTTGGATGGGAACAATCGGTTTTATTGATGATTATATTAAAATTTTCAAGAAAGATAAACAAGGTTTAAAAGGAATTTTCAAAGTTATTGGGCAAGTTGGCTTAGGTTTAATTGTGGGAACCGTTTTGTATTTGAGTCCAGATGTAACAGTCAGAAAAGACACTTTAACATCAAGAGTTAAAATCGAAAACAACATCAAACCAGCAGATTTAGAAGAAAAATCAACGGCAACTACCATTCCGTTTTTTAAAAATAACGAATTCGATTACGCTGAAGTTTTGTCATTTATGGGTGATGGTTACAAAGATTACGCTTGGTTGATTTTCATTCCAATGGTAATTTTAATTATCACGGCAGTTTCAAATGGAGCCAATTTAACAGATGGAATCGATGGTCTAGCCGCAGGAACTTCTGCAATTTCTGTTCTCACACTTGGGATTTTTACATTCGTTTCGGGTAATATTATCTTTTCAGATTATTTGAATATTATGTATATCCCTAACTCAGGAGAAATGACGATTTATATTGCAGCATTTGTTGGAGCTTTAGTTGGATTTCTTTGGTATAACGCGTATCCAGCATCAGTATTCATGGGTGATACAGGAAGTTTAACAATTGGAGGAATCATCGCTGTAATTGCCATTTCAATCCGTAAAGAATTATTAATTCCAGTTATCTGTGGAATTTTCTTAGCCGAAAATTTATCGGTTATGATTCAAGTGAGTTACTTCAAATACACCAAAAAGAAATATGGCGAAGGAAGACGAATTTTCCTAATGTCTCCATTACACCACCACTATCAGAAAAAAGGCTATCACGAAAGTAGAATCGTAACCCGCTTTTGGATTGTCGGAATTCTGTTAGCGATTTTCTCACTCGTTTCTTTAAAATTAAGATAAGATGCGATTGGTAGTTTTAGGCGGAGGCGAAAGTGGAGTAGGAACCGCCATTTTAGGAAAGAAAAAAGGATACGATGTTTTTGTGTCGGATTTTGGAAAAATTAAAGAAAATTATAAAGAAGTTCTTACCATTAATGGAATCGCTTGGGAAGATGAAAAGCACACAGAAGAATTTATTCTGAATGCCGATGTAGTAATGAAAAGTCCAGGAATCCCCGAAAAAGCACCAATTGTAAAAAAGCTAATTGAAAAAGGAATTCCAGTAATTTCTGAAATCGAATTTGCCATTCAGTTTACTGACGCAACAACAGTTGGAATTACAGGAAGTAACGGAAAAACAACCACAACACTTTTGACGTATCATTTGTTGAAGCAAGGTGGTTTAAATGTAGGATTAGCTGGAAATATTGGAAAAAGCTTCGCTTGGCAAGTAGCAGAAAACAAGCACGATATTTATGTGTTAGAGTTGAGTAGTTTTCAATTAGACGGAATTATCAATTACAAACCACATATTGCGATTTTGACCAACATTAGTCCAGACCATTTGGATCGATACAATTACGATTATAGTTTGTACATCAATTCAAAATTTAGAATTACAAAAAATCAAACAGAAGCCGATTATTTGATATATGACAATGAAGACGAAGCGATTCAAAATTGGTTAAAGAATAACAAAATTAAAGCAAATAAAGTTCCTTTTTCATTAACGGAAAAACCTGAAAATGACGGAGGATTTATAGAAGATAACAACATCAACAGTACTATTAAAAACGAATTATTTACTATGCCAATCAACGAACTAGCACTAGAAGGAAAGCACAACATTAAAAACGCAATGGCAGCAACTGCTGTAGCGCAATTGTTGAACATTAGAAAACAAACTATCAGAGAAAGTTTGACTAATTTCCAAGGAGTAGAGCACCGATTAGAAAAAGTATTGAAAATTCAAGGTGTACAGTATATTAATGATTCGAAAGCTACGAATGTAAATTCGGTTTTTTATGCTTTGGATAGTATGACTACGCCAACGGTTTGGATAGTAGGTGGTGTTGATAAAGGAAACGATTATGATGAGTTGATGCCATTAGTTCGTGAAAAGGTAAAAGCTATCGTTTGTTTAGGTGTTGATAATACTAAAATTATCAATGCATTTAATAATGTAGTAGATGTTATGGTGGAAACAACTTCAATGTCTGAAGCAGTTCAGTTAGCACAACGTTTGGCAGAAAAAGGCGAAAGTGTGTTGTTGTCACCAGCATGTGCAAGTTTTGATTTATTCGAAAACTATGAAGATAGAGGAAGACAATTTAAACAAGCAGTTCACAATTTATAACAATAAACAGTAAAATGTTCGATATCATTGGTAAATTAAGAGGAGATAAAACCATTTGGGCTATAGTTTTTCTATTAGCTCTTGTCTCTTTTTTGCCAGTCTATAGTGCGAGTACTAATTTAGTTTACGTTATCGGAAACGGGACTACAATCGGACATTTATTTAAACATGCTGTTCACGTTTTGTTAGGGTTTGGAATTATTTTTTGGATTCATAAAATGCCTTATCACTATTTCAAAGCGTTATCCATTTTTGGGATTCCTCTAGTGGTTTTGTTGTTGGTTTATACTTTGTTTAAAGGAACAGAAATTGGTGGAGCAAATGCTAGTCGTTGGATTCAAATTCCGTTTGTAGGGGTGAGTTTTCAAACTTCTACTTTAGCCTTTATAATATTAATGGTTTATGTAGCTAGATATTTAGCAAAAGTAAGTGATAAAGAATATTCTTTTAAAGAATCTTTTTTGGAATTATGGATTCCTGTTGGAGCGGTTTTGGCATTGATTTTACCAGCCAATTTTTCAACTACAGCTTTAATTTTCTCAATGATTTGCATGTTGATTTTTATTGGTCAATATCCTTTAAAGTATTTAGGAATTGTTTTAGCAATGGGATTTTCCGCACTATTATTGTTCGTTTTGTTAGGAAAAGCTTTTCCTGATAATAAATATTTTAATAGGGTTAATACTTGGGAAAAACGTATTGAGCGTTTTACAAAAGACACCCCAAACGAGGATGATTACCAAATTGAAAAAGCAAAAATCGCCATCGCTTCTGGTGGAGTAATTGGATTAGGAGCAGGAAAGAGTGTTCAGAAAAATTTCTTACCGCAATCTTCTTCCGATTTTATTTTCGCCATTATTGTAGAAGAATGGGGATTAGTTGGAGCGGTAACTATCATAGGATTGTATTTGTTGTTATTAATTCGATTTGTCATTAATGCTCAAAAAGCCTCTAGTTTATTTGGAAAATTATTGATAATTGGACTTGGTTTCCCAATCATATTTCAAGCTTTTGTAAATATGGGAGTTGCTGTCGAGTTGTTACCAGTAACAGGCCAGCCATTACCGTTGATTAGTAGTGGAGGAACTTCGATTTGGATGACATGTATCGCTGTTGGAATTATTCTAAGTGTAACTAAAAAAGAGGAAGAAGTTGCTTTAGACTTAGAAGAAAAACGCAAACGCGATGAAGCTTTACAACAAATTATCGATGCACAAGTAGCTTTGAATGAAGAGAAAGAAGCCAATGAAAATAAGCAAAAAATAAACGATATTAAAAGTTCCATCAGAGAATCTTTAATCGAAGATGAAGACGGAGATGTGCTAGTAAATGGACAAAATCCAATGAACGCAGTTTTAAATAAAAAATAAAATACAAAATCATATAATTGTCCTCTCGAGGGGACTTTAGGGGTGTAAAATGAAAAAACCAAGATTCATAATAAGCGGAGGCGGAACAGGCGGACATATTTATCCAGCCGTTGCGATTGCGAACGAATTAAAATCTCGTTTTCCAGAAGCGGAGTTTCTTTTTGTAGGTGCCAAAGATAAAATGGAAATGCAAAAAGTGCCTCAAGCAGGTTATGCCATCAAAGGATTATGGATTTCGGGAATTCAAAGAAAACTGACTTTAGATAATGCGATGTTTCCATTCAAATTACTTTCAAGTATGTGGAATTCATTCCGAATTATTAAAAGTTTCAAGCCTGATGTAGTAATTGGAACCGGAGGTTTTGCAAGCGGAGCCGTTTTGAAAGTGGCTTCGATGTTGGGAATTCCAACGGTAATTCAAGAGCAAAATTCGTATCCAGGAATCACGAATAAATTATTGGCTAAAAAAGCGAATAAAATTTGTGTGGCATACGAAAATTTGGAACAATTTTTTCCAAAAGATAATATGATTTTAACAGGAAATCCAGTGCGTCAAGATTTGATAAACGAAGCAAGTAAAAGTGAAGCTATCGCTTATTTTAAATTAGATGCAAATAAGAAAACCTTGTTAGTTTTAGGCGGAAGTTTAGGTGCTAGAAGAATTAACCAATTGATTGAAAAAGAATTGGATTTTCTATTGAGTCAAAACATTCAGATCATTTGGCAATGCGGAAAATTATATTTGAATGATTACTCAAAATATAATGAAAAAGAAAACGTTCAAGTAGTAGCTTTTATTGACAGAATGGATTTAGTTTACGCTGCTGCCGATGTTGTAATTTCCCGTTCAGGAGCATCATCAGTTTCGGAATTATGTATTGTAGGAAAACCAACGATTTTCATTCCGTCACCAAATGTTGCCGAAGATCATCAAACGAAAAACGCTAAAGCAATTTCAGATAAAAACGGGGCTATTTTAATAAGAGAATCAGAATTAGAAACGCAATTTGAAACGGTTTTTTCCGATTTAATTTCAAACGAAAGTAAGCAATCGGAATTAAGTCAAAACATAAAGAAATTAGCACTGCCAAACGCAACAAAAGATATTGTTGAGGAGATAATAAAGCTAATAAAATAATATTTCAAGAGCAAGTTCAATTATAAGAACAAGCTCAATAGTAAAGTAAATAATAAAAGTTTGAAATTGAATTTTGAACTTGAAATTGAATTTGAAAATGAATCTAAATCAAATACATAACGTTTATTTCATCGGCATCGGAGGCATCGGAATGAGTGCTCTTGCTCGCTATTTTCAATACATTGGAAAAAAAGTAGTGGGTTACGACAAAACACCAACGCAGTTAACCGATGAGTTACAAGCTGTCGGTTTAGAAATTCATTTTGAAGATAATATCAGCTTAATTCCAACCGATTTCTATGTTGAAAATACATTGGTAATCGTAACGCCAGCCGTTCCTGTTTCACATTCCGAATGGAATTATTTCATCGAAAGAGGATTCACCATTAAAAAACGTGCTGAAGTTTTAGGAATTATAACGAAAGATACCTATTGTTTCGCTGTTGCTGGAACTCACGGAAAAACTACAACTTCAAGTATTTTAGGTCATGTTTTATATGAAAGTGGCGTAGATGTTACCGCTTTTTTAGGTGGAATTGTGGAGAACTATAACTCTAACTTAATCGGTTCAGGAAAAACGGTTACCGTTGTAGAAGCAGATGAATTTGATCGTTCGTTCTTGCATCTGTATCCAAATGTTTCTTGCGTAACTTCGATGGATGCGGACCATTTAGATATTTATGGCGATGCAGCAAGTATAGAAGAATCTTTCAGAGAATTTGCAGCCAAAACACCAAGCGAAAATTTATACGTAATCAAAGGATTGCCACTTGAAGGAAATACTATCGGAGTTAATAACAATGCTGATTTTTCAGCTCAAAACATCCGAATTGAAAACGGATTTTATGTATTCGATGTAAAAACACCAACTGAAGTAGTTCAAAATGTAAAATTTGGATTACCAGGTCATCATAATTTGACTAACGCATTGTTAGCTTTTGCTATGGCTAAGTCATACGGAGTTTCCAATGAAATAATCATTTCAGCTTTAGCAAGTTTTAAAGGAGTAAGAAGACGTTTTTCTTTCCAAATCAGAGAAGAAAAATTAGTTTATATCGATGATTATGCACATCATCCAACCGAAATTAATGCGGTGCATCAAGCGGTTCGTGAATTGTATCCAGGTAAAAAAATCATGGCGGCTTTTCAACCGCATTTATTTAGTAGAACCAAAGATTTTGTAGATGGTTTTGCAGAAAGTTTAAGTCAATTCGAAGAGATTTTATTATTAGAAATTTATCCGGCTCGCGAGTTGCCAATGGAAGGTGTAAATTCGACTTGGTTGTTGAATAAAATTAACAACCCAAATAAGAAATTAGTGAGTAAAGACGAGTTGTTTACAGCTTTTAGAAATTCAGATGTAGATGTGTTCGTAACTATTGGTGCGGGTGACATTGGTGAGTTAGTAAAAGACCTAAAAAAAGCGCTTCATGAGAAGAATTAATTGGCATACTGTTCGATTGGTGTTAATCATTTTTGCTATGATTTTCCTGTACTCTTTTTCGTCAAAGCGAAATAGTCAGCGCAAAATCAGTAAGATAGATATCAAATTCATCTCACAAGAAAATATGTTTTTAACACATGAAATGGTTAATAACTTGTTAATACAAAATTTAGGAGGGTATTCAACAATTCAAAAAGATAAATTAGATTTGAATACTTTAGAAGCTGTTCTCGATGATCACGAGATGATTGAAAAAGCACAAGTTTTTTTAACAACAGACGGATTTCTAAATACGCGTATTACTCAAAAGACCCCAATCGTAAGAGTTATTACTGATGTTGATAGTTACTATCTTGATTCAAAAGGAGATAGAATGTCATTGTCGGAAAATTTTTCGGCACGTGTTCCGCTGGTTGTCGGCGAAATTAGTGAAGAAAATTGTAAGCAATATTTGAAATTGTTTAACGAAATCAAAAAAGATGATTTTTTAAGCAAAAACATTACGGCTGCTAAGATTATGCCTTCTGGAAATGTGGTGTTAACCAACAGAAGTTATGATTACAAAATAGTATTTGGGAAACCAATGAATGTGGAAAGAAAGTTTAATAATTACAAAGCTTTTTACCATCATGCTATTAAAGATACATTGATAAAAAATTATAAAGAAGTAAACTTGATGTTTATTCAACAAGTGGTTTGTAAGAAATAGTAGAAGTTATGAACAAAGACAACATTGCAGTAGGATTAGATATTGGTACAACTAAGATTGTAGCGATGATAGGGAAGAAGAATGAATACGGAAAGCTTGAGATTCTAGGAATAGGAAAATCAAAAAGTTTAGGTGTTCACAGAGGTGTTGTAAATAATATTACACAAACCATTCAATCGATTCAGCAAGCAGTAGCTGATGCTGAAAACGATTCAGGTTATAAAATTAATGATGTTGTGGTAGGTATTGCAGGACAACACATTCGAAGCATACAACATAGTGATTATATCAGTCGCCCAAATGCAGAAGAAGTAATTGGTGATGCTGATATTGATACGCTTATTGGGCAAGTGCACAAATTAGCGATGTTACCAGGTGAGGAAATTATTCATGTATTGCCACAAGAGTTTAAAATCGACGGTCAAGCCGAAATTAAAGAGCCTATCGGAATGTACGGTGGAAGATTAGAATCTAGTTTTCACGTAGTGGTAGGACAAGCAGCATCGATTCGCAATTTAGGAAGATGCATCAAAAGTGCCGGATTAGAATTGTCTGGATTAACATTAGAGCCATTGGCTTCGGCTGATGCAGTATTGAGTCAGGAAGAAAAAGAAGCGGGAGTTGCTTTGATTGATATAGGTGGTGGAACAACCGATTTAGCCATTTTTAAAGATGGAATTATTCGTCATACAGCTGTTATTCCTTTCGGAGGAAACGTGATTACGGAAGATATTAAAGAAGGGTGTTCAATCATCGAAAAACAAGCCGAGTTATTAAAAACTCGTTTTGGTTCAGCTTGGCCAGGAGAAAATAAGGATAACGAAATCGTTTCTATTCCAGGTTTAAGAGGTAGAGAACCAAAAGAAATTTCGCTGAAAAACTTGTCAAAAATTATTCATGCTAGAGTTGTGGAAATTATTGAACAAGTATATGCTGAAATTAAATTATACGGACACGAAGATCCTAAGAAAAAACTAATTGCAGGTATTGTATTAACTGGAGGTGGAGCGCAATTGCAACATATCAAACAGCTAGTAGAATACATTACTGGAATGGATACTAGAATTGGATATCCAAACGAGCATTTAGCGGGAGATTCAGATGAAGAATTGTCAAGTCCTTTATATGCTACAGCGGTTGGTTTAGTAATGAACAGTATTAGAAATAATACCAAAAGTGCTACTCCGTTTGTAGAAATGAAAAAAGAAGAGCCAGTTGTGGTTCGTCCTCAAGTAGTGGTGGAAGAGCCAATTGTTGAGGAAGAAAAAGAGGAGCCAAAAGCAACTCAACCTATCAAACACGAAACAACAGATGACAAAATCAAACGTTCGTTTTTTGATAAATACATTGATAAGATTAAAGAATTTTTAGATAACGCAGAATAAAAGGAGATACTATGTCAGAATTTGGAAACATTTCATTCGATTTACCAAAAAACCAATCAAACGTAATCAAAGTGATTGGCGTTGGTGGTGGAGGTAGCAATGCCATTAACCACATGTTTAAACAAGGTATTAAAGGTGTTGATTTTGTAGTTTGTAATACTGATTCTCAGGCATTACAAAACAGTCCTGTGCCAAATAAAATTCAGTTAGGTGTTAGCTTAACAGAAGGTTTAGGAGCCGGTGCTAATCCTGAAGTAGGTCAACAGTCTGCTATTGAAAGTATTGCCGAAATTGAAAAAATGTTGGACAGCAACACCAAAATGGTTTTCATCACCGCAGGTATGGGTGGAGGAACAGGTACGGGTGCAGCTCCAGTAATTGCGCAATTAGCAAAAGAGCGCG
>JACCDV011117014.1_pt1 | contig 14381 bp, 16 predicted proteins | sample 7446131 | NCBI WGS metagenome assembly JACCDV01 (sample SAMN15323448, study PRJNA562643) | freshwater metagenome | isolation source: river surface water | place: USA:Blue River Watershed | collected 2017-08-17 | reverse complement strand
CTCGTACTTCCCATCTGAGTCTATGGTGGCAGGACCATCGTTCCTATGTCGTTCATGATGAACGTACCACATGATATCCCCGTTCGAGTCTATAATGGCAGGGCCATCTACCCTGTGCAAATCATCGTCTTGGTACCAGGAGATTATACTATGATCATACATCTCGGTTGGGCCATCGTATCTACAGTACTCTCCATGTAGACTCCACGACTGACATGAATTAAGGTTCTCGTTTGACGGTCCGCCCACTCTGTGGAACTGGCCATGGTATTGCCAGGCGTATCTTGCCACGCATCCTGCACTGCAAATGTGATGATCACCTACTGCACTCACGATGGCAGGGCCGTCATTGCGATGAATACGGCCGTCCTTCATCCATATTATACAGCCGTGATCTATGCCCGCTATATCGTGCCAATATCCTCCGTATACATCGAAGGCCGTGGATGCGATCTCCACGGAATAGCCGAACGCCAACATCAAGTCCAAGCGTCTGCTCACTATCTCCCCACTATGGCCCGCGATAGTCCATCTGCCGAGTGCCGGTATAGCTCTCGCGAGTGAATTGAACACGTGTTCGTCGGTGCTTCCACGTAATTCGTTATGTTCATCATATGGGGAACATAGTGCAATCTTAATCCAAAGCTCTGTGGGCAGCATCAAGGGAGTCATGATGATGTATGGTGCTGCGGATTCAATTTTACCACAGGAAGCGCACCTATGTGGCGCGCTGTAGAGGGTCAGGTAGGCCGCTGTAAGGCCACCGCGTAATGCGCCCCATGGCCCGCCAGCTTCAGGACGTAAGTCCGTGGCCCATAGGGAGAAAAAGGAGTACCTAGCGTGGTATCTCTACGCCGTTCTGATAGAACATGCACTTCCCGTTAGGACAGATGACGGCAGGCCCATCGGTTCTATGCTGTTCATCATGAACATACCACATGATAACGCCGTCATTGTCTATGGAGGCAGGCCCATCTAACCTATGTAAGTTGTTGTCTTGATACCAGCCGACCTCGCCGTGATCATATATGTCTGCTGGTCCATCGCGTCTATGCGACCCACCATGTTGATGCCATGCTTGATATGATTTAAAACTCTCACACGACGGTCCGTCGACTCTGTGGAAACGTCCATGGTACAGCCAAGAGTATCTTGCTGCGTGCCTTGCATTGTGGGTGTGGAGATCACCTCCATTACTCACTGCGGCAGGTCCGTCGTTGCGGTGGATACGACCATTTTTCTTCCATACTATACTACCGTGACTCCTATTAATCGTGGTAGCCATAGGGCAATACATGCTCATCTCCTGTGACGTAAACCTTACGGAATAGCCGAACGCCAGCATTAGGTTCAGGCGCCTGCTCACTATTTCTCCGTTATGGCCCGCGATAGTCCATCTGCCGAGTGCCGGTATGGCTCTTACGAGTGAGTTGAACACGTGCTCGTCGATATCGCGTGGGGAATGCAGTGCGATCTTGATCCATAGCTCTGTGGGTAGCGACAAGGGAGTCATGATGATGTATAGAGCTGTGGATTCAATTTTGATATGGGGTCGGCTATGGGGCCCGCTGTCAAACGCTCTATATAGTGAGTCGGGTAGGCCATTACTGGCCCACTATGGCCCCATAGATCAGTACGCCACATAACCCGCCCCATAGTGATCCGACAGGGAGAAAAAGGAGTGCTCAACGTGGTACTCTCTTGCCGTACTGATAGTACGCACACTCTCCATTCGGCCATATAATGGCAGGACCGCCGATTCTATGTCGTTCATCATGAGCGTACCATGTAATGTCTCCATCCGAGCCTATGAAAGCAGGACCATCTACTCTGTGTGAGTCATCACCTTGATACCAGGCAATTAGACTATGGTCGCCCATCTCGGCTGGTCCGTCACACCTACAGGAGTCCCCATATAGATTCCACGATTGACATGAATTGAGACTCTCATTTGACGGTCCGCCCACTCTGTGGAAGTGACCATGGTATTGCCAGGTATATCTTGCTGTACACCACGTATTAGGAACGTAGAGATCACCTACCGCGCTTATGGTTGCAGGGCCATCATTACGATGAATACGACCGTCTTTCTTCCATACTATACAGCCGTGATCCATACCCATTCTGTCGTTCCGATACCCGTACACGTAGTGGGTTGTGGATCTGATCTCTACGGAATAGCCGAACGCTAGCATCAAGTCTAGGCGTCGATCTATAATGACACTGTCATTATAGATCCCATTATGGCCCGCGATAGTCCATCTACCGAGCGCGGGGATGGCCCTCGCCAGTGAGTTGAACACGTGCTCGTTGGGATCCACTTGTATTCCATGACAAGTGGATCGTGGGGAATGCAGCGCGATCTTAATCCATAGCTCTGTGGGCAGCGATAAGGGAGTCATGATGATGTATGGTGCTGCGGATTCAATTTTGTGGCAGAGAGCGATCTACGGGGCCGGCTATGGGGCGCGTGGTAGACGGCTTGGTGGGCCGCCATGGGGCACTTGTGGTGGGCTTGTTGTTGATTGGGATAGGAGGCTCTGCGGTAATAAAAAGAGAACATATGGTGTGCTATTCATCGTCGAAGCATGCATTCACGGCGGCAGACAGTCCATACATGAATACATGGCATATGTCTACAGCGTTAGTTGGGTGGCATAACGAGAGCTCAGGCGGTGGGATGAGGGCTCGAAGTATAGCCTCCGCCTCTGGGCCGAAGCCCTTGATCTTCATGAAGTCGGGGCGGTCGTGGCATACCACTTTGGCTTGTAAGGTATATATGTGCGCGCTTACCTTAGTCTGCAGTGCTAGTAGATCAGCGCCCGTCATTGATACATGATCGTATCCATTGGTCGGGGTTAGTTCAGCTGTTGTGTATCTGTCTGGGCTTATTAGCTGGCACCTATCAAAGTTTATCTTGAGACTTGACTTGAGATGTCGCCTCATGGTATCTATCGAGGTCACCCCTTCTCTCTTAGCCAGCGGCAGGACCCTGATGTCTTGCAAGAACTCGGGTAGTGCTATTGGTAATCCCGTGGCGCGGATCAACTCCATCCTCTTTACTGTCCCACCACATTTGCTATCATCATGTGTTACAAGGGCACGGCACATCGAGACTAGGTACTTGATAGACTCGACAATGGAGTCCCTGTATGATGTAAAGCTGGCACTCGGTTTAAGCATCGTATTACACCAGTCTATGATTACTAGTGCCTCTGGTATACTGCTTATGCGGGCCAGGCTGTGGTCTGAATTGAACTTCAATGGTACAAGCACTTCACCACATAACGTGGCGTGGTTGATGAACGTGATTATAGAACGTGTAGCCTCCTTGTACTCTACGCTGTCCATTCGCAGTTCGATAGTGTGTTTGAACTTCTCTATTGCGGCCGGCTCTACCTTCAATGCGGCCTTATACACCTCATATGATAGAGTGTATGTGGTCCCATATGAGTATACCTTACAGTACTTGAAAGTGCCGTTGATCAGCTGGTTGTTCATTGCTCTGGTGAGTTCGTACTCTAGACGGATCTGAATTCAATTTTGGCCTACGTAGTGGCTGTATTAGGGGGCGGGCTATGAGGGCCGCGATGAGCGGAGTCGTGATGAGTTGTCTCATATAGAGGACTTCTGTTAACAATGAGACAAAAAATAGTGGTTGGTAACGCCGCACAGGGCGTGGTATTCGCAGTCGGCTCGCCGATAGTCTGCGTGAACACTATTGTGCAACAGTTAACTGTTGGCGTAGGGTGTCGATGTTGTCCTGTATCGCGCCGAGTTGCTCGGTTGAGGTGGCGAGTGTCTTCGTGATATCAGACAGTATATCTAGTACACTAACTATATGTCTAGTGTTATCCTGATGTGTTTGTTGTCGCAACTCTTCGCGCAAGCCTTTTGTGCTCACTCTGAACACTGAATCTATCAGCCAGAGTACATCGTTCAACTCTTGTGCGTTATTACACGCGTTAATGAGTTGATCCAGATGAACATAACTATTTGATAACGGGATAGATGAATGCGGTATATCCTCATACACTCTGTTAGCAATGTCAATCCTGCACGGCCCAAGTAGTTGACTTACCTTGTTCTTTACGTCAAATACACTCTTCCCCCAAAGGTACTTGCTGCGACGTATATGTCCATACTTAGACACCGCTGCCTGTTTAATGTTGTTGAGCTCGCTGTTTTCACTTAAGAGGTTCATTATATAGAAGGGAATGGACTACTGTTTAACATAATATAACGTCGTCTGTTAGGAGCCTGCGTGACCTTGTGGAGGATCCGGTGGGCGTGCTATGTCAGACTGGAGCTAAATCGTTATTTAAAAAGTATGATGCGTCATCATATAATGCATCAAGTGAGTGATGAGAGTAAGAGACTACGGGCTGAACGTAATAGGAGATATCGTGAGTCCCATAAGGAGGCCATTGCCGAACACAACAAGAGGTACTATTGGGAACATAAGGGGCTACCTAAAGCCCCTCGTGAACTCACTGCCGAGGAGGTGATAAGGAGGCAAAAAAAGGCAGAATACAGACGCCAATACTATCAGGCGCATAAGGAGGAGATGAAGGCCTACTCACAGGCTAAGTATAGAAGGCTACGCGAGTTGGCTGATATTGGCCTTCAAGCAACGGCACGGGAGACCGCAAGTTCATCAGTCGATTGTAATTGATATGATCATATCCTCATTGGTGTAGGCAAGTAACACGTTCAACAACTCCCTACTCAGGGGCCTATTCCACTTCCTTATCATCTACTATCGTTACACCTAGGTGATCCTCTAAGCACTTCGTCAAGTGTGCTCCATCAAACACATAGCCCCAGAGAGTTCTGTCCCCGATACGTAGCTTCTTATGTTTCATGATCTTGGCTAGCTCTTTGGAGAAGTCTCGTTCATTACCAATGAGTCTATTATGGGCCAGTGCCCATTCTTTAAAGAGATCATACAGTTCGGCCGTGGAATGCTTCTCTGTCTTCGCGATATCGAACTTTGCGTCCTCTCCCTTTGCTATTCGTATTAGCCAGTGTAGCGCGCTGGATACAGAGTTGAGTATCAGTTCTCTCTTGATCTCAGTGCTAGGTATCCTTTGTGGACTCCATGAGCTGATGTCTCTCTCCATTAGATAGGTATAGAGTATATTAGCATTGTCCTGTGTGAACACTTCAAATAGCCTGTCGAAGTACTCGTTGTTCCTCACGTATTGATTACTACACTCAATGGCCAGGTACCTTCGATCGCCCTTCTCGACTCTGATAGGCCAGTCGTTATTGGTCAAGAACACATATCTACAATAGTCGGCCACGGTGGTCATCTCGACCCCCTTTCGCTCTATAACGTTGTGTGTCTGGGTTATTATGGACTTGAGCTTGTCGTTTGATTTATAGGCACCCCCGTAGTTCTGTATCTCGTCACAGATGATGAGTAGCTTGTTCTCTGTAAAGCTATTGAATCGGCCAATAATGGCCTCCATCTCATTAGTTAGGCCGGTATACCTAGGCCCTATGATCTTGTTAATAACGAACTCCCAGAAGCAGTTCTTACCCGCGCCTTGTTCACTCTTGAACAGTATGGCGACGTTCGGCTTAACCTCTGGGCGTTGTACTATATGAGCTATCCAGTTGAGTATGTAGTCGTATATCTCAAGAGTATCCGCGGTCAACACTATACGTATATGATCGAGTATTGGCTGAATGGCCGAGTAGTTCTCTATGGACTGCCGCTTAGCATAAAAACCAGTAAACGTGTTGAACACCTTGTCAGTGTTCTTCCATGTCGATAGGTCACTGACAGGCCTGAATTCAAAGCGGGAGTACGTGATCCTGTGTTTAATCCTGCGAAGCTCACTCAGCAGAGTGATGACCGTGTTCTTACCCTCCTTATTGACCACCCACCCAATGGACTGGAAGTTCTTCTCTGCCCCGGAGTTACAGTCTATCATGGTGAATTGAATCTCACCGGCCACGATCGACTTGGTGATCCATATAGACTTGCCTCCTCTATTGATATAGGCTATAGTCTTTATTATGAAGTCTTCCACTCGTTGTCGATCATACTGCTTGATACTCGCGTAGTGATCATACACAGTGAGAATGGACTTGTCTAATATAGCCGGCAGACCGACCACTTCGGAACGATCTCTTATCCATGTGAGAGCTGCCCCAGCGTGTGTCCTATCAACATTCTCGCATCTGTAGTACTTAGCGTTGTTCGCCTCCTTGTTGTATTCTTCAGGGGAAGCCTCGGCGGACCACTGATGAAGGAAGTAGTCGGGAGAGAACCCATCGATAAGCTGCCCTGCCGCATGGACCTTCTGCAGCGTAACCCACCATTTTTTCCCCACTCCCCACTCCGTCGGCATATTGGATACTAGCTCATCAATTACCCGTTGTGTCACTAGTTCATCTCTACCGCATAGTGGTATGGTGTTAGTGTTCGCGTTGTATGCGGAGCGAGCTACCTCTTGTTCATCATACGTTCTCTTGGTAGCTAGATTGATAGCCTGTTCGGACTGTAGTTGACGTGCTATCTCTGCGATTCGGTCGAGGACTGCAGACGTGAACTGTACAGTTGGCAGTGTACAGTTGTATATGCTGTACTCAACAGCAGTATCGGTGATATACTCTATTGTCGACGAGACGCATAACCCCGTGATGTATCTCGCATGAGATACCACTTGTCCGTCCTGTATTTTCACGGAGTGCGCGGAGCGAATGCCTAGGGCGTTGATATCGAACGCTTTGATCCACTGATCTTTAGTTATGGTCTCTGACACTGATGGATATATGTAGTCCCTGAGGAACAACAGCTCACTCTTTCGAACCAGAGGATGTGTCCATACATTGAGAATGATATGAAGCTTACCGCTCTCTTCGTTGGTCAGGAACTTGATGTTAGGCGGTGTGGTGAAGATATCGTAGAGTGCACGGTTGATGTTATGTTTGGTCTCGGTATTGATGAACATGTCTATGTCAATGAATAGCCTATGGCGAACGTTGCTCGGGAACTCGTTGAGAAAGAATAAGTCTTCTTGAGCGTGAACGAGGTCCTTAATAAGGGATCTTAGTCTGTTATTGTTTGTGTCGCCGATCCACAGATCAGATTGGCCTTCTGGGAACTTGATCCACCCATCTGAGCTTCCATAGACATTGAAGGCTAGATTCCTTCCATTAATGAAGGTACGATGAGTGTTGTGGTCTTGGAATGAGACGATGTTACAACCTGTCGGGCGGAAGTTGTCTTGCATTGATAGTGGGGTATACTATATGAACACCTTCGTTCAAGTGAAAATACGGTATTAATCCTCACGAGACGCCACTAGTGTCATATGGAGAGGTCATAGAAGCGAGTCTAGTGGTCCACATGCATCATACCTGACGAGAAACAGTGGGGCCTCGTTATATGTATCTATGGATTGGCGAGTAGTGTTCGATGACGAGGACTTATGATGAATGGTTCAAGGCCAATATGATGGGATTGGATCTATCTTGATGTTCACGGCTTCAATATCAGGAAGGTTAAACTACCGAATCCACCTGATACCACTCATGTTCCATCTACCTAGCCGAATGTTCCACTAATGTTCCAGATGGTAGTTGACACTAGAAGGCTCCGTTCTATCTATTTATTATTATATTATCTATGTTCCAGTTGTTCCAGTAGAAGTATAAAGTCATAATAGAAGATAGGGGTAGTGTATTTATAGGAGCAGGTTGATCTGGAACATATGGAACCATCTGGAACACTCAGCTCAGAGAGAGAGTTGGTATCCAAACGGCCTTCTATCGACTAACCCGCCGAGTAGACTCCACTGCCACATCATGGAACATCGTTATAACCGACAATATAGACTCAGGCAGTCTGCAACGATGACTATGGGGCCGGCCGTAAGTCCACCATCGACGATCCACCCAGCCTGCCACATGTTGACCTTATAGCGTGTTGCACAATCGACCATAGTGCATTACATACGAGTCACGCAGCACGTTATGAAGCCCACTGGTGATGTACTATCTCTGTCACATAAAAACGTTAGTCATGCTCAACCATATACTGCACGAACCTCTTACTAGACATCATTTGCACATCATAAAGTAGTCCTAAATCCATCTCTTCACTCATCCTACGTCGCTCTGGACTCGAGGATCTAGCATATGTTTGCAATGTCCATTGCTCGTAGATTGCCGTGCTTACGAAGGTATATTCAAGCTCATCACTTAACCGTGGGTTTTTACTACCATACCAGTGAGCACCAGCAGCATCATCGAGCAGACGTTGTAGTTTAAGGGGAGCGTCAGTAGGGTAGCAAGTACGTACGTGGAAGTTGCCGCCTCCATCAAATGATATGATGTGCTTTACATTCCCATCCACAACGTATATACTCACTGGCCAATCAGGATACGGGGAATAGAATTTAAGGAACATCTCGGCCTTTAGCTCTACTATGCGACAGAGCCTCCTCACGTAGTGACCATGACCATGAACAATGATACACAATGGGAAACGCTCATTGATGCCAAGCAATGGAATAGTAGAAACGTTAACAAGGACATCCTTCCGCATCTCCTGTTTGTTAACCACTGCACCCACTAGCAGTAGCGAAACAGTCTTGTGTATTCCCTTGCTAACCCGTCTTAGTGAGATCACGTCACATGCTTCAAGTTGTCTGCAAATGAGACCGACAGCGTTGATACAGCTGAACATGGTGGTCTATACCATATGATATTGATATGTCCAATTCAATTTTACTACCATCTGTCCCATAGCCCACCATAAAGCCAATACCTCACATACTCCAAATCGGCCCACAAGTCCACCACTGGTGATCTGTGCAGCCCTCGCCATGCACACTACCATGCACACCGCACAGCAGGCCCATAGTCCGCCCCCATCGAGGCTCATCGTCCACAATCTAGCATACTACGCGCGCCCACAAAAGACTATTCGTCAAACCCCACCATGAACCGTAAGAACCCCTTCCTGGACATGATATGTAAATCATGTAGTACTCCTAAGCGAACAGACTCATCAGACTCGCTTTGCTCCTCTGTCATCCACCTGTCCCGCACCCCGTATAGCCATTGAACAGCCCAAGTCAACGGTGAATTCAGCAACCCAAGGTTACTCCCTCCACTACACTCATCAAAGTAGACATGCAATTCGAGGGCACTGCGAATAGCGGGCCAAGTTCGCACTCTAATCTCCCCATCACGGCCCACCTCATGAGCGACCACTCTAAAGGTAATGATATGCTTCACACAGCCATCTACAACATACACGCACACCGGACGGCCAGGGTATGGTGGCATGAATATACAGCACATCTCGGCGTTTAACTCCGGCACACGACACAATCGCCTCATGCAGAACGACTTAAATGGCCACACGGCTGTCCGTACATATAACGGGAAGCACTCGTTGATGTCGAGTAGTGGAATACTAGAGACGTTAAATAGAGCCTTCTCCCGTATCTCTTGTTTGTTCACTACCGCCCCAACGAGTAACCTTGATACAACCTCATGCGTTCCCTTATCAACTCGCCTCAGTGAGATCACGTCGCATGCCTCGAGGCGTCTACATATAAGACTAACGGTGTCGATACAGCTGAACATGGGGGCCCGTGATGTATTTGATAGAGATGTCATTCAATTTTATCACGGGACCCCCACGGCCCTCAAAAAAGACTACTCTGTGGCCCCCGCGATGAACCTTAGGAACCTCTCACTGGTCAGTATATGTATATTACAGCGCAGCCTTACACGGTTATCCAACGCCGAACTAGTGGACTTCTTGTCATCGAAAGGCAGGCACATCTTCACCGTCCTTGTTAGCTGTACATTGACACATTTGTATGTTCCCAATAACCGAAGTACATTCTCCAAGTCCCCAAGCTTGTAAGCGCGCGGGATACTACTCACGGAGCTCAATCGGCCCAGCATGAAGCTGATGCAGTGCCTTACGTAGTCGTCTATAACATATACGCATATCTGCCGATACTCATTTGAAGGGCTAGCAAGGAGTACCACTTCGTCCCTTAGCTCTCTCAAGCGAAGGACTCTTGTTATATTGTAGAATACACTGCCTGACGCGATTCCCACCGGCACAGACTCACTGATATTAAGCAGTGGGATGACATGCACCATCACATCTGTATCCCCTCTAACTTCGCGTTTACCTACCACCGACCCGACTAGTAACGATGAGATCATCTCATAAGCCTTCTTGCCGGCCCGCATCAGATTAAACACGTCGCGCGCCTCAAGGCGCTTGCATATATGTTGAGTGATGTCTCTACAGCTGAACATGGGGCCCGTGATGTATTTGATAAACATACTGAACACTCATTCAAATTTACCAGACACAGCCCTACAGTACGTTGTATTGAAGACTATGGCCGGCATCAAGTCCACTGCATAACGGACCGCATAGCGGACCACGCGGCACACTATGGGCGGCCCTATATGGCGTGCTTACTAAGCGGCCCAGCTTCAGAACATAAATCCATAGCATAGCCTGCCATCAGTGCCCCTGTTCGGCCCACAAAAGGACTACTGTTCGAATGAGATGATGAACCGCAGGAACTCCTCGCTCGTCAATACAGGGGCAATGGCATGAGATGCTGTAGTGGTAGTACACAACGACATTTGAGCACCTACACCGCGGACCCTCATCGCCCTCATTAGGCCCCAGTTAAACTCGCTGATTATACTTCCAGTACCCACGTCGTTCAGGTATTCGTGTACTGAAGGAGCTATGATTGGAGTATACGCCCGACACACTCCGTTCGTAGTGTTAGCGCAGATGAAGTGTTTCACGCGGTCATCCACGATATATACGTACTTTTGAGGCAGGGTCATGGGTCGGTTGTATGTGGGACTCTGCGGTATAATGTGTAGTATCTCGGCCCTCAGCTCTCTGATACGGAGCACTCTCGATATGCTATATGTCTCGCCCCTCTTGGTAACCCCTGCCGGGACAAGCTCTCTGATATCAAGCAAAGGGATAGTAGTGACCGTGAACACGATATCTCCCTTGAACTCCCGACAACCCATCGTCGTCCTATCGAGCAGCGATGTGACCATCTCGTGGGCCTTCTTGTTGACCTTCACTAGATTGAACACGTCGCAGGCCTCAAGGTGCCTGCATATGCGCTGAGTGATGTCTCTACAACTGAACATGGGGGCCCGTGATATATTTGATAGATAACGTGGTACACTCATTCAAATTTACCAGACACGGGCCCACGGCGCGTTGTATTGAAGACTATGGCCCGGCATCAAGTCCACCACATAACGGACCACGCGGCACACTACGGGCGGCCTTATATGATGTGCTTACTAAGCAGCCCCATAGCCTGCTACTCGTGCCCCTGATTGGCCCACAAAAGAACTACTGTTCGAACGAGATGATGAACCGCAGGAACTCCTCGCTTGTCAATACAAGGGCAATGATACGAGATGCTGTAGTGTTAGTACACAGTGACATTCGAGCGCCTACACCGCGGGCCTTCATCGCCTTCATCAGGCTTACGTTATACTCGCTGATTATACTTCCAGTACCCACGTCGTTCAAGTACTCGTGTACTGAAGGGGATATGATCGGAGTATACGCCTGCCATACTCCGTTCATGGTGTATGCGTAAATGAAGTGTTTCACGCGGTCATCTACGATATATACGTACTTTTGGGACAAGGAGCCTATGCGGTCCTGCGGTACAATATGCAGTATCTCGGCCCTCAATTCTCTGATACGGAGCACTCTCGATATGCTATATGTCTCGCCTCTCTTGGTGACCTCTATCGGGATAAGCTCTCTGATGTCAAGCAAAGGGATAGTAGTGACCATGAACGCGATATCTCCCTTGAACTCCCGCCAACCCATCATTGTTCCATCGAGTAACGGCGTGATGATCTCGTGGGCCTTCTTGTTGACCTTCACTAGATTGAACACGTCGCAGGCCTCAAGGTGTCTGCATATGCGTTGAGTGATGTCTCTACAGCTGAACATGGGGCCCGTGATGTATTTGATAGGATAGCACTTGTGTTATTCAAATTTAATAGGCGTGGGCCATGGGGCCATTGATCAGCACACCGTACAACCGGCCCAGCTTCAGGACGTAAGTCCGTGGCCCATAGCCCGCCCCATAAAAAACACTAGTCGAACCCCACGATGTACTGTACGAACTCCTTACTAGTCAATATACACACGTCAGAGAGTCTCCCCAGATAGATCTTATCAGCATCACCTGACTTGGTCGCCTTTCGCGCACATGTTGCACCGTACGCACGCGCTTTGGCAGACAACGCGGGACTCCTCCGACCATACGTTCTCTTCAGTATACGTACATCCGTCAGTAGGGTGAACAGCTTCAAGTCGTACTCGGCAAGAGAGTATATGACAGCATCGTTGCTCTTCTCGAAGACAGCAATGTGCTTTACACAGCCATCTACAGCGTACACGCACCTAGGAGGGTGATCATATGGGAAGTCGTGATATACGTATACCATCTCGGCCTTTAACTCTGGGATGCGGTATAGTCTCTTCATATTGATCCACCCACCGTAGCTGACTATAACCGCAGGGAAGGACTCCTTGATGTCGAGTAATGGGAGATCGTTGTGTATCCACACACAACGATCATCTATGGCGCCCCTGATCTCGCGTTTACCCACTACTGATCCAACGAGCAACGATGAGACCAACCTGTATGCCGTCTTGTTGATCTTCATCAATTCAACCACGTCGCATGCCTCGAGGCGTCTGCAAATGAGTCTCGTGATGTCGATACAGCTGAACATGGGGCCCGTGATAAGTTTGATAAATAACATGAGACATGAATCAAATTTACTAGATACAGGCCACGTGGAGCACCGCGGGCCCACTGATCGACACACCGCATAGCCGGCCCCATGGTCTTCAAAAAGGACTACTTGAGAGCCCACTACTCGACCCATCCTGCTACAAGCTGCAGGAGCTCCTCACTGTTCAATATAGACCAATTCACACAGCGCTGTGTCTCTATAATCATCGTTGGCCAAGCATATCGCGTGCTGACCACTCCCAGCGCTCTCAACGCTTCCATTAATCTCGGATTGGGCCTGTCTATCACGTCCCCTGTCCCTACCACGTCTAAGTAGGCACACAACGTGAGAGGACGGAGTAATTCATAGGATATACAGACACCATTCTCAAACATACATATATGATGCTGCACGTGCCCCTTTATTACATATGCATATCTATATGATATATATGCGGTAGATCTCGCCATGCATACTATCTCAGCCTCTAGCTCTCTTATGCGGAGTGCCCTCGACACAGTGTACGTATCATCACCCCTAACGATATTCGCTGGGAACGACTCCATGATACCAAGTAGAGGTATAGTAGTGACTGTAAACGCGATGTTCTGTCTGATCTCTCGCCGGCCTACTACCGCCCCGATGAGTAGCGGCATGATCATCTCGTGGGCCTTCTCATTGACCTTCACTAGATTGAACACGTCGCAAGCCTCAAGGCGTCTGCATATACGTTGAGTGATGTCTCTACAGCTGAACATGGTGCCCCGTGATGTATTTGATAGAGACTCCATTCAATTTTATCACGGGCCCATAGTCACCAAAAAAGGACTACTCATCGAACCCCACGACGAACCTGAGGAACGTCTCCGTGGTCAATATACGTAAGGTGAAGGGCAGCGCGTCTAGTGCCTCATCTTCAGATGAATAAGCTCCTATTCCACGCGCTCTTATTGCAGTTAGGAGCACGTAGTTGTATTTGACGTGCAGATCGCCGGTAATCGCGCGATTCAATACATCGCGTAGTGAATAAACCCGTAGTGGTGTATATGGGTGGAACGTCCCATGCACGTCGGACACACAGATATAATGCTTCACTTGGTCATTCACCACATACACGTACGTATGGGTATGAAGTCGCTGACTATACCTAGACACATATACCACTTCAGCCCTAAGCTCTCTGACCCTGAGCACCCTTGATATGTTATAAACACTGCCAGCGCTAATGATCTTTACAGGGAAGGTCTCTCTGATATCAAGCAAGGGGATATCAACGATCACAAATGTAGTATCCCCTATGGTCTCCACTCGTCCCACTGTCGCCCCGATGAGTAGCGCGGAGACGGCCTCATGTGCCCTCTTGTTGGCCCGCATCAGGTTGAACACATCGCAGGCCTCAAGGTGCATGCATATACGTTGAGTGATGTCTCTACAGTCAAACATGGGGGCCCTGTGATGGGTTCGTTATATAAAACACAAGACTCTATTCAATTTTATCATGGGGGCCCTAGGCGAACCTCGTCTTGTGCCGCACGATGGACCTCATGAAGCACCTACTGGACATCACGTGCAAGTCGCGG
>JACCDV010690165.1_pt1 | contig 14388 bp, 9 predicted proteins | sample 7446131 | NCBI WGS metagenome assembly JACCDV01 (sample SAMN15323448, study PRJNA562643) | freshwater metagenome | isolation source: river surface water | place: USA:Blue River Watershed | collected 2017-08-17 | reverse complement strand
TCTGCCGCCCGAGGATCGAGGCGCGGAAGCCGGGGGCATATGCCTCCACCGTATCGATGATCGTGTCGGCGGCCTTGCCCTCTTCCGCATCCCAGTCGCGGCCATCGGGCAGTTCGGGTGCAAATTGCTGGCAGAAAAGGCTGGCGACATGTTGGCCCGGGGGGGCAAGGCTGTCATCGACGGTCGACGGAATCAGAATTTCGACGATCGGGCGCTTGGACCAACCATAACGTTTTGCGTCCAAGAAAGCCTCGTCCATGTAATCGAGCGTTGGCGCGATGATGATGCCGGACTGGTGATGCTCGCCTGCTTCGGGGAGGCAGGTGAAACGCGGCAGTTCGGAAAGTGCCACATTCATCCGGAAGGTACCGCTGCCTACTTTGAAGCCCTTAATGCGGCGCCTGTATTCGGCGCTCAGGTCCGAGTCGTCGAACATCTTTCCGTAAAGAAGTTTGGGGCCGACATTGGAAACGACCCGGCTGGCGATCACTTCCTCGCCGCTTTCAAGGCGAACGCCCGCGACCTTGCCGCCGTCGACCAATACGCGGTCGACCGGGCTTTCCAGACTAATTTCGACGCCCAGATCGCGGCAAACCTTCGCCATGATTTGCGTGATTGCGCCCATGCCACCGACGCTGTGCCCCCAGGCGCCTTTCTTGCCATTTACCTCACCGAAAACATGGTGAAGCAGGACATAGGCGCTGCCCGGTGTGTCGGGCGAGGCGTAATTGCCGACGACCGCGTCGAAACCGAATGCAGCCTTCACCGCCTCGCTTTCGAACCAGCCGTCGAGCAGCGTGCGTGCTGACTTGGTAAACAGGTCAAGCACGTCACGCTGCCGCTCGATCGGAAGGCCTGCCAGCTTGCGACCCTGAAGGGCTCCGTCGATCAAGGTTTTGACGCCGTCGCCCACATTGGGAGGCGATTTCATCGCTAGGTCGCGCAATACGTCTGCGACGACTTCAAGGCTGTCATAATATTCGGGAAGGATGTCTGCATCATGCTTCGAAAAGCGTGCAAATTCCGCCTGTGTCCGTTCCAGACCGCCGCCGAGTTTCAGATAGCCGCCATCTTCCTGCGGTAGGAAGTTGCTGATCGGGCGCTCGATGACGCGATAGCCATGGTCTGCCAGCCGCATATCCTCGATCACCTTGGGCTGCAGCAGGCTGACGGTATAGCTTGCCACGGAATTGCGAAAACCGGGATGAAATTCCTCGGTTACTGCAGCGCCGCCTACGACATCACGCCGTTCGACGATGCGCACCTTCATTCCGGCCCGAGCAAGATAAAAGGCGCAGACAAGTCCGTTGTGGCCAGCACCAATGATTACAGCATCATATTTTTGGGTCATTTTTGGCTCCAGCCGGGTGCGGGTTGATGTTCGAAGCTGGCCTCAGGGATGAGGCCGCGCACCTTGCGGCAGAAATTTTTGAGGCAGACTTCTTTGTCGGACAGCGGCCCCATTGAAAAGCTGCGGCCTGCCATCCCTTCTTGAACTCTTGTGATCAGCACGGTGTCTTCGGCATTGACCTGCCGGTTTATCCGCCAGTTGAGATAGCGCGCGGCGCGCATTTCCCGCCTGTCATCGTCGAAGACATAACTGATCTCGCGGATCAGACAGCTGGTGGGACCAGTCGGCAGCCACTGCATGAAATCGACCTGATCGGGATAGATATCAAACGCAACCGATGGCCAGAGCTTGAAATAGAGCCAGCGTTTCTGATTGGCTTCGGGAAGATGGGGAACCGATGGCAGCAGATTTTGATAGGCGCGTTCGGACCAGTTGTTCGACGGTCGATCAACCAGATCGCCCCACATGCGATCGACATGTGGTTCGGCCTCTACGCCATAGCTTTTGCCGAACAGGCGGGTCAGGCCGGGATGTGCGACGGGGATGTGAAGGCCGTCGGAATAATTGTCGCCGACGTTTTTCCAGTTCACATCGCGCGGGCGTAAAGTGACGCGGCCAAGCGCCCTTAATTCCTCAAAACGATAGGGGGCGACCTGTTCTTCATAAGGCGCCATCATTTCTGCCACAGATGGGCCGCCGCTTTCGAGGCGGACGAAGATGAAGCCGCGCCAGATTTCGAGTTCGACCGGCACCAATCCCGCCTTGCTTCTGTCGAGCGTGGGGTAGGAGGCGCTGTCGGGAACACCGGTTAGCCGGCCGTCGAGATCATAGGTCCAGGCGTGATAGGGGCAGACCAATTTCTTTGCACAGCCGCTTGCACCATCGACAAGGCGGCTGCCGCGGTGGCGGCAGACATTGGTGAAGGCGCGGATAATATCGTCGGTGCCGCGCACCACAATCACGCTTTCGCCGACATAGTCGAGGCTGTGCCAGTCGCCGGCGTCCGGTACATCGGAGACATGGCAAACGACCTGCCAACCGGGGCGGAAAATCCGCTCTATTTCGAGCTTTGCAAATTCGGGATCATGATAGGTCCATGCCGGAAGGCTCCAGCCATCCAGAGGGTCCTTACCTATGTCGAGCTTATGGATGCTTGCGATCATGGATGGCTTATTATACAGTCGTATAACAATATGCAAGCACGCCCAACCCAAAATTCGCGCCAGAGCTTCACTCGCGAAAGTGCCGATTCCCGCCGGGAAGCGTTGATCGAGGCTTGCGCGCGCTCATTGGCGCGCAATGGCGTGCCGGGGACTTCGGTACGCGTGATTTGTACCGAGGCGGGCGTGTCACCTGGGCTGTTGCGTCATTATTATGACGGGATCGATGCCCTGATTGCGGCGACCTACCGCGCGACCGGCGACCGGGTGCAAAAGGCCCTTGCCGACGCCGTTTCCGCCGCGCCCGATACCCCGCGCGACCGGCTGCTTGCCTATCTGACGGCCAGCTTTGTTCCGCCTATTGCCAATCCGGAATTGCTGGCGACCTGGCTGGCCTTTTGGGCGCTGACCAAGACCGATGCCCAGATCGCACGGCTGCATGGCGAGATATATCGCAATTATCGCGCCGATCTGGAGGCGCTGCTCGCCCGATGCCGGCCGGGGGAGCATAGGTTGACTGCGGTGGCGCTGACAGCGTTGGTCGATGGCCTGTGGCTCGAACTCAGCTTGGGCGATGCCCCGTTCAACCGAGCCGAGGCAGGCGCGCTCGTTGAAAAATGGCTCGATGCGCTATTGGTTTAGCCCTTGGCCACGACGCCTGCTGCCGCCAGATGCGCGCCCAACCGGCCGTCCACCCAAAGGAAAAACATCCGGTAATCTGCGATCAGCGACCAGAATGGGTGCTGAAAGGTCAGCGGTACATTATGTTCGACCTTGAAATGGCCAGCCCAGGCAAAGGCGTAGGATCCGACAAGGCCAAAGGCGATCCACCACAAATTGCCCGTTGCAAACACCAGCGCAATCGCCGCCAGTCCGCAGATGGAGGCGCAATAATGCAGCGCCCGGCACAGCGGCACGCTGTGCGCGCGCAGATAGATGGGCCAGAATTCGGTAAAGCTCGACGCCATTTTGCTCATCATTTTCTCCTGTCCTGAACATTATCGCCGCATGGCAGGCTGCGCAACAGGCTGGCATAGTTTCATTTGTAACTGTATCGGTCGGTTATGACTGAAACTACTCCACCGATGACCTATGCCCGCTATCTGGCGCTCGATGAACTGCTGGACTGCCAGCATCCACAGTCTGAACTGGATGACGAGATGCTGTTCATCATCATTCATCAGACCAAGGAGTTGTGGCTGAAACAGATTATCCGCGAATTGCACCTTGCGAAGGAGCAGGTGCAGGCAGATGCGCTGGTGCCGGCCTATAAGGCGCTGGCGCGGGTCAGCCGGATCCAGGCGGTGATGACGTTAAGCTGGGACGTGCTCTCTACCATGACCCCGTCGGATTACAGCCGGTTCCGCCATGTGCTGGGGCCGAGCTCGGGTTTCCAGTCAGACCAGTTCCGCACAGTCGAATATATGCTGGGCCTGAAAGACAGCGGCTTTCTGAAATATCAGGATAATCGCCCTAATGCCCGGGTTGCGATGCACGCCGCGCTGCATGCACCAAGCATCTGGGATGATGCCATTGCCGCTGCCGCCCGTGCCGGCCTGCCTATCCCGGCAGAGGTGCTGGGCCGGGATGTCAGCCAGCCCTATACGGCACATGCGGAGGTGGAGGCGGCGTTCCTTGCGGTTTATCGTGAGCCCGAACGCTATTGGGATCTATACCAGCTCGCTGAAAAGCTGGTCGATCTGGATGATGCCATGCCGACATGGCGGCACAAGCATGTGGTGACGGTCGAACGTGTGATCGGCGGCAAGCGCGGTACCGGCGGCACCGCCGGGGTCAGCTATTTGCAATCCACATTGGCCAAGCGGGCCTTCCCCGAACTCTGGTCGTTACGGACGATGTTATGATCTGATTCCTGTCGTCAGCCCCAGCACCAGCCGGGGCGACGCCATTCCTTACCGCTTGGTCCGCTGGTCTTCGACCATGTCTTCAGCCAGTTCAAGCCCGGCCTTGCCGCCTGCCACGGTGTGCGCCGGGGCATGGGGATGCGCCACAAAATCGGGCTCCTCTACCTCCAACATGCCTTCCCATTTGGTGATCACCGACGTTGCAACTGCATTGCCAACGACGTTGGTTGCAGTGCGGCCCATGTCGAGGAACTGGTCGATCGCAAGGATGATCGCCACGCCCTCAACCGGCAGGCCAAACATCGCAAGCGTGCCGGTGATGACCACAAGGCTGGCGCGCGGAACGGCGGCGACACCCTTGGACGAAATCATCAGCGTCAGCAGGATCAAGATTTGCGTGCTGATCGACAGGTCGATGCCATAGGCCTGTGCGATGAAGATGGTCGCGAAGGACATGTACATCATCGAACCGTCAAGGTTGAAGCTGTAGCCCAGCGGCAGCATGAAGCCTGAAATACGGCGAGGCACGCCGAAACGGTCAAGCTGTTCGAACAGCTTGGGCAATGCCGCTTCGGACGATGCGGTTGAAAAGGCGATCAGCATCGGTTCGCGGATATAGCGGATCAGTGTCCAGATACGCCCGCGCAGGAACAGGAAACCAACCGACAAGAGGATAACCCACAGGATCACCAGCGAAGCGTAAAATTCGACCAGCAGTTCGAGATAGGTTCCCAAAATGCCAAGCCCGCTGACTGCAACGACATTGGCGAGCGCGCCAAACACCGCAATCGGCGCATAGCGCATCACATAGCCGGTGATTTGCAGCATCATTTCGGCAAGCGCATCGGCACCGCGTACCAGCGGCGCGCCTTTTTCGCCAATGGCAGAGAGAGCCACGCCCGCAAACAGTGAGAACACCAATATCTGCAGGATGTTGTTGGTCGCCATCGCCTCAAAGGCGTTTTTGGGGAAGACCGAAAGGATGAACTCGGTCGCCTTCAATTCCTTCACTTCGCCAATCGCGGCGGCGGCTGTTTCCGGAATGGGCGCGCCGACGCCGGGCTGGAAGATGTTGACCATCAACAGGCCAAGCCCGATCGAGATGAAACTGGCGATAATGAACCAGCTGATCGCGCGGAAACCGATGCGGCCCAGCGCCGAACTGTCGCCCATATGGGCAATGCCCACGACGATAGTAGAGAGGATCAGCGGCGCGACCAAAAGCTTGATGAGGTGCAGGAAAATGTCGGACAACAGCTTGAACCAAGGGGAGATTTGTTCCTTGATGATCGTCGCATCGACCGAATAATATAAAGCGGCTCCGACGATCACGCCCAGCAGCATGCCAAGCAGAATCCACAAGGTAAGGCGGCGGTCCATTATTGTTTTCCCCTCGATTTTTTCTGGTTGGCAAGGCTGGTAAACCAGCGTTGCGCGATGGGCAAGGCCCACCCCAAGAGATGCAAAATATCGTTACAAACGCAACTATCTTGTTGTTTGGCCGTAGCAAGGGGGGCATAGACACAGAAAAACCGATCGCGGAGTCCGGAAAAACGATGACCAGCGCCAAAACCGACCTTGCCCTTAACTCTCCCCTGCTCGAACCATTGCTTACGGCGATGACCGCGCGCATGCTGCCAGGCGATAATGAAGGTTTCGACGGAGATACAAGCCGGGCGGCGGCGGCCTATCTGCTCGCGGTCGGCCTCGACCGGGCCCCGGGATCGCCCAATATCGGTATCGAGACTTTTTCCACGGCTGCGGGCCGGCTGGCGATGCGGATCGCAATCGTCAATGACGACATGCCCTTCCTTGTCGACTCGGTCGCGGCCGCGCTGGCTTCGGCAAATGTCACCATCGAACGGTTGCTCCACCCCGTGCTCGATGTCGAACGCGATGATCAGGGACGGCTGGTCGCACTGAGCAGCCAACGCGGATCGATCGGAAAGCGCGAAAGCCACATCTATCTGGAAACTGCGCGCGTCGATGCAAAGGCCCGCCATGCCTTGGCCGACGCGCTGGCGTCGGTGCTGCATGATGTGCGCTGCGCGGTGACCGACTGGCGCAAGATGCAGGCCGCGATGGGCGCCGATGCCGATAGCCTTCCCGAAGGTGAGGGTGCGGCGCTGCTGCGCTGGTTCATGGATGGCAGCATGACAGTGCTGGCCCATGAACAGATTGCAATTGATGGCAGTCGCAGCGGCCGGTTGGGTCTTTCCCGGGCGAGTGATGCGGTGCTGCTGTCTGACGAGAGTGTGCAGCGTGCCTTTGCCTATTTTGCCGGGGGCGGCGATGCGCCCCTGCTTTTGAAATCCAGCCGCAATTCGACGGTGCACCGGGCGGTTCAGCTTGACATCATAGTGGCACCGTTGCGCGAAAATGGCACATTGGCGGCGCTTTCGGTCACCGGTGGATTGTGGACCAGTGCGGCGCTGGCGACCCCGCCCGAACGCATCCCATTGCTGCGCATGCACCTGTCGAACCTGATGACGCGCCATGGTTTCGACCCATCGGGCCATGCTGGCAAGGCGATGGCGCATGCGCTGACCGCGCTGCCCCACGACCTGCTGGTATCGTTCAAGCCCGCCGATCTTGAACGCGTCACGCTGACTGCCATGTCGCTGACTGACCGGCCGAGGCCCAAATTGCTGGCTGTGCGGTCGGCACTCGGGCGGCATTTGTTCGTGTTCGTCTGGTTGCCGCGCGACGATATCTCAACAGGGCTGCGCCGTTCGATCGAGGCGATGCTGACAGAGACCCGCGGCGCGACGGTGCTTGGCTGGTCGATCGGGCTTGAAGATGGCGGCATGGGTCTGCTGCGCTACCTTCTCGATTTCGAGGATCGCAATGTCACCATAGACGAGGCCGCGCTTGACCGGCGTGTGCAGTTGATGGTGCGCGGCTGGGAACCGGCGGTGGAAAGCGAATTGGCGCGGCTTGCCGATGAAAAGCGCGCCGCCGCGATGATGGAGCGTTATGCCGCGGCATTCCCGCAATCGCATCGCATGGCCTATCCCGTGGTAGAGGCTGCGCAGGATATGCTGGGCCTGCTGGCGATGGAGCGCGACCATAGCCGGGTCGCGCGGCTGATTGCCGATGATGACAGCGACGACAATACACTCAGCCTGAAAGTCTATAATCAGGGCGGGGCGATGCCGCTGTCTGATGCGGTTCCGGTGCTGGAAAATTTCGGCTTCACCGTGATCGAGCAAATGCCGACCGAGGTTGGTGATGGCGACATTGCCTATATCCATGATTTCCATCTTGGCCTTCGCAGCGGCGCGGACACGGCCCCGCTGTTTGATCGCAAGGCTGTGGTCGAGGCAGCGTTGACACAGGTACTCGACGGCAAGGCGGAAAATGATCCGTTCAACCAGTTGATCACGCTTGCCGGGCTTGAACCGCGTTCAGTGGTCTGGTTGCGCGCCTGGTACCGCTATCTGCGCCAGACGGGGATATCCTATGGCATCCCCACAGTGGTGACTGCGTTGAGCGTGCATGCCGGCATCGTGCGGTCGATCATTGCGCTGTTCGAAGCCTTGCACGATCCGGCCTTTGCCGGAGACCGTATCGCCGCCAGTGCCCGGATCGATAATGAGATCAAGCAGGGCTTGTCCAAAGTTGCTGCAGCTGACGAGGATCGCATCCTTCGGCTGATGCAGGCGGTGGTGAAGGCCTGTCTGCGGACCAACGCCTTTGCGCCCGCAGCGCATGAGGCGCTGGCGTTCAAGCTGGACAGCGCGCAAGTGCCGGGCCTGCCTGCGCCGCTGCCCTGGCGTGAGATTTTCGTCTATTCGCCACGTGTCGAAGGTATCCATCTGCGGGCCGGGCCGGTTGCCCGAGGCGGGCTGCGCTGGTCTGACCGGCGCGATGATTTCCGCACCGAAATCCTTGGCCTGATGAAGGCCCAGCGGGTCAAAAATGCGGTGATCGTGCCGACGGGGGCGAAGGGCGGTTTTTATCCGAAGCGCTTGCCCGATCCGCGAACCGATCGCGATGCTTGGCTGGCAGAGGGCACCGAAAGCTATCGCATCTTCATTCGCAGCCTTTTGTCGGTCACCGACAATCTGGTCGAAAACAAGGTCGTCCATCCCGACAGCGTCGTGATCCGCGACGGTGATGACCCCTATTTCGTTGTCGCGGCGGATAAGGGCACGGCCACTTTCTCCGACGTTGCCAATGCCATCGCTCTCGAGGGGGGCTTCTGGCTGGGCGATGCCTTTGCCAGTGGCGGGTCGGTCGGTTACGACCATAAGGCGATGGGGATTACCGCGCGCGGCGGCTGGGTATCGGTACAGCGCCATTTCGCCGAAATGGGTGTCGACGTGCAGAGCGCGCCTGTGACCGTCGCCGGCGTCGGCGACATGTCAGGCGACGTTTTCGGCAACGGCATGTTGTTGTCAAAGGCGATCAAGTTGGTGGCAGCGTTCGATCATCGCCACATCTTCCTGGATCCCGATCCCGATCCTGCAGCGAGCTGGAAGGAAAGGCAGCGATTGTTCAACCTGCCACGGTCAAGCTGGGCAGACTATGATGCAAAGCTGATCTCCAAGGGCGGCGGTATCTTTGCGCGCAGCGAGAAGGAGATCGAATTAACGCCCGAAGTGCGCGCCCTGCTGGGCGTTGACGCGGCGGTGATGGAGCCGGCCGCGCTGATGAAGGCCATATTGAAGGCGCAGGTCGGGCTCCTCTGGTTCGGCGGCATCGGCACCTATTTGAAGGATGCAAGTGAGGCCAATGTCGAGGTAGGCGATCCCGCCAATGACGCCATCCGGATCAACGCGCAGGATCTGCGCGCGAAGGTGATTGGTGAGGGCGCCAATCTGGGCATCACCCAGGCCGCGCGCATTGCCTTTGGCCTTGCGGGCGGGCGCATCAACACCGACTTTATCGATAACAGCGCCGGCGTTGATTGTTCGGATAATGAGGTGAACATCAAGATCGCGCTCAATGCCGAAATGGCCGCCGGGCGGCTGCAGATTGATGTGCGCAACAAGCTGCTGGCCAGCATGACCGACGATGTCGCCGCGCTGGTTCTCGAAGACAACCGCATGCAGACGCTGGCGCTGTCGATTGCAGAAAGCGGCGGAGCAGGCGATCTGCCTGCCTATGTCCGGCTGAGGGAAACCTTTGAAGGGCAGGGACGGCTTGATCGCGCTGTCGAGGGGCTGGAGGGCAATGACGAATATCTGCGCCGCGAAGCCGATGGCAATGGCCTAACACGGCCCGAACTTGCCGTGCTGCTATCCACTGCGAAGCTGGTCGCGCAGGATGCGGCAGAGGAAGGCCCGCTGGCCGCCGATCCGGCAATGGATGCCGAACTGCTCGCCGCCTTTCCGCGGCCTATGGCAGAGGGGCATGCGCAAGCGATCCTTTCGCACCGGCTGCGCCCCCAGATCATCGCGACCAAGCTTGCAAACCGCATGATCAACCGCATGGGGATGCTGCACCCGTTCGAACTGGCAGAGGAAGAGGGCTGCTCGCTCGCCATTGTCGCGGAAGCCTTTGCCATTGCCGAACGGCTGTTCGATTTGCCCGCACTTTGGGCGGAAATCGACGCCGCCAAAATTCCTGAATCTGCCCGGATCATGCTGTACAATCAGGTGGCGGTCGAAACCCGCGCGCACATGGCGGACATGATCCGTAACGGCAAGGAAGGTCGCAGTGTCGGGGGCGCTGTCGCGGATTATGGCGCGGTGATTGACCAATTGTCAGCGGCCCGCAAAGAATTGCTCACCCCTGATGTCGCCGCCCAGACCGAAGCCTATGGCGACAAGCTCACCAATGCCGGCGCGCCGGCCAAATTGGTGGCGAAGCTGGTGCGTATGGCGCAGCTTGACGGCACCATCGGCCTTGCCGCGCTTGCGATTGAGCGACAGGCGGATGCGAAGGAACTGACCAAAGGCTTTGTTCGGCTGGGCGACGCGCTCGGTCTTGGCTGGGCGCAGAATAGTGCGATGCAGATGGACCCCAAGGACCCTTGGGAACGCTTGCTGGTCGCTGGGCTGGCGCGTGATTTCCAAGCGATGCGGCTCGATTTCTTGCGCCGACAAAAGGCGATGGATGCGGATGCCGTTGGTACATGGCTGACCAAGCATCAGGATCGTGTGGCCATGTTCCGAACCATGATCGATCGTGCCCGCCGTGGCGGCTTGCCGACACCGGCGATGCTCGCGCAGATTGCGGGGCAGGCGCGGTCGTTGCTCGGGCGGTAACATATCCCCCTCCCGCAAGCGGGAGGGGAGTTAGATCAAAACGCCGCGATGCCGGTAATTGCGCGGCCCAGGATCAGCGCATGGACATCATGCGCGCCTTCATAGGTGTTCACCGTTTCCAGGTTCACCATGTGGCGGATGACCTGATATTCCTCGCTGATGCCGTTGCCGCCGTGCATGTCGCGCGCCATCCGGGCAATATCGAGCGCCTTGCCAACATTGTTGCGCTTGACGATCGAGATCATGTCGGGGGCAAAGCGGCCTTGGTCGATCAGACGGCCGACGCGCAAGCTGGCCTGCAGGCCAAGTGCAATGTCGCTCATCATGTCGGCCAGTTTCTTTTGGTAAAGCTGGTTTGCGGCCAGCGGCTTGCCGAACTGGTGCCGATCAAGGCCATATTGGCGCGCGGCATGAAGGCAGAATTCCGCCGCACCCAATGCGCCCCAGCTGATTCCGTAACGCGCGCGGTTGAGGCAGCCGAACGGGCCCTTCAAGCCCTGCACTTCGGGTAGCAGGGCGTCTTCGCCCACTTCGACATTATCCATCATAATCATGCCGGTGGTCGACGCGCGCAAGCTTAGCTTGCCTTGGATTTTCGGCGCGGACAGGCCTTTCATGCCCTTTTCAAGGATGAAACCGCGAATGCCGCCGCCATGTGCTTCGCTTTTTGCCCAGACGACAAAGACATCGGCAAAGGGCGCGTTCGAAATCCAAGTCTTGCTGCCATGGATGACATAGCCGCCATCAACCTTTTTCGCGACGGTGCGCATTCCGGCAGGGTCGCTGCCCGCATCGGGCTCGGTAAGACCGAAACAGCCGATCAATGTGCCTGCAGCAAGCCCCGGCAGCTATTTGCGGCGTTGCTCTTCCGATCCGAAGGCGTTGATCGGGTGCATCACAAGGCTCGATTGCACCGACGCCATCGAACGATAGCCGGAATCGACGCGTTCGATTTCGCGGGCAATAAGGCCATAAGCGACATAGCTGGCACCTGCGCCGCCATAGGCGGGATCGATGGTTGCACCTAGCAACCCGGCCTGACCCATGAGCGGGAAAAGCTCGGGCGCGTCGACTTCCTCACGAAATGCCTTGATCACGCGCGGCTGCAATTCGTCTTGCGCAAAGCCATGCGCAGCGTCGCGGATCATGCGTTCCTCTTCGGTCAATTGATCGTCGAGGAAGAAAGGATCGGACCAGTCAAAGGCTGCCATTTCGGCCATAGGAATCTCCATATGCGTTTCCGGCTCGCTAGACTTTTCGCTGAAATGAAACAAGTTGCTTCACCCAATGTCAGCCTGAACTTGTTTCCGGGTCTATCGTGCAGCTAAGGATATAAGGTGGGAGGCGGAATGGATCCTGAAACAAGTTCAGGATGCCGCATCCAGGAGGCGGAAGTGCTATTTCAGAATGAAGTCGAACTATTGTTCGGGCGATTTGGTTCGTCAATTCCCTCGGGCAACTTCCCCGCCCACACCCCCATCGATGGCAGCAAGATTGCCTCGATCCCGCTTGCAACAGCGGCTGAAATTGATGCCGCGCTCAATCGTGCGCAGTCGGCTTTCCTCAAATGGCGCAGCGTGCCCGCGCCGCGCAGGGGAGAGCTTGTCCGCCGTTTCGGCAATGCCCTTCGTGACCATAAGGCCGACCTGGCCCGCCTCGTCACCATCGAATGCGGCAAGCCGATCAGCGAAGGTGAGGGCGAGGTGCAGGAGATGATCGACATTTGCGATTTCGCAGTCGGTCTTTCGCGCCAGTTGCATGGTCTGACGATCGCCAGCGAACGGCCCGGCCACCGGATGATGGAACAATGGCATCCGCTGGGGCCAACATTGATCATCAGTGCGTTCAACTTTCCCGTCGCGGTCTGGGCATGGAATGCCGCACTCGCCCTGGTGTGCGGCAACAGCATTGTCTGGAAACCTTCGGAAAAAACGCCGCTAACCGCGCTGGCAACGCAGGCGTTGTTGGATGGCGTCTTGGCGGAATTTGATGATGCGCCCGATGGTTTGTCGCAGGTTGTTGTGGGCGCCCGCGATACCGGCGCGGCGCTGGTCGCTGACCGCCGCATTGCGCTGGTTTCGGCAACGGGCAGCACCGAAATGGGACGTGCAGTCGGTCAGGCGACAGCGGCGCGTTTTGCCAAGACGATTCTGGAACTGGGCGGCAACAATGCCGCGATTGTCAGTGACAAGGCTGACCTAGACCTTGCGCTGCGCGGGGTGCTGTTTTCGGCTGTGGGTACTAGCGGGCAGCGCTGCACCAGCCTGCGCCGGCTGTTCGTGCATGACGGTGTCTATGATGGCTTTGTTGCAAAACTGAAGGCCGCAGCGGCGAGCATTCCCGTGGGCGATCCGCTCGACATGGCACATCTTGCCGGGCCGTTGATCGATGAAGATGCTTATGCGCGTATGGTAACAGCGCTGAATGAGGCGGAGGGCTTGGGCGCGATCATCAGCGGCGGCGAACGGCTCGACCAACCGGGCGTTTATGTGCGCCCCGCCATTGTCGAAATGGGCAGTCATGCCGGCCCGGCCTTGCGTGAGACCTTTGCGCCGATCCTTTATGTCTTTCGCTATTCGGAACTGGATGCGGCAATCGCTTTGCAGAACAGTGTCGGCGCAGGCCTGTCATCGTCGATCTTCTCGCTCGACATGCGCGAATGCGAATTGTTCTTGTCGGCATCCGGCAGCGATTGCGGTATTGCCAATGTCAATATCGGCACATCAGGCGCCGAGATTGGTGGGGCCTTTGGTGGGGAAAAGGAAACTGGCGGCGGGCGCGAGTCCGGGTCTGATGCTTGGAAGGCCTATATGCGCCGCGCGACCAACACTATCAATTATAGCAGCGCGCTACCCTTGGCGCAGGGTGTGCGGTTCGATATTTGAGGTTTGGGGGCGGTCCCGTAAAGGACTGCCCCCAAATGCACATCAGATGCGTTCGATAATTACGGCCGGTGCCATGCCGCCGGCAGCGCACATGGTAATCAGGCCATAACGTCCGCCCGACCGTTCCAGTTCGTCGAGCGCGGTGCCGATCAGGATCGATCCGGTGGCGCCAATGGGGTGGCCCAGCGCGCAGGCACCGCCATTGATGTTCACTTTGTCGCGATCAAGATTGAGGTCGCGGATGAATTTTTCAGCAACGATCGCAAAGGCTTCGTTGATTTCCCATACGTCGATATCTTCGACCTTGAGGCCTGCCTTTTCGAGCACCTTCTTCGCCGCAGGGACGGGTGCGTTGAGCATCAAAGTCGGGCAGTCGCCGATATTGGCATAAGCAACGATGCGGCCACGCGGTTTCAGCCCATGCTTTTCGGCATAATCCTTTGACGTGATCAGCAATGCAGCCGCGCCATCAACCACGCCTGAACTGTTGCCGGCATGGTGGAAATGTTCGATCTTCAGATCGGGATAGCGACGGTTGATCTGATTGCGGAAGGTCATGCCATTGCCAAGATCGAAATCGGCCATTCCGGCAAAGCTGGGCTTCAACGCGGCCAAGCCTTCGGCGGTCGTTTCGGGGCGCGGAAATTCTTCATGGTCGAGAGCGACGGTTCCGTCTTCATTATAGACGGTCACCGGCGAACGGTCGAAACGGCCTTCGCGGATCGCGCGGGCCGCCTTTTCCTGGCTCGAAAGTGCGAGTGCGTCGAGTTCTTCGCGCTTGATGCCTTCCATGCTGGCAATGGCATCGCCGCAAATGCCCTGGTGGCTTTGCGGGTGGATCGCGTCGAGCGCCGCATTACCCGAACCCATGCCGAGCGGCTTTACCCCTGCATTGGCAAGTTCTGCGCCATA
>JACCDV010934072.1_pt1 | contig 14390 bp, 9 predicted proteins | sample 7446131 | NCBI WGS metagenome assembly JACCDV01 (sample SAMN15323448, study PRJNA562643) | freshwater metagenome | isolation source: river surface water | place: USA:Blue River Watershed | collected 2017-08-17 | reverse complement strand
TTTCATTAGATTCCCCTAAGCTTTGATTCAACAGTTTCTTTAATTACGACAAGGGTTTTAGCTTAATTAATGCTCATTACTGAGAGCCCTTGGTTAATTCCCCTTAATCTTGTTATAATTAGTTAAGTATTCAATAGGTGTATCTATATATAAGAAAGGACACTTAGAGGAAGTTAATTATGGTTGAACCAGCAAGATCATCAATAGGCCGAAGAGCAGAATTAATGGCAGATTTAGGTATTGAATCAGCACCTAAAGCATCTCAAGAAGATACTTCTAATTTTAAATCCGACGAACCATCAAGAAGAGACTTTTTAAAAACTACTGCTGGAGCTTTAGTTAGTGGTGCCCTTATAAAAGATATTTTCAAACCACGTGAAGCAAATGGGGCTGAAGCTCTTGCCTTACCGGCATCTCCAACTAGTAGTTTAACATTTAACCAATTTAAATCTATTGACCAATCTCAACTAGAAAAAATAACTTCTCTTCCTGAAATAATTTCATTAGCTTACAAAAATGGGTTTTTAAGTGATGAAGCAGTAAACCATCGCAACAGTGAGGCCCGCAAACAATTGATGAAAGCTTTAAGCTCATTAAAGGATGAAGATAGTAGAGTAAGAGCTTTAAAAGACTTAGTAGTTTCCTTATCAAATTTAGTACAAGATAAAGTTATAACTCAAGAACAAGCAAGAGATATGATTATGAAACATTCTCATGCTGCAGCTTTCATTGCGATTAAACTTGATGGCAGAATGACAAATGAAGGATCTAAAATTATAGAACTTGATAGAGCTAAAGTTAATCATTATTATAGAGAACTATTGAAAATTGAAGATGTACCACAAGGCAACGAACTCATCAAAAAATTACGAACAGAATTACAACAGTACACTGTAGCTAAAAATTAATACTGCGTTTTATTTTGGACTAGCGTCATCAGGCGGATTACCAACATTATAAGGCTGGGAATCAGGATGATCATCAACAAATTTGAAATCATTTAATGCAGATTGATTGTTACCTATCATAGGTTCTGTAGTTATGCCAACATTTCCACCAGAACCATTACCAATCACATTCCCATTATTACTCTGAATGGTATTCCCAATATTAATATTCTGACTCTGATCAATCACTCCATTATTAACTCCACCAGCATTAGCTCCAGGAACCCCTCCATTACCGGTATTTGCAGCTAATGATGAACCAGTAGTCCCAGCTTTATCAGCACTAGGTACTGTATCAATTCCATAATTTCTCTTCAGCGCCTCTCCATCTGATCTAGTAGAGTCTGCTAATCCTTTTGAATCGGATAAAAGGTTTTGCATTCTGGATTGCCCGTTAGTGCCAGAACTTAATTCAGGATTACCAGTTTTACCAGAAGATGCGCCTGCATCTTTCCAAGTTTCACTACTTGGTTTCTCTTCATTAGCCTTCGCAGGTTTAGTAACGGCTTGAGCTATAGCAGAAGCGGAGAGTTTATTAGTTCTAGTACCATTACGAGCTTTCTCATCTGACGGAGCTACTTCCTCACCGGCTTTCGTGCCAGATTTCTTGCCAGCTTTAGATTTAGAATCATTAGTAGCTTCTTCCTTTTGTGTCGCAGCAGCAGTAGTAGCTCCTGTAGCACTAGCTGACACAAGTTTAATAACCGATGTTAAATTTGCAATATTCATGATATTCCCCACTAGGCTTTCACCTAGGATCTGTTACCAGACATAGTTATGAAATCATATCTTGGTTAATATGAGGTTAAGAAGTTGAGATTGCGGAGCTTGTCCTGAGTAGTTACAATTTTACTTATTCTGAATTCTTCACACTACTAGAAGTTTTGAACTTTTATATTTTTATAGAAGACGCTACAGAATTAGAGTTTAGAATTGATGAGTGCGTCATTTACGCCATCACTGTCTTCTGCCCCGTGATATCTCTAAGCAAAGTATCATGAGCACCATTTTCTTTCATATGTTTTAGGAAGCTGTTACGTAGTATCGATGGAGAGACACGTTTGTTGATACCTGCATCCTGTGCGGCTTCTCTAATGATGCGAAATACTTCACGCTCTGAAACCGGTTCACCTTGCTTATTTAAGAGTAGTTTGGATTCAGCGGTTAATTGATTGCTAGAGATATGCTCTTTTAAATAGCTAGCTAATAATTGGTTGAAAGGAATTACTCTTTCTTTAAATCTCACTGATCTAGGAATCGTTATCAATTGATTATTCAGATCTATGTCTGTAACTGTTAGTTGCGTGATCTCACCAACTCTGATTCCTGTTGCATAAATTAATTCAAGTACCATTTTAGTGCGAAGTTCATGGCTAGGGCAATCTAGCAGCAGCACTACCTCATCTTCGCTCAAGCTTTTAGGAATTTTATTTCTGAACTGAGAGTCTCTTTGGATTTGCGTGAAAGGGTCTCTAGTAACCATTCCTTGGTCGCGCATCCACACCCAGAACCCATGAACCGCTGTTAATTTGCGATTCACAGTGGCAGCTGATCTACCTTGCTCTTCAATGCTGCGCGCAAACTTAGTTAGAATTTCTCCAGAGAGTTTTACTAAATCAAAATGCAATCCATAATTAGCAATCGCAAAATTTTCAAAATCCAATAAATCTCTTTTGTAAAGACGTAGTGAATTAAAGCTCAAGCCTCTTTCTAATTCTAAATAGTTTACATATTCGGCTATTAATTTTAATTCCATTTAATTTTGAGATTGCTTAGTCGCTGCGCTCCTCGCAATGACAATGCCTCTTAAGATATTATATAGGAAGCTAAGATAGTTTTACGAATTTTTTGTGCTTCTCGCTCACTCCCTTATTGAAAAGCTCTTCGAAGGCAAGCTTCTCATCACTTTTCTGCTAAAGGGCGACCCTTAGTTCGCGAGAACAGCAAAAAATTCTTTATAAAACTTTCTTAGCTTTTTGATATATTGAAAATTTAAAGTGAAGATTTTTATTTATTCCTCAGTCTAAGTATAGAATTATTGTGGATGGCTCAAGACAACTTATATGCGATTATTCCTGCTGGTGGTATTGGCAAGCGCATGCAAAGTCAAAAACCCAAGCAATTCCTCACTATTGATGGAGAACCGATTCTTTGTAAAACCCTGAAAACCTTATCTGAATCAGGTTTGATTACTAAGTATATAGTGCCGACTATTGATGTTGTCTATACTAAAAAAATTATCAAAAGCTCCTTGCCTGATTTAGAAAACGTAGTGGTTATCAAGGGTGGTAAAACTCGTCAGGAGAGTGTTTCTAATGGTTTGCAATTTATTCGTGATGATAATGATTTGCCTGAGTTCGTGCTCATTCATGATGCGGTGCGTGCTTTAGTTAAAAAAGAAACTATCCAAGCGGTTATCAATAAAGCAAAAGAGACAGGTGCTGCGATTGCAGCTAGACCAGTGACTGACACGATAAAGCTTGCACATGTTAAAGCAAACGACACCGTGATAAAGAAAAATATCAATAGAGATTTTATGTGGTTGGCGCAAACTCCGCAGGTCTTTAGAACCGAGATGCTGATTGAAGCCTACGATGCTGCTGCTAAAGACCATTTCATCGGTACTGACTCAGCTGGTTTGGTAGAGCGTTTAGGAATTGATGTAAATATAGTGGAAAGTTTACCAAGTAACATTAAGATCACTACTCCAGAGGATTTGGAGTTAGCAATTCTATATTTTAGAAGTCAAAAAAACTAATCAGCGATTACTCTGCTGAATCATCGCCTTCGTCGGCTTCATCGGCATCATCTTCTGCTGCGCCTTCATTGCCTTCTTCGTCATCTTCCCAATCTTCTAACCAAGCATTATCATCTTCAGCTGGCGTTGGTGCTGCTGTCGTTGTTTGAGTAGTAGTTTGCTCTGTGCTAGTAACTGTTTCTTCAGCTCTTACTGAAAGAAAGTTAAACGATAAAATACTCAAAACTGTTATTAATAAAAACTTTTTCATGTAAACTCCTTAAAGGTCCTTGTTATCAAGTTTACCCATAATCTCATTAATCTTCAACAAAATTCATTTAATATGAAATTATGTTAAGCTAGTTCTATCCAGAAAATAGGATCTAAACCGGGGATCGCTGCTCCATCAACGATTTGGCTTATCTGATTTCGTACCTTATCTTTAAAAGCTTCTTGCATCACTTGGGCATTAGGCAAGCAGGCTTGAGCGTCGAAACTACCGCTCCAGTTGCCATCCTTGACCCCTTCGGCTCCTAGGTTCCTTGCTGCCATTTCAGCTGCGTGGTTGTGTTTCTTTTCTACCATGAGTATCTGACCATTAGGTCTTAGTACCGCAGCTCCCGATTGTTTCTCATGATTAATAATCCAGCTTACAGTACCATCGTCAAATCTTTCCACTGAATTAAAATACTTACTTTCAGATTTGCAACCAAGGTGAGCGATTTGTCTGTAGTTATTAAATTTGTCTATTAGTGATTCGTTGATTACTAACGGTGAGTTCTCACTAAAGCTACAGTGCTTGATGCTGGTTATTCTATTCTCGCTATCGTATTGAATTACTTGTACAAAAATAGTTTGCTTGGTTTTTTGTGCAGGAAAAGCTATTAGCACTTGGTTATTTTTGGGTAGCGCTTTATACCAAACTGCAAAATCACGTTTGTCTGGAGCTGGAATGTCAAGCATTTGATTGAAAGCAAAATCACTTAAATGTGAAAACTGAGATTTGATTTTAGCTAAGCGTTGTTTGGTCATCGCACAAATATGTTTTTCAAAACCCGCTTCCTCAAGGCTTTTGATGTTAGTAAGGTGAGCGTATGGATCCATGCTGCGAGATGGGATTAGTTCTAGGTCATCTACAAACTCATCTTTTTCTAGAACATCAGTTCCAGAGATAACTGTATTGTGTTGTGGGTAAGAGCCGGCTCTGGCGTCTTGTCCCGGCATAGAAATATTTACCTTAGAAGCTTGTCCAGGTTTAGTCATTAAGATTAATTGTTTGAGATTTTCTGGGTCTAAACGTTTGCCAGACTTGCTACTGTTCTTGTAAGCGTAATGACCACCAACGTAACTGAACCTATGTTGAAGATTTACTTCATCTATTTCCTGTTCGTCTTTTTTAGGCTCCTTGTCGGACATGATTTCATTATATCAGCCTCAATACGTCGAATATCGGTTCTGGACCCGGTATACAAGCGCCATCTATAATCTGATTAACTTGTTTTCTTACCGCTTGTTTATACTCTCTTCTAACTATGAACTTGTCGTCTTTTTCTGCAACGCAAGCCTCTGGCGCAAACCTTTCTGTCCATGCAAGTGTTTTGTGATTAATACCTTCTGCACCTAAATTTCTAGCGGAGAACTGAGCCATTAATGGATCACCGCCTGCTAATAAAATTACTTCACCGTTAGTTTTTAAGGCTGCTGATCCAGTTAGTGCTTGTCCATTTTTAAAATCAGAGCTAGTCCAAATTACAGTGCCATCATCAAATCTTTCAAGTGAGTTTTGGAATGAATTAGAACTTGATCCTGTCATGCCTACATGAGCTATATTACGTAGGTTGCCGTAGGCATCGTAACAACTTTGATTAATTACTAATGGTAAGCCCGCTTCAAATACTACGTGCTTCATATCAACAATCTCAGCATTTTCGTTATAGCGCATAGTTTGCATATACTGTATCAATTGCAGTCTAGGATTGACAAAGGCAACATGGATATCACAGTTAATTGCTAATTGTTTGCCCTTGTATTCAATCCAATCGTTGTGTCCTTTGGGAACTTTCATCCATACCTTGAAATCTCGCATGGTGTCTTTATAAAGACAAATCATATCTCGAAAACATCTTGGATTTAAGTTTGCAAACTGATGTGCGATACGCTCTATATGTTTCTTAGTTAATCTAGCTGTTTTAGGAATATAACCAGCTTCAAACAAACAGATCATGGTATGAATATTTTGATAATCATCAAGTATGACTGATGGCAAGACTTCTAAATTGTTTCTGAAAAACCCAGGCGTGTTGTGTTGTGGGTACAAGCCGGCGCGTGGATCTTTAGGAGCTAATTTCAGTTCTAAAGCTCTCGCTTGACCTGGAGCAGTGTAGATGATGTACTCGTGATCTTCGGTTTCTTCTGTTCTTTCTTTGAAATTTGGTCTAGTTATAGTTCTGTTGAAATAATTATGCGAGTGTTTTATACGAGCAATATCGTCTTTTGCTAACCTCTTTTCATCATAGTTAGGCAAATTAACTCCACTAAGTACTAGCTCAGCGTAATCTATGGCTTCTTGGATAGTTGCGGTATTATTCGTAATAACCCTACTCCTCGACTATATTGAAACCTGTGGAGGTTAAGGATAGGTTAAGCAATACTTGCCAACTCTTGCTCAAACAGACTCTTCTGGTTAAAGCAATCCTCAAGCGCCTTACGGGCTTCTTCTAGCTTATCAGGAGATGCGTTTTTCACAAAGCCTTCTGATTTGAGCTTGGATTCTAAGACTTGGATATCTTTGGCAACTTTTTCTATGCCTTTTTTGTATTTTTCAGCAAGTTTATTTGCGCTATCGCTACTTATAGGAATTTGAATTTGCAAATCACCATGTTGAAGCTTGTAAGTTTTCTCTGCTCCATTGTATTCGTTGTAATGTATTTCATTTACTTTGGCTAGGGTGCTTATATATGCTTGATTAGTTTTTATTTGCTCAATTGTTGTATGAGATGATCCTGTGGCTACTAAATAAATATCCATCTCTTGAGACCAAGCTATATTGAGGCTTTGACGAACATTTCTTAATTGAGAAAGTAATAATTGAATGGTATCAATAGAGTTCTCTGCACTTAAATGAGGGAAATCCTTATGCGAAGGATAATTTGCAAATGCAATAAATTCCTGGTATTTAGCATCAAGTGCTTTGTTGAAAACTTTGTCGCTAATTGATGCTAGATCATATTTGCTAAGTAAGATTTGCCAAATCTCCTCGGTGATAAAAGGCATGATCGGATGAAGCGCTCGCAGTGAGGCTTCTAGGATGCTAAACAAAACTTGCTGTTGAGTAGCTTTATTGCCAGTATCTACTTTAGTAAACTCAATATACCAGTCACAAAAATCAAACCAGAGAAAACTATATAATCTTTCTTGAACTTTCTCTAGGTGATAATTCTGAAAATCAGTTTCAATAGCTCTGAGACATTCACTAAATTTATAAAGTATCCATCTGTCGACAGCTACTAGCTTGTCTTCTTCTATTGAAGCGGGTTTGAAGCCATCAGGTAGCTGCATCATTACAAACTTGGCAGCGTTAAATAGTTTGTTTGCGAATTTACGGTATTGATCAAAAGTATCAGAGAGCCAGCCCTCTTTAGCGTCTTTGCGTCCAGGAAATTTAACATCTTGTTGTCCGTGTACGCCAACACTTGCATACCACATACGACTTGCATCAGCACCGTATTTGCTGACCATCTCTAGCGGGTCTATGGCATTACCCTTAGATTTGCTCATGCGTTTTCCATCAGGAGTTTGTACTACTGGGTGAATAAGAATATCTTTAAAAGGTTCTTTGTTTTCAAAATATTCACTTGAATAAATCATGCGACTAACCCAAAGGTTGATGATTTCACGTGCTGTTGCCAATACATCAGTTGGATAATAATGGTTGAAAACTTCCTTGTCCCAATCTGTGAGCTGAAGAGAGCCTTGGGAAGATTTAAGCGTTTCAAAAGGCCATAATGCTGAACTGAACCAAGTATCTAAAACATCGCCGTCTTGCCAGTGTGATAGATCACGAGCTTGCTTGTCTGCGTAATAACCTATGCGCTTGCCTTCTGCGTTAATGAAATAGTTCTTTGATTCATTTGCTTGATCTTCAAAATAGTAAACCGGTATCCTATGTCCCCACCAGATTTGTCTACTGATACACCAGTCTTGAATGTTTTCTAGCCAGTTTTTAAACATTCCGGAGTAGCGTGTTGGTGTGAACTGGGTTCTGCCGCTAGACTCAGTTTCCAGAGCGGTTTTGGCAAGTCCCTTCATTGCTAAGTACCATTGATCACTTAAATAAGGCTCAATTTCAGTATTGCATCTGTCATGCAGATCTTTTTCTTGTTTATATTCGCTAGTATCGCTAAGTTGTTCTAACTCTGCAAGCTTTTCTAATACCAAATCTCTTGCTTTATATCTATCTAAGCCATGTAACCATTCAGGTACTTCAGCGCAAGCTTTGAGTTTGGCTTGCTCATCCATAATGATGACAGATTTCAAGCCGTGTCTTTGGGCTATCTCATAATCATTAGCGTCATGTGCTGGAGTCACTTTTAATGCTCCAGTTCCAAAATCCGTTTTAACATGCTCATCAAGAATAATAGGGATTGCTTTATTAATAAATGGAATAAACGCCTGAATAACTCCAGGTGATTTCTGTATAGTGCTGATTATTTCATTGTATCTATCGTCATTAGGATTGATTGCTATCGCTACGTCCCCAAACATAGTCTCTGGGCGGGTTGTAGCAACTGTTATATAGCTGTGTCCAATGTTTAGTTTATATTCGATCTCGTAAAGTTCTTTTTTGCATTCTTCTTTGCTTATCTCTAAATCACTGAGCGAAGTTAAACATTTAGGACACCAATTAACGATACGGTTACCACGATAAATTAATCCATCATTGAAATACTTTATAAATGCTTGTTTTACGGCTTCTGCGTAGTGATCATCCATAGTGTAGCGAATGCGCTCGTAATCAGGGCTGAAACCCAATAATTTCATTTGCTCGATAATTTTATTGCCGTATTCTTCTTTCCAAGCTTTAGTTCTTTCTATAAAAGCTTCTCGTCCAATGTCTTCCTTGCGTTTATGTTCTTTAGCTTTTAAGTCTTTCTCTACAACAAGTTGTGTGCCTATCCCTGCATGATCTGTACCTATTTGCCACAGTACATCCTTGCCAAGCATACGGTTATAACGAATGAGTATGTCTTGAATTGTGCCTCCCAATGCATGTCCCATATGCAGTTCACCTGTTACATTAGGTGGTGGCAAGGCGATACTGAAACTTTCACGTCCCTTATTAATTTGAGTCTTGTAAATAGCAGAGCTAAGCCAATGGTTAGTCCATTTGCTTTCTACTTCGTGATGAGAGTATTGTTTATTCTCAGACACCAGTATCTATTATATATAAATTTTGGAATGATTTGCAAAGTTAGATAGTTTTTCTGTTTTTTGAAAGTCAACTGCTCATATTTATGATTGACGAAGCTTTGATCCACTTGGCTATGAAAACAAGCTTTAGCAAACTAGCCAGTCAGAAAAAATTCCGACGCGTAGTTTGCCGACGTAGCTTGATTATGAGTGGAATGAATAATCAAGCAAGGAGGCACAGCTAGGGATTTTTTCGTAGGCTGGCAGTTGTTAAAGCTTAGTTTTCACCCAAGTGGGATCACCAGCGACGGAGATCATAAATATGGGCAGCTATAGAAATTAAAAGTAATTGATTGAATAATAGGTAATGAGATCTCTTCGTCGCGCTTTGCGCTCCTCGCGATGACGTAAGGGTGTATCTAGAAATGCAAGAAATCCGCAACCGATTGATTCGGGAATATTTTGTCTCTCGATGTATCTATATTTAAAATAGTGTTGCCGTATAAATCATGAGCAGTATCATCCAAGTACCAAGCATAGATTTTACGATCAGAGCTAAGGTTTAAACCTGTTTGTTTGTAATTACGATTGGTTAAGTTCAGCACCTTGCTGTTAGACCAAGTCACCATTTGATCTGTAGACTGGCTTACCTTAATACGTGAAACGTTAGTCGTTAGAATTTGATTACGACTTAGGATTACTGAACCTGTATGCTCGTTATAAGCAAGATCACATTGACCGTGTTGACCAGTGAATGCTGTGCGTAAAGAACCAGAGATGTATCCAGTATCATCGAATCTTGCAGTTTGAATGCTACCAGCAGCATTGTTTACATTGCTGTTGAAACATAGATAAGCACTGCCTTTGCCGTCAACTGTTCCACCCCATGCACTTAAGTAAGTGCTGCTTTCTGTTGCTCCAGCTAAAGCTGTTTTAAGAGTCCAAGTGCCCGCAGTAGGGTTGTAAATTGAATGATAAATCTGGTGTGCTGTTATATCCCACTGTAAAGCTAATAGCTTGTCATTAAGTGGTAATAACTTTAAATCGTGATGAGTGCCGCTGGCTGTCTTGTATGGATAGTTAGCAATCTCAGTCCAATTAGCTCCACTAGTACAGTTAGCTGTACATTTGAGTAGAGGACCATTAGTACCAGAAGTGGTTGCATAAAGTGCTCCGTCTTTCATTTTAGTTATAGAGTATCTTGAGCTATCAGTTAAGCTGTTGGTAGTTGTGTTATTGATCTTCACTGGGGTTGATACGGTATCGTTGCTGGTATCAAAAGCCATATAGTTAAGATTGTTGCCACCAGAGCTTGTTCCATAGATTATATGTACCTTCGTTCCACTTTTACCTATAGTCCATTGGTCATGCCAAACAGTTAATCCTTTGCTACTAGTTGCTGCAGCAAGAGTTACTTTGGTACCCCAGGTAGCACCACCATTGGTAGTCTTCCTATATATTGGATTACGATTAGTATCGCTAGTGAACATGTAGCCTACGTTTTGGTTTACAAAAACCATTGCTGGAGATCTTTCTACGCTATCCACTGCATGTACGTCGTTATCAATAACGATGTCAGCTTTGGTTACACTGATAATATTTGGTACTGAGCAAGTTGCTGCTGCTGAGCCGAAATTCTCAATTTCTACATAGTAAATTTTGCCAGAGTCGTTTTGGTCTCTTAAAGAAGCACCGATTACATTTGCTGAACTTTGGTTTAGGCTTAAGCCGATATAATTTCTATCTGCAATGTATAGATCACTAAATGGATCATCTGCTACTGTCGCTAAGTTAGTCCATGAAGTCATAGCATTGTTTGATCTGTAGACTTCAAACTTGCTTGAACCACCACCATCTCTAATAAATGCTACGTAAACGTTGCCAGTATTTTCATCAATAGCTATGTCAGCTTGACGCATGTCTGCAGTTATTACATTAGTTTTAGCTGTAACGCTTAGTGCTCCGCTTGCGTTAAATATATAAGTTTTAAGCGAGCCAGAACCCGTTGCTACATTGTTGTTGAAGACTAAGTATACTTCACCTGTAGCTTTGTTATTAACAGCTCCCCATGCACTTCTATAAGAAGGATCGTCAATAGCATCAGCTAAGTATGTAGTTGGACCCCATACGCCGCCTGAAAGAAGTTTGTAATAAATTTTATTGCCAATTGTATCCCATATAAAAGCAATCATTTTACTACCAGCAATAGGTCGGAGTAGAATATCATCACCGGTAATATAGCCAGAGTTTTGAACAAAGCTATCGGTTCTTACTGTACCTGTAACGCAATCACTTGCGCAGCTTGTTATTATCAAGCTTTCACCAAATTCATCTGCATCGTAATATGGCGTTTTTAAATAACTCATATAAACCTTTCCATCATTGGCTTTGGCTACAGTGTTTCTTGCTGTAGAGTCAATGTTGTGTTTAGTTTGACTGCTAAATGAATTGGCATTTAATAAAGTTCCATTTCCTTGAATAGTTACTCTATCGTATAAAGCATCAGTGTTAAATCCACCAACCCCGCCAGGATAAACTAAATGAATAACTTGATTATTGTCGCCTTGTGTCCAACCATCGTACCAAATTGTTGGTGCTCCCAGACTTTGAGCATCGTTAGTAATATTTACGCCAGCACTCCAGGTTGCACCACCATCTGTGGTTCTGGAGTAACGAACGGGAGCGTTAACTGCAGACAGATAGAATTGATAACCTTGGGTTGGAGAAGTAAACACTAAAGATGGATGACTCGGAGTGTTTTGATCATTGGCACTAGTTGCAGTAATTACAGATGTATCATCTGCAAGGACTGGTAATAATGAAGTCAAGCATAAGAACAGAGCTGTAGTTGCTGTGATGATGTTTTTGATTTTGAAGTTCTTCTGTTGTTTCATCATTATTAATTCATGCCACTTGATTGACATTAAGGCTACCTCTCTAGATTAATTAAGCTCAACCTAGTTTAGAGGCCTTGTCCTCTGAAGTCTTTGCTGTATTGGCAAAGGTAATTGCTTCCATCCCAAATGCAACTAACAACGTCTATCGCGTTAGCAACATTAGTTACTGGAGGGCAGAAACCGCCAGGCCATTTGATGTTTGAAGTATTCCAAGTAGTTATAGTATCTGTACTAGTAGCTCCTTGCTTAATCTCTAAACTTACACTTGCATTGTAGCTAGGAGATAAGCCTGTGAAGTTAATAGTTGTAATATTAGTGTTTAAGTCTAATATTTGCTTGTTACCTTTGCTCCAGTCAATAGTAACTGCGCCACCTGATATTGCAGTTGATGCTGTAATTGTTACTACTCTACTTACTAAATTCTTAGCTAGTAATGATCCATTAACATCCAAGTTTGCTTGTGGAGTAGTATCAAGTACGCCTAAGTTAGATGTACTTGGTTCTACGAAAAGCTTGCTTGGTAAGTTTGTTAATTTACCAGTACGGCTAGCGAATACTAAACCGTTAGCTGTTAAACCTCCAACTGAACCGTTGTCTACTGTTCCAGTAATCTTACTACCGTCAATATTTGCGATGTCAACGTTTTGGATAGTACCGTTGGTGATTTGAGCAGTAGTAATTGAATTGTTTGCAACTGTTGCTGCGACTCCAGTTAATCCAGAGCCATCACCTATGAATCTTGTAGCTTTAATATTGCCTAAAACTTCAAGTTTCTCTGTAGGGGTAGTAGTTGCTATACCTACGTTACCGATATCTGTGATTGTGAAGCGATCGTTTGTGCCAAGTACTGGATTGCCAGCAGTAGCCCAACTGATCTTGAACTTGTCAGCATCGTCATTATCGATACCCATTGCATAACCATTGTTACCTGTGCCTAATCTAAAATACATGAACGCATCATTTGTACTATCTTGTTGAAGAGCTATTGAAGGTGCGTTACTAATAGAATTTAAGCGTAAGCTATTTGAGAATATTTCATCCCAACGTTTAGTATTACTACCTAAATCGTAAGCTCCATCTGCTGCAGGTCCTACACTACCATGCATAGTTAGCTTGAATGCAGGATCAAAAATTCCTGAACCAATCGAAGCATAGTTAACTACTTGTGGTTGTCCATTGATAGTATCTCCATTTAAATAGAATACGTTATTGATATTGAATCTTTCTAGTGTTCCACCTATGGTCATTGAGTCAATATTACTTTCAGTTATATTGATAAACTGTTCTCCACCAGTGAATAACTGGAATTTATCATTGCCAGCGCTTGAAAGGTAAGTGTTGTTAGTACCATCTGTGTCTTTGAAGAATAAAGTTTCTACAGTTGAAAGTTCTGCAGTAATGTTATTGGTAGTTATATCTCCATTGTTAACAATTGGTCCAACGATAGCAGATCCTGGAATGTTAGTTAAGCCAGAACCATTACCAATGAATCTTGATCCAGATTTCACAGTTAGATCACCGTTAGCAACATTTACTGCACCGTTAGTGGTGAAAGTGTTAACTCTAGAGTTACTAGTGAATAGAACCTTACCATTAAGAGTTGTTGTGCCATTTAACTTAGTGTTGAATAAATTGCCATTTAATTGCGAACCATTTTTAACCGTAGGGTTAACGATAGTAGTGTTAGTGATATTAGTAATGCTAGAGCTTAATCCATCAATATTAGTAGCTTTGATGTGAGTTAAACCAGAACCATTACCAGTGAAGATAGAAGAGCTTGTGTTACCACTGATGCCAGAACCAGCTGATAAAGTAGTAGTACCACTTAGAACTAAGCTGCTGCCAACAGGTACTGTGTGAGTACCACTGATATTACCAATACCAGTTAAGTTAGTTGCGTTTGTCGCATTAGCTATAGGTCCGTTGATAGTAGCAGCTGGAATATTAGTTAAACCAGAACCATTACCTACGAATCTTGATGAAGCGTTTACTGTTATGTCAGTAATTACTGGTGATGCGAATCTTGCGTTGTTTAATGCGCCAGTTCCAGTAAAGCTGATTAAGCCTGTAAGATCATGTAAACCAGAAATAGTTCCAGATCCATCTAGATTAGTAGCTGCGTCTGCGTGAGCTGCATTAGGTACATTACCAACAATAGAGCCACCTCTAATATTAGTTAAACCAGAACCGTTACCAATGAATCTTGATCCGGTTTTTACAGTTAAGTCACCGTTAGCAACATTTACTGCACCGTTAGTGGTGAAGCTACCGACTCTCGTGTTTGTATTAGCGAAGAGAACCTTGCCATTAAGAGTTGTTGTGCCATTTAACTTAGTGTTGAATAAAGAACCATTCAATTGTGAACCGTTTTTAACAGTAGGGTTAACGATAGTAGTGTTG
>JACCDV010601761.1_pt1 | contig 14393 bp, 2 predicted proteins | sample 7446131 | NCBI WGS metagenome assembly JACCDV01 (sample SAMN15323448, study PRJNA562643) | freshwater metagenome | isolation source: river surface water | place: USA:Blue River Watershed | collected 2017-08-17 | reverse complement strand
CCAACCGCAGTAAGGTTGGTGTTGCCTAAACTAATAGAACCATCGGTATCATCAATCGAACCATCGCTCATAGTTAAAGTACCAGTGGTAACAGTAGTACCAGCAATAGCACCATTAGAAGTAATGTTGTCAGAAGTAATAGCGCCAACCGCAGTAAGGTTGGTGTTACCTAAGCTAATAGAACCATCGGTATCATCAATCGAACCATCGCTCATAGTTAAAGTACCAGTGACAAAGCTATTAGCTGTAGAACTACCATCTATAACGAGAGTTGTACCGTTAATAGTCCCAGTAACATCAAGAGTAGTACTAGGGTTTATGTTGTTAATACCGACATCACCATTGGCTGCAACAATAATGTAATCACCATTACCCGCAGCACCATTAGAAAGCATAAATGGAATAGTAGAACCATTTCTAACCAGTTCAAAACTTGCATCAGGGCTAATATCTCCTATACCTATAGAAGCTGCGCTGACATCTACGAAGAGATTGTCTCCATTAACAGCAAGATCTTCATTGAGAGTTAAACCACCATTAACGGTAAAGTCAGTTCCAGTATGACCAATATTTTCAATTAGCTTACTTTGCATGTCTATGCCATTGTTGAGAATCATGGCGCCATTCATGGTAAGAGTTGATTCAATAACTAAGGTATCAGTGTGCAAGTCACCTAGGTGTATATTTCCATCTACTTCGAAGTCGCCTTCTACGTATAGATCACCCTCACCATTAGCATAAGTTCTTAAGGCATCATCACCCACTACTACGGCACCATTAACAGTCATGGCACCATTAGATTCGAAGGAGCCTATACCGCTCATGTCACCTGTATTGTTTATATTCCAGTCAGCAGTGTCGATAGCAAGTGTAGAAGCGTAAATAGCAACGGCTCCATTGTCGGTGTTACCAATTGTGGTGTTAGAGTTACCAGTATTATTGATGAGAGTAGTACCAGCAATAGTAGTATTGCCAATTAAAGTTGAAGATGAGTCGATAGTAAGACTAGTACCATTGATAGTACCAGTTACATCTAAAGCACTATTAGGTGAAGCATCATTGATACCAACATAGCCATCACTAACGTCAACGAAGAAATTGTCAGTATTAACAGCAAGGTCGTCTTGAAGAGTTAAGCCACCACCAGCAATAAAGTCTGTTCCGGTATGACCAATATTTTCAATTAGCTTACTTTGCATGTCTATGCCATTGTTGAGAATCATGGCACCATTCATGGTAAGAGTTGATTCTATAACTAGAGTATCGGTATGTAAGTCACCTAAGTGTATGTTTCCATCTACTTCAAAGTCACCTTCTACATATAGATCACCTTCACCGTTAGCATAAGTCCTTAAGCTATCAGCACCAATGACGACAGCACCATTAACAGTCATGGCTCCATTGGACTCGAATAAACCAATACCAGTCATATCACCATTGGATTCAATATCCCAATCAGCAGTATTGATAGCGAGAGTGGCAGCATTGATAGCTACGGCACCATTGTTAGCGTTACCAATTGTTGTATTAGAGTTGCCGGTATTGTTGATTAGAGTAGTACCAGCAATAGTAGTGTTGCCGATTAAAGTAGAACTAGATTGGGCGATTAAGTTTGTACCGTTAATAGTACCAGTGACATCTAAGTCATAATTAGGGCTGGCTTCGTTGACCCCGATTTTATTATTCGCAGTATCTATTACTAAGACATTGCCGTTTATAGTTAGGTCATTCACCATGGTTGTGGTGCCATTGATAATTACGTTGCCATTAACATCAAGTTTGGCTGATGGGTTCGGATCGCCTATACCTACCAGTCCACCGTTGTCTACAAAAACAGTTTGAGCTGGAGCAGCACTTTGTGAATCGACAGCTTTAAGAGTTCGTTTCGATCGAGGATCGTAAGATGCTGAAGCGTTTAGTGTAGAAAACAATAATATAATTAGGCTAACGCAAGCGTAGCTCATCAAAGGGCCAAAAAATAAGGTTTTATTCCTCACGAATATTGATTTCGCATTATTATTTGTCTAAGTAGAGGATTATTAGTCCTCCCTTTAATTACATGCACTAGCGCAATATCCCCCGGCCTAGTCTAAAAGGTCGATATTTAGGGTGTTTAGAGGCAGACGTTTAAATTAGCTTAATTCGTGGAATGTATATAAGGTAGGGCTTTTATGCCCTGTTTTTTGTTGTCTAATAATTGCTAGCTTTGTAATCCTTGCAGACAGCTTCTTCTTGATGGTCTTTGCAGATTATGTTTTTGAGTAGTTGATTTCGATTTTTGAGCTCCTGTAAAGCCTTAACAAGTTGCCATTGATTAGGTGTTTCTACGCGCAGGTAACCGTTGTCACCCATGCTAACCATTTCGGGGAATTGCTCTTGTACTTCTTGGGCAATTACACCAGTGGATCTTTCATTGCTGCTAATTATAGTAAAGTCTTTGATTTGAAACTTCATCATATTAGATATGATTTTGCTACTATCCTTTATGTCTTTTTTAAGCCTAGAGTCGGAGCTACAAACCCAGGTGAAGCTAGAACTAGGATTGGCTTCGCAGCTAGAAGAGCCAGCGTCGTCGCTTAGCCAGAGTACGTCTTTATCTACAGAGCTACTAACAGACAGTTTACTAGCAGGATTAGTAGTGCCTATGCCGATATCACCATTAGCTGAAATGCTTAATCTGCTTGTTGAATTAGTTTTTAAATCTAGCTTTCTATCGTTATTGTCATGCCCGATACTAAGACCGGTATCATCCATTTGAAATAGAGCAGTATATTCAGTTGCGCCCACGCTAGTGCCGTTGAAAAGGAAAACACCGTTGTCATTATTGATATTAAGGGCTCCACTAGCAGATCCATCTTTAATTAGAAGGTCTCCCATCACTGTTAAATTATTGGTGATAAAACCAGAGCCGACAACATCTAGAGCTACAGTTGGTTCTGCTTTGTTGATACCGACATCGCCGGTGTCACCCTCAACTACTAGTTTGTTGATGTCGATAGTAAAATCATCGCCCGCATCCGAGCCAAGGTCTATATTGATAGCTTCACCATTGTCGCCATTCTCTGAAGATAGAGTGGTGATAGCAATATTATTAACACTAGTTATATTTCCGTTCACTGTCGCTGATGTAGCCGTAAAGCCGTTAAGTGTAGTAGCTCCTGTGACATTTAACGTGCCACCGATATTAGTGTTGCCTGATGCTGCTAGAACTCGGAAGGTACTGCTGTTAGTGATGGTGAAATTGCCGGTGCTCTGTAATGTGGTGAATGAGCCAGAACTAGCATTCAGTGCTGCTAGAGTGCTAGCACCAGTAACACCTAAATCACCATTTATTTGTAGTTGATATGCTGGATTAACCGCGTTAATGCCGACTTGATTGTCATCACCTTCTACTACTAAGGTCTTACCATTGATCTTAAAATCATTAGTACTTAGGTTGACGTTTATACTACTGCCATTAGAGGGAGCGCTAAAAGTATCTGCAGCGATATTGTTGATATCAGCAATGCTATAACCGTTAGCATCTAGAATTGTGCTTAATCTTGGAGTATTGTCGCTAGACAGTGTGAATACTGTATCAACCCAAGCAGCGCTACCATTAGTACCTTGAGCTTGCAAGTATTTACCGGCACCTGGGCTTGTGCCTTGAAAGAAGAATTTAGTGTCGGCAACTAACTCTGAGCCGTTGATAGTGCCTGACGCTGAGGTGATGTTAGCGGCTGTAGCTGTACCAGTCAAAGTTGGGGCAACAAGTGTTTTATTGCTGAAAAATTCTGTGCCGTTGAGAGTAGCAAGCGTAGTTCCTGTGCTTGGTACTGTAAGACTACTGTTAGCAGTGGTGTTGAGTGTTAGAGAGTCGCCACCAGAAAGAATAAAGCTTGAATTGTTAGACAGAGTTAAAATTGCGCTGGCAGCTGGCGGGGTAATAGTTACTTTATTAACTGAGCCGTTGAAACTTGCGGCTTCTGCAATGCCAAGAGTACCGTTAACGTAAAGTCGATGACTCGGGTTACTTTTCCTAATACCGACATTGCCATCAGAGACAGTAGTACCATCCTCGTCTATGGAAGTAGCGAAAATCAGATTTGCGATATTAAGCTGATTAGAGCCACTAGCATTAGGAGCATCGATATCATTACCAATAATCAAATTGCCATTGCCTGTTGTAAGGTTGTCACCAGCTTTGTAGCCAATAGCAATATTGCCATTGCCGCTAGTAAGAACTTGCGCACTGTTATAGCCTATACTGGTATTGTTATCGCCACCATTAATTGGTGCTTGAGAGTTAACGCCTAAAGCCGTGTTAGAGAGAGAGCTTGCAGAAACTTCACCAGCACCTGAGCCCATATATATACTCGTATCATTACCGGAGAATATGGCATCTGAGAGTCCGTCTATTTCTGTTGCTCCTAGTCCATCACCATTGACTAGATCGGTTTCAGTGCCCGAACTATCTATATAGCAAATATTAGTTGTAGTACCGTTAACATAGATTTTTCCGAAACCATCAGTTTTAGAGGGAGCTGAGCCTAATTCTTCTAAAAGGATAATGCCGTTTACAGTTAGTTTGGCATTAGTGTTGCTTGTGCCAATACCAACCTGGGCTGATGAGCCGTTGACAAGTATTGCTGCGTCAAGCCCAGCAGAGAGTTTTATATCTATGTCGCCATCGTTACCCAATTCAATACTATCCTGAGAATTGTTCTCTACTATACTGATGAATAGTTCTCCGCCAGCATTGGCGGTCATACCATTAACAGCATATTCAACAAAAGTATCGGTATCCCCCTTGTGGTATAGATATTGAGCGAAGTGCGCATCACCACTTAGCCAAAGGTCTTTCCAGCCTATAGATGTAGAACCGAGATCATCTGTATTGTCTGCGTCGGAGATTAGCGAGGTGTTAATAGCGATGGCAGCTAAGTTGCTTAAACTATAGTTGGCTGTACCGCCGCCGCCAGCTGCAGCTACTAGATCTGTAGGATTACCAGCATCATCCATAAAATATAATTGATTATTGCTTGAATCAACGTAAATTTTGCCGTAGTTGGCTGTGCCACTAATAGGTGCAGGCTCTTCAGCGATTGCAATAGCTCCGCTGACATTAAATATTCCAGCACTAGTACTAGCCCCGTTAACACTTAGCTTGTTGCTAATAGTGAGTGCTTCACCATTGATATAAAGTCTTGCTGCTGGGCTTGCTATGCCGATACCAACGGAGCCGTTGTTATCGATTGTAATAGCTGGAATTCCGTTGGTGATTAGGTTTAAGCCTTGCGCGTCCATATTCCCTAGACTTCTATTGGTTCCACTAGTGCTAGCACCATTTTTGAAAAAATCAGCAGTTGAGCTTATTAGTGTTGCACCGTTTATGATTAGTGAGCTGCCTTTAATAGAGTTAGCAGCGAATATTGAACCGTTAACCACCAAGTCGTCAGTCGTATTTGCGTAATCACCATTTATAAATACTTGAGAGCCTATAGGAGCGAAGTACATAGTAGCGTTCTTAGAAGGTATAGACCTAGCCGCTAAGACTGAGGAGAATAAAATGATTAAACTAATGATTATTTTATTCATGTTCTACGCAGATACTTTCTTCAGGGTGATCTTTACAGAGTATTTTGGTGAGTTGGTCACTTTCTTCCTTAAGTTCCTGAATTGCTTTTACTAATTGCCATTGATTGAGAGTATCTACACGCAGATAGCCGTTATCACCCATGCTAACCATATTTGGGAATATCTCTTGAACCTCTTGGGCGATTACACCTGTGGCTTTTTCTCCAGTGCTAATCATGGTAAAGTCTTTAATCTTAAATTTCATTAGATCAGGCAAGATGCTTGAACTGGTTTTAATATCTTTTTTAAGTCTGGCGTCAGAAGTACATTGCCAAGAGAAGCTTGAGCCAGGATTCGCTTCACAGTAGGTCGATCCACCATCATCTGTTAACCATAAGACATCACCATTGGTAGAACTGGCGATGGCTAGTTTACTTGCTGGTGCTGTTGTGCCAATGCCAACATCACCATTAGCGGCTATGCTTAATCTGGTTGTAGAATTGGTTTGTAAATCTAATCTTCTATTGTTGTGATTGTGTCCGATTGCTAATCCGGTGTCGTCCATCCAGAAAGTACTAATGTATGTTGCGTCAACGTTTGAGCCGTTGAAGAGGAAGGTGCCATTACCGTCGCGAATATCAAGGGCGCCATCAGCACTATCATCTCCAATAAGTAGATCACCGTTAATTGCTAAGTTGCCAGTGAAATAAGCTGATCCAACCACGTCTAAAGCTCTGGTTGGTGCTGATTTGCCGATACCGACATAACCAGTGTCACCTTCTACTACTAAATAATTACCATTTACCGTAAAATCGTTACCAGCGCTAGAAGCTAGATCCACGTTTACTGTATTGCCGTTCTCAGAGCTGATAGAAACTACCGCTAGATTGTTTACGCCAGCAATGCTACCGTTGATTGAAGCAGAAGTGGCGCTAAGTCCAGCGAGAGTAGTGGTGTCTGTGACATTAAGAGTGCCAGCGACAACCGTGTTACCACTAGCAGCAGCAACAGTGAATTTATCGGTGTTGACAGCAAAATTACCAGAAGCTGCTAGTGTTGAACTAAATGAACCAGTAGTGGCGGTTAATCCTGCTAGAGTGGTAGCTGCTCCCACTACGCCAAGTGTTCCGTTGACATGTAATTGATAAGTCGGATTAGCTATATTGATACCGACCTGACTATCATCTCCTTCTACTACAAGGGTGCTGCCGTTGACTTTAAAATCATTACCTGAACTGGTGCCGAGATTAACTGTAACCGTGCTGCCGTTAGCTGGGGCACTAATAGTATCAGCAGCTATGTTATTGGCATCGCTAATACTATAACCATTAGCATCAAGTGCTGCGCTTAAATCTGGGTCGGTATCAGCAGCTAATTCGAAGTTAACGTTTACCCAAGCAGCACTACCATTGGTGCCTTGAGCTTGCAAGTATTTACCAGCGCCAGGGCTAGTACCTTGGAAGAAGAATTTAGTATCAGCAACTATGATAGAACCATTAATAGTGCCTGAAGCTGAAGTGATATCAGCAGCTGTAGTGTTGCCGGTAAGAGTTGGTGCTACTAGTGTTTTGCTACTTAGAAATTCTGTGCCATTTAAGGTTGCTAGTGTTCCAGTAGTAGGGAGTGTAAGGCTGCTGTCAGCGGTGGTTGAGAGAGTTAAAGAGTCGCCACCTGAAAGTATGAATGATGAGCTGTTAGAGAGAGTGAGAGTTGCAGTGCTAGCAGGTGGAGTGATAGTTACTTTATTTACTGAGCCATTAAAAGTAGCAGCTTCAGCCACTCCAAAAGTACCATTTACTTCTAGATTGTAGGCAGGATCAATTTCGGCAATACCAACATAGCCATCAGAAATTGTGCTACCGGTTTCATCAATAGATGTTCCGAAAATTAAATTAGCTATGCTTAGCTGATTAGATCCGCTTGCTAATTGAGCATCGATATTGTTACCGATAATAATATTTCCATTGCCAGTATCTAGGTTGTCACCTGCTTGATAACCAATAGCGATATTACCGTTACCACTGCTAATACTTGCACCGCTACCATAACCAAGAGCGGTGTTGTTATCGCCACCGCTAATAGCAGTGAGTCCATTTACGCCTAAAGCAGTGTTAGCTACAGAGCCAACAGCAGTAGCACCAGCACCTTCACCGAGATATACACTTGTGCTTGCGCCAGAGAATATGGCGTCACTCAGTCCGTCTATTGCTGTCGCTCCACCACCTATACCAGCAACTAAGTCAGTCTCTACACCTGAGCCATTTACGTAATAGAGGTTAAGGTTAGATCCATTGACATATAGCTTACCGTAGCCAGTAGTAGCAGCTGGTATACCGTTTTGTACCATTGAGATAGTCCCGTTTACAGTTAGTATTTCATTAGTATTAGTGGTACCGATACCAACTTGAGCTGAAGAGCCATTAACAAAGAGGGTTCCATCGCTACCAGCTGATAATTTGATATCTATATCACCATCATCACCAATCTCTATGACATCTTGACTATCTTCTGTAATGGTAATGAAATTCTCGCCGCCAGCAGTTATAGTAAGAGAATCTGTGCCGAAATTTAAATTAGTATCGGTATCTCCCTTGTGATAAAGATACTGAGAGAAGTATCCAGCCCCGCTAAGCCATAAGTGACGCCAACCTATACCCGTAGAACCTAGATCGTCAGTGTTGTTAGTGTCAGAAATTAGTGAAGTGTTGATAGCAACGTTATCTAAATTGCTTAGAGAAGTATCAGCGGAGTTCCCTATTAAGTCGGTTGCGGCACCACCATTGTCTACGAAATATAAGTGATTGTTAGCACTGCTCACATAAATTTTACCGTAGCCATTGGTTGCCGAGGCTGCGGTTCCTTCGGTGATAGCTAATACGCCTGCCAAGCTAATAGCACCGATATCTGCTGTTGCGCCATTGATAGTTAGATTACCTATTGTTTGGACATCACCATTTACATGTAATTGACTTGTTGGGTTGGTGTAACCGATACCAACATAACCATTGTCATCTATGGTTATAGCGGCTTGTCCATTAGTCTTAAAGCTTAAGTCGTAGTCATCAAGATTACCAAGGCTTCTAGCGGCATCGCCATTCTCGCCACCGTTCTTGAAAAAATCAGAGCGAGTGCTAATAAGTGTAGATCCGTTTATGATTAATGAGTTGCCATTGATCGAACTGCTAGCAAATATAGATCCGTTGACGACTAGATCTTCTGTGGCGCCAGCATGATCTCCGTTGATATATACTTGACTTCCTATCGGAGCTAAGTATGTTGCTGAATTCTTAGAAGGAATGGCTTCGGCAGCGAGAGCTGTCGAGATTAAAATTAGTAAGCTAATGATTATATTATGCATTCACCACACCCAATCCCTTACTGACTCTTAGAAGCCCTACTAATCTCTATCCACTCACTCTCGGCAGCATCATAGATGAGCATAAGCGTACATTTCGCTCCTAAGGTGAATGATATACCACCTTCTAATGACAAGCCATCGCTATTATCGAAGGTGATTGTATCGGTGCCGCTTTCACCTTTGATTACTAATATTTGCCCATCTACTCCACTGGCAATCTGCGGGTTACTAGTTAGATTCACGGCACCACCGTCACTTTGTATCCTCATTAAACTTCTTGTTGGGGTAAGGGTATCACCGATAGCAAGTGTTACTGCTGATGCTGGTGCTGGTATGGCGAATATGCCGTTGGCTGTAGTACTGCCGTTAAGAGTGGTATCGCCAACTACGCTTAAGTCGCCATTTGTAGCGCTGCTACCATTGATAAATAATCCAGTAGCTGTAACGGTTCCATTAACATCTAATTCTGTACTTGGCGTGCTTCTATTAATACCAACTCTACCATTGCCGGCATCAGCAAAGATTAGGTGTTCTTGGTTGTCACCTTCAACCCTGAAGTCAGAATCTAAACCGTCCTCATTAATAACCACACCGTTATCAGCGTTAGCGGCAATGTAGATGTTGCCATCGTTAATAGTTAGAGTGCCACCATTGCTTGAATATAGGTTGAAGCCATTGGTGTTCAAATTGCCGCCAAGATCTGGGCTAGTATCATCGGCTACATCAGCAAGAACTCCTAGTGAGCCAGCGGTTGCCCAAGATCCATTACCGCCAGCGTCAGAAACCAGCATTCTGTTTGCTCCAGGTGTATTAGTGAACTTGAAGCCAGAGCTTAATATCAAGCTAGCACCATTGATAGTACCAGTGGCTGTCGTCAAATTAGCACTTAATGTTACGTCACCATTGGTGCTTAGAGATATTCCTTGATCTGAATCATCGTAAGATATATAGTTGGCTCCTAGACTGATATTCTCTGTACCATTCATGTCTAATCGTGAGTTCATAATAGCTACGTTATTTAATGTGCTTATTCCTGTTACGGTTAAGGTGCCGCCAACTGTAGTAGCACCGCTTAGTGTTGCAGCTTCAGCTACAGCTAAGGTGCCATTGATTTGAGTATCACCGTTAGCTGCGATGCTTAATCCGTCGCTATCATAACCGCCACCGAAAGTTGTATCACCTACAACATCTAAAGTGCTGTCGAGATAGGTAGCATTATGAACTTCTAAGACATCTGAGATTAATAAATCATCTATTCCATCTAAGCCGTGACCATTGGTAGGATCAATTCCTAATCTTGAGAAACTACCTGGTGAGGTGGCTCCAACTTGCAGAGCACTTGCGACTTTTAGGGTGCTACCAAGTATCATTGCGCCATCAGCGGAAATCGCTCCGGCTGATGAAATTGTTACACCAGCATCCAAGTAACCACCACCAAAAGTAGTTTCTCCTATGACATCTAAATTATCACTAAGAGTGGTAACATCTGCTACGACTAGCGTGCCGTTAAATTGAGAGTTGCCAGTTGATGCGATGCTTGCGCCGTTAGAAGCGAAACCGCCACCAAAAGTGCTAGAGCCTACTACTGCAAGAGCACCATTAAGTGTTGTAGCATCTTGAATTAATAGAGTCCCGTTTATACTTGTGTTGCCGGTAGAAGCAATACTTGCACCGTTAGAGCTAAAACCACCACCAATAGTAGTGTTGCCACTAATGGTAGCGGTACTACCTAAGACGGTTGCGCCAGCAGCGTGCAGGCGACCTTTGGCAAGTACATTACCATTAGAGCTTAAAGTGGTTCCAGTTCCGCCGTTGCCATCACCGACAGTAATACTATCGAAGGTTCCAGATGAGCTGGTGGTGAATGAACCGTCTAAGAATGTTGAACCGTTAACTTCCAAGTCTCCAGTGATATATAAATCGTTTACTCCGCCTAACGCGTGTGCAGTGTCACCGCCACCGAATCTAGAGTAAGTAGTAGGCGTTTCTTGACCTACTTGCAGGTAAGAGCTTACAGAGGCTACACCTGTTACTGTTAGTTTATTACTTGGGCTGGCTGTGCCAATACCAACTTTATCAGTGCTGGTATCTACTTTAAGGACATTAGTATCTACTGTTAGATTGTTTGTTAATGTTGTGGCACCAGTTACGGCAAGAGTTGTTCCGATTGTGGCAGATGTATCCACTGTTAAACTACTGTTAGCTTGAATAGCTCCTGCTGAGCTGATTGTAACTCCTGATCCACCACCACTATAACCGCCACCTATATTGGTGTTGCCAAGTACGGCTAAAGTGCTAGCGAGAGTTACTGCGCCATCAGCTTGAATGGTACCGCCTGAGCCTATAGTCACTCCTGTGTCACTATAACCACCTCCGACTTCGATATCACCATTAGTAGTTACTACGCCTACAAGGTGGCTAGTACCATCTACTGTTAAATTACCATCAGTTTGGATGTTGCCTGCGGCACTTATTGTCGTACCTGTATCATCGTAGCCGCCACCAATTTCCAATGAAGCAAATGAACCCGATGATGTTGTTGTAAAGGCACCGTCCACATAAGTAGTACCGTTTATCTCTAAATCCCCAGAGATTAATAAATCTTCTGCACCACTTAGTGCGTGACCATTGTTACCAGTACCAAATCTAGAGAAGGTAGTAGCTGTTTCGTCACCGACTTGCAAGTATGAGCTTATTGAAGCTATTCCGTCAACGGTAAGTGTGTTGTCAGGTGTACTATCGCCAATACCAACACGATTAGCGCTAGTATTTATATACAGATCATCAGTATCTACGACTAAATCACCACTGAGGGTTGTGGTTCCAGCCACGTCTAAGCTATCTCCAAGTGTAGTTGTAGTGTCTACATTTAGATCGCCTGCTACATCTAGTACTGCGCCTGGATTGGTAGTGCCGATGCCGACATCACCATTGGCGGCTATGCTTAATCTTGCTGCAGAATTAGTCTTAAGATCGAATCTTCTATTAGAGTGGTTGTGTCCAATGGATAAACTACTATCATCCATTACGAAGCTGGTTGTATAAGTAGAGCTTGCAGTCGCACCATTGAAGATAAAGTTAGAATCGCCATCACGCATATCTAAGATACCGCTTGCTGAATTATTACCGACAAGCACATTGCCGTTAACGGTTAATTCACCGCCGTATAAGCCGGAACCATTAACATCTAGTCTTAGAGTTGGTTCTGCTACGCCAATACCAACGAAGCCAGTATCACCTTCAACTACAATATAGCTGCCGTTGACGGTGAAGTCATCACCATTACCATTGCCGAGATTTACGTCGACAGTCGTACTACTAGCAGAAGATATAGTATCTACAGCAATGTCACCAACATCAGTAATATTGCCACCATTGAGGTCTAACGAGGATAGGTTGGCTGAAGCAGCAGTGATGTCACCATTCGTGATTAAGTCCTCATCTTCGAAATTGATCTCGGTGCCACTGTCGGTAATGTAGCCACTGGTCATAGTTAGACTACCGGCTACTAAAGTTGTACCTGTAACGGTTGCATCGCTAGTTATATTGCCGTTAACGAGCATCGCTCCATTAACATCTAAGAATGTATCAGGAGTCTCATCTCCCATACCAATATTACCGTTATCATCTAATGTGATTATTGAAGCTCCATTGATAATCAGAGCTAATCCTTGAGCATCTAAGTTACCTAGAAGTCTTTCATCTCCAGCTGTATCACCGTTAGCGGTGTAATCTCCGCTACCGCCGCCGCCGGCAGCCGTTGCCCAGATGGTTTCACCATTGTTGTCGTACATTAAGAATTGACCATTGGTGCCTGCTGAAGTTGTTAATGAATAAGCACCGTTAACATGGAAGCTGTCACCGTTAAATACACCACCGTTGAATATACCACCAGTAAATGTAGCGCCATTGAATAGATCGCCGTTGAAAGTAGTGCCGTTAAATGTTGTTCCGTTGAAGACTGCACCATTGACGGTTTCAGCGGTAATTGTTGTGCCGTTGAACGCAGAACCGTTAAATATGCCACCAGTAAAGGTAGCGCCATTGAATAGATCGCCGTTGAAAGTAGTACCGTTAAATGTTGTTCCGTTGAAGGTCGCACCATTGATAGTTTCAGCAGTAATAGTTGTTCCATTAAACTCAGAACCATTAAATATACCGCCAGTGAAGGTGGCGCCATTGAATAGATCACCATTGAAAGTAGTACCGTTAAATGTTGTGCCGTTGAACGTAGAACCGTTAATGGTTGCATCGCTGGTTATATCACCATTGACTAACATAGCTCCATTAACTTCGAAGAACGCATCAGGAGTTATATCACCAATAGCAACAGAACCATTATTGTCTATCGTGAGCGCTTCTAAGTTATTAGTTATTAAACTTAAAGCAAAGTCATCTTTGTTACCTAGTAATCGATCAGCTCCTGCTGTATCACCATTAGCCGTGTAATCTCCGCTGCCACCGCCACCAGTTACGGTTGCCCAGATGGTTTCACCATTCTCGTCGTACATTAAGAATTGACCATTGGTGCCTGCTGAAGTTGTTAATGAATAAGCACCGTTAACATGGAAGCTGTCACCATTAAATACACCACCATTGAATATGCCACCGGTAAATGTAGCGCCATTAAATAGATCACCATTGAAAGTAGTACCGTTAAATGTTGTGCCATTGAAGACTGCACCATTGACGGTTTCAGCGGTAATTGTTGTTCCGTTGAACGCGGAACCGTTAAATATGCCACCAGTAAATGTAGCGCCATTGAATAGATCACCGTTGAAAGTAGTACCGTTGAAGGTTGTGCCGTTGAAGACTGCACCATTGACGGTTTCAGCGGTAATTGTTGTTCCGTTGAACGCCGAACCATTAATGGTTGCATCGCTGGTTATATCACCATTGACTAACATGGCTCCATTAACTTCGAAGAACGCATCAGGAGTTATATCTCCAATACCAACAGAACCATTATTGTCTATCGTTAGCGCTTCTAAGTTATTGGTTATTAAACTTAAAGCAAAGTCATCTTTGTTACCTAATAATCTATTTGCTCCAGCTGTATCACCATTGGAGGTATAATCTCCACTGCCGCCGCCAGCAGCAGTTGCCCAGATGGTTTCACCATTCTCGTCGTACATTAAGAATTGACCGTTAGTTCCTGTTGAAGTAGTTAGTGCGTAGGCGCCATTAATAGTAAGTGAAGCACCATTGATAGAGCCATCAGCATCAATATTGCCTAATACTTCAAGATTGTCAGAGAGAGTGACGACATCTTCGAATGCTGCTACGCCGTTAATAGTAAGTGAAGCACCATTGATAGAGCCATCAGCGTCAATATTGCCTAATACTTCTAAGTTGTCAGAGAGAGTTACGACATCTTCGAATGCTGCTACGCCGTTAACAGTAAGCGAAGCACCATTAATAGAGCCATCAGCATCAATATTGCCAAGAACCTCTAGATTGTCAGAGAGAGTCACAACGT
>JACCDV010121221.1_pt1 | contig 14393 bp, 10 predicted proteins | sample 7446131 | NCBI WGS metagenome assembly JACCDV01 (sample SAMN15323448, study PRJNA562643) | freshwater metagenome | isolation source: river surface water | place: USA:Blue River Watershed | collected 2017-08-17 | reverse complement strand
CGTCAATAATATTAATTGCGTTATTTCATGCAGGAAGGCGAGATTGGCAGTCAATCGCAGATCAACATTTAGTAGTAATCATAGATCCAATGTAAAATATGCTTTTTGAAGAAAGCTCCACTCCTTCGCCTCTGTGATTGTAAAGGAAGCATTGGCTTTGTTCACTAAGATTGTATTTTAAGGTGGCTAACCATCAAACTATAACAGATGGCTTTACTGCAAATGCCTTGCTGTGAAGTATGCAAAAGTCCATACACTGCTTAACTCAAGAGCCTATCCAATAAAACCAGTCTCGCATTAGTTGTAAGAAAGATCAAATAACTGAGCTACAAAAATATCATTGCTTTTTTGATCATTATTATTGGGATGATTGCCTTGCCTTACATCGAAGTAGTTGGGATAGAGAGGCTTTGGAAAAATAAGGTCGATAACTACATACTTTGGGTATTTAACTTTGTGGTCTTCCCTTTCTACTTTATGAAAGCTGCCTTTTAGTTTGCAAGATTGTGCTAGCAGAAATGGAAATAGTGCCGCATTCGTCAAGTTTAAATCTGCTTGCTCCCCAAGGAAATTTACCGCTGATTGCTTTTTCATTCAATATAATACTATTTGAATCCTTTTTGAAATTGAGAAAGGCTCTAATAAACACATGCTGGCAAGGATTAGTATTTTTTAAGTGCATATGATGATTGTTTACTAATGAGTTGTAAATTACTAATTTGGTAGGGATTATAAATATTTGACCAATAAAAGTAAGCACAATAAAAAGATAAGGTTCAATGGCGAATATTTAAAAATAAACAATTGGATGCTAAGCGTACTATTTTTTATTTTTGAATGTTCAAATATCTGTTTGTTATCACTTATTTTATTTGTAGGCATGTCCATTCCTAACATCAAATATAAGACAGAATACTGCCATTCTTGGGGATAGGGTACTGGTTATGAGTATTCAGGCAAAGTCTGTGAGAAAGGTAGTGGGTGCTTCTTCGCCCACGGGGAAATCTAACTCAGAACTATCTAGCAAGTAAGAGTTATTAATGGCTTGGCGTTCGCTCAAGCTTTCTCTTTTCATCCTCAATCTTAACTAGAATCATAAAGATATTACCATGCAAAACTCACTTGCTTCGCTTTAGACCAAACCTCACAACTACAAGACCATCTTTTGCAAGTTCTATGGGGAGGGTAATACATGTCTGATGTAGGCACTTGCAAATTAGGGTAGCACTGCACCTATGCCCACGAAAGGAGAGAGAAAAGAAAGAAGAAAGCATCTCAGGATTACACCTCGCAGGGACAATTGGAAGCAAATATATCTTGGGACAACTATCAACTTTATCAATACTACGGGCAAATGTATAATTACATGCAGCCCAACTACAACTACGATCCTCAGTTTTACAACATCTAGTAAAATTATGGCGGCATGGTCAAGGAAGAATAGCATAACTATGTTAAGTAATATTCTAGTGAGGGAAATAATATAAGATATGAGATTACATAAAATAATCCAAGACTTACAAAAAATTAGGAATAGTCTGCCAACTAAAATGTTTCCAATTCAAAGTTAGAAGATAAGGCTTGATTATGAAGTTAACAATAGCTAAGATTATAAAAGTTCATTTATCTGGAAGTTTATCCAATAGCTACATAACTATTTTCTACTGCCTTATTATCTACTGCTTTAATTATTTTATTTTCCTCCTTTCCCGCCCTAAAATATTAGCCAGCTCATTCACCCTCTCCTTCTATACTTTCAGGTCCTACAGAGTTTTCACTTTTTATTCTCGCTCGTTTTGGAGCATGTTCGAATAAGTCTATAGATCTCTTCTTACTTTGTTGAATTCCTAGAAGAGTACTTTTTGATTCAATTACATTTCTTTGAGTTTGGGACCTTGGTTCTTAAGCCACTTAGAAAGTTAGTCCTCTAGTTCCTTGTTCTTGTCCTTGAGGCTTGCCATCAAAGAATCCTGTTTAAGGCTGGTTTGTTTGAGCTCTATGATTTCTTGCTCTTTCTTCATGAGAAGGACTTACATCTACTCCATCTTGTCCGTCAAGGATTTCTATTAGTTGTTTCCACTTGAAACCTTACCTTTGCTTATCTGTAGGGATCGATACTTCTCCAATAAGGCTTCATGGGTTTGAGTCAGCACTTCAATTCTTTCCCTCAATCCTTTTACAATATGCTGGTTCTTACTGATGTCCTCAATTACCTAAGGCTGATCGCTTAATTTAGAATAGTTTTTTAATCCTTCAACTAATTCTCCATGATCAATCAAGATGATTCTAAGTAAATCAGCGAGGCTTGAATCGCTTTGATCGATTTCAAATTTGGGAAGTATAAACTAAATCGTATGGGGAATATATCCATATTTTTCCTCATTGGACTTGATCAGGTTTATAACATTTTTTATCTCTCCATGAATATAGTCGTCATAAGGAGCATTAAGATCTCTCCAAAGTATATTTTTCTTGTAAAGCATCAATCTAAAGAATTGAAATAGGAATGCATCTTTAGTCGAATTTATTTTTGTAATAGCCAAGTACATCTTTTATGGAGTATCTGACTCTTCCCTTAAAGAATTCAAACCCTTCTCAAGATCTTTTTATAATTTTTACCAACCCTCTCCAGCCTTAGGTTTCATACTAACGATGAAGTTTTATTTGACAACCTCCATCAATGATTTCAGTTAAGTCTTTAATTTCTAACAGTAAGAAAGAAAGAATCTTTTGACTTATAAATTCTTTGAACTTTATGAACTATGTTCTTTACTGAAATTCTTCATGTGTTCAAGAGATGTAACTTGATTCTTGATCACATGTTAGATATCTCCAAATGAGTGCTTTACTGCTGTCAAATTCTCCACCAAATTTGTATTGGTTTCTATATTCTTTCTGCCAGTTTCAATATTGTTGCTAATTTTCTTCAGGAGTGAAGTTGCATTCTTATCTTTTAACTCCATTAATTTAAATAATAAAAGTAACAAACAATAGTATGGACAAATATCATGAAGAACTCATCAAGCCATCCATATCGCTGCAATCGCTATGATGATCAATACAATGACTGCTATTTTCATGAAGCGATATATTTTGTATTCCAAGTTGCTTTCATTTATGATGTCTTCGCGTTATTAAGGCTCTTTGAAGTTTTGTCTGAGGCATAGGTATGCAGATGGAAATATACCGTAGCCTGCAAGCAGTACTCCTCTTTGGATATTCATCCCCATAGCTAAGATGGATTTTGGAACTTATTTCCAATTCCCTGACTGTTTGATCTTCACAAAAGGGCGAGGACGTGGAGGAACTCCAAGTTCCTCTTTTTCGGGAGGCTAATTTTTGACAAGGATAGGACGAACAGATGATAATTCCAATCCACTTTTGCAAAGAGGGCAGGTTAGGTACTCTTGGTTAGATCTAAGCCATTGGTAGATACACTGCCAGCTGAATCATACCTAAATTACCAAAAGAGATGCCCACATGGGGTGACGATAGGTTTGTGAGCAGTTTCCATACAGATGTGGCATTGATACTTATCATCCATCTCAAATTATAAACTAATGAATGTATAGTATGTGGTTGTATTCTAAGTAAAGAAATAAGAAAGACAATAATGCATGAATCAAACAGCTTGGGATGATTCTCCACTGCTTTGCTTGGCTCCTGAGACGGGTCCACTGATGTTGGGGAGGACTCCTCCTTCGGCGATGGTGGTGTTGTGGAGGAGTTTGTTTAATTCCTCGTCGTTCCTGATGGCCAAGAGGATGTGTCTGGGGACGATTCTGGTCTTCTTGTTATCCTTGGCGGCGTTTCCAGCAAGTTCGAGGACCTCAGCTGCCAGATATTCGAGGACAGCTGCGAGGTAGACGGGGGCTCCAGCACCGACTCTCTCAGTGTAGTGGGCATGTCTCAAAAGTCTTCCCACTCTGCCGACTGGGAATTGAAGTCCTGCTCTTGATGACTTGGAGACTGCCTTTGATGAGGTTGTTTTAGCCTTTCCTGATTTTCCACCTTTTCCTGCCATTTTAATTTGATTTAAAGAGGGATTTGCGCTTTTAAATTTCAATCAATAAAATCAAACCCAACATTTATAAGCCAATCAGATTATTTTATTTTTATAACATCTTTCAACAATATCATAATATACTTTTGTAGAGATCTCCAATCACACTGCCCTTGGGCCTGCTTGGTCTTAGCCTGGCTTATTGTTAGTAAGGATTATAGAGGCATCTTTTTTGCGGAATCTAAGAGGGCTTATCCTTACCACTTTGTTTGGGCTCTTTTTGTCGATGCACTTAAAATTATATTTGACATAAAACTACGATCGATTGTTATCTATTACCTTTTCACTTATCTACACAAATTCATTTATGAGTTTTTCATTTTCGGCCTAAAGCATATTCTAATGGTTTAGATTTTTTGAATTGTCAATCACTTATGCATCTTGTTTTATAACTACTTAGCTAAGACTTTATTCTTTCCTTACTTGCTAATTGGGCTTTTTGATACTATTTATCTCAGGGGATTGCAGAAAGCATTTATTTTACTTTTGATCTTATATTTATTAATCACCAGCTAGTTTAAAGCTTGAGGCTTTTTATCTTTTAAAACTTTAGCAAGCAAGATATCCATTCTGTATATGTGAAAAAGAAGTTATATTGCCTTCTGTATTTTTTTAATTGTTTTAATTTTCTTTCTAATGTTGAAGATGTTTTTAGCATTCTTCTAAACCTTTTTTTTTCAGGCAGAGCCTAATTTGTCTCAAATATTTCCTTTGGTAAATGTTCTGGCAAAGATTTATCTCTGTTCACTGGTTAAAAATTGAAAGGCTATTGAAGTTACGATTGATTATATTAGCTTTGTCTTTACTCCACTATCTCCATATTCTAGTTTGATCGAGGACACTATTTATATTTCTACTTTATTGTCTAATTCAAATATTATTGGCAATCGAAATTATTTTAAAGCTTAATTTAAATTTTATTGCTTGCCTTCTCTTTAATGATTTACCTTTGACGGGATTTGTAAGCCCCACCTGGTAAATTGGCACTGAAGATATATGATTTATTATTACTGTTAGTATAGGCTTCAAGGCAAGATTTAAGGATATTAATATTACCATCTCCAGCATATATGAACATAGCTTCTTCTTGCTTTTTAATAGTTCGATTATTCACAAATAATGGCCTCTCTATGATTAGTAATGATTGATTGCAGTTTAAACTTATCTCCTTCAGCTGATTATTGCTCGCTAGGGTTCTCAGTGATATTTTTAAATTACTTCGGTTCAAGTATTGCTAGCTGTTTTACTGAAGTTAATGATAAAGACTTTAAGTCTAACGATAAGCCTTCATCTTAATAAAAATTATAACTAAATTAATTAATGCTTTGATCTGTCAATCTTTTATTCAATATACATGGATAGAAAGTAAAGACGGTCTCCTCCAAAAAGTGAGAACTTGAAGTTGAAAGAAAAAAGCTACATATCTGATATAACTCATTCTAGCAAACGCAGCTATCAATTCCAAACCAATCCCACGGTAAAGGTAACTGATCATCAATACAGCATTTGAATTTATAAACATTCAAAGTGAATCCTTGCAATATTCCAAAAACCCATAACCATAAGCACTGCACCAACTACCACAATGCCAAGGACAGAAAGAGGTATGGCAACTTTTATCATAATTAAATGTGTCCCTATATCAAGCAATAACAAAAATGCCCTGATGGAGATGCTTGCCTTCTCGCACACTCTTTTGTTGAGGAGCACTATAACTATCAAAAATATAAGAAACAGTTTTGTTCTCATTACCCTCATAGTACAAACAACTGTCCCTATGCTGAATTTTGCTCGTATGCGCACAATTAGGAGTAGATTTTGGCTCCATTGATTCACAACTATGCTTAAGACGATGATTTCTACATGTTCTTCTATAAGACATAATTCTGTCCATTTAACCTAACAGAGCATGATAAATCGAAATGCGTTTACGCACACAACTGGCAGGATTATCGTCGAAAACCAGATATGTACATCTATGAGCCTATTGTAATTCTATCCTAACAAAGGCATGCTTTAACTGGAAGACCAAGGACTATATCTATGACTATAATAGTGGCTGTGAAATTGGGTCAGCCTGCAATATGTGCCATGGTTGGAAGGAGCAACAATACCACCCTAACTTCTATAAGACTGCCAAGTGCGAATCTTAGGGTTGTAAGAAGGGATCCTGCCCTAACTATCACTCTCAGAAGGAGAAAAGGATCATCGACCCTGATATTATCACACGGGCCTTTAAGTATGTGCCAAAGAATAGAATAGTTGAGGGCGTCTTCAAGAATTTCTCCAACAAGGAAGGATTCACATTAAAACCCGAGCATAAAACGAAGACACTAATGCAGCCAAGAATATTAGCTGCATAATAGAATGACTTCAAAACAAAGACCCTGATTGCAGTAAAATAACGAGCAACAGAGTAGAAGACATAGAAGCAATGGATAAAGCAGATAATTGACTCATAATAATAAAGTTAGTAATGCGAGAATGAAATCGTGGCCTCTCAAGTGGAAGTACTTAAGCTTGATTAATGATCTTTCTAATCTTGATCAATCCTTGGTTTCTCTCAATCAAGCAATATGCTTTTATTTAATTAGCCTCGTAATTAATAAACTTACTTGAGTCATTAAGTTTATTATGGAAACTCCACCCTTCTAAAACATTAACTTGGATAACTAACCCATCGTTAACAGTTGCTCAACCAATTAAAAAGTAATGAAATTTTCATTCCTCACTAAGATTCTGCGAGAAGGCAACCCTAAAGCTAATCCTGAGATCCCATTAAGACCGGTAAAGTTTTCACGCACAAGAGATAGAAGCGACTAATCATAGTAAACTTCAGCAAAAAATATCCTTAAGAGAACGATAATTCGATAGACATCAAACAAGTTCGCTGAGAAAGTCTCTGAGAATTTCATGATGAAGGGCAAAATGCTTAGTGGCTGTAAGAAGCCCTTATAAAATCAGATGAATAGCTTTCTAGCCAGTCTCAATGATAGGATCAGTCGATAGGCTTAAAGGAATTCATAGCTGCCCTCTTTGAATGCAAAGCAAGATTTGTAGACCACAGTAATAAAAAAAGTCCATTACCAAGAGGTAATTAAAAATTTAAGAGAAATGAGAAGAAATAGAGAGGATTTCCTCGAATCCTCACCCAAGTTAAATTAGCATTATAGGTAGAAAAATCACTTTTAACGTAAAGCGCCCTCCTTGACTATCTCTTACAATATACAATAAAATAGATAGTCAGCCGGCATCCTTCATTCTAAACAACCAAAAGAGATAACATACAAGAAAGGCTATCTTGCCTATGATGAATAAGCCAAAGAGTATCTCTAAACATATCGATCAAACATGCAGAAGACTTACGATAAGCTTTAAAGAAACAAATAAATAACAGCAAATGCATTTATGGTGATTGATTATAGAAGTCTCACTCCAATATCAGGTCGAAACGTTGACAATTAGATATAGATAGCTTCCCTTACCAAAATCATGACATGCTATCTTTCTCTACTTATCTGTCATAAATACGCCATTGATATATTTACTCACAGTGTTAGAGTTGGAGATAAGGCTGCTGAGACACCGGGAACAACTGCCTAGCTACAAAATGGAGATAATCTCACCATTTATGAGCTGTTGCACGGACTCATGCTGCCCAGTGGAAACGATGCATCTGTTGCAGTAGCTGAGGCAATGGGTAAGATCATTCAAAGAAGCAGGAAAAGATAGATAAAGAAGACCTATTACTAAATATTCATCGCCCAAATGAATTTATTCTCAAAGGAACTCAACCTCAATCAAACATGGAATAACAGTTCAGGACTATCAATTAATCCTAACTATTCAACCCCATAGGCAATAATAATCCTCACCTCCTTAGCCATCAAAAACTCCACATTCAATAAGATAGTCAATACAAAGGTTTTCGAGGTGGAAATAAAAAACTAGCGATATGGATTGAATCGAAAGGTAACTTGGAAAAATACAAACAAGCTACTTGAGTACGGATGGTAGGGCGTGAAGACTGGCACAACAGAAAATGCCGGCCACTGCCTTATGGCCCGTAAAGATAATCTTTTAATCTGCGTATTTGACTGCCAAAGTAACTCTCGTCGCTTCAACTAATGCGTGAAGCTCTATGATAAATATCAATCATCTACTTCATATTGATCATCTCTTCGCCTAATTATATAAATTCATATAATCCGATGGACTAAAAATAAGAAAATGATTTGGTCGTCCCCTTAACTCTTCACAATCAGTTCGCTCACTTCATCTTCAGGAACAAACCGATAAATAAAGTGGGATACAAGCCAGTTATTGCATGCTTCCTGGTGGCAGGGGTAGTAATGTTTAGCTGGGCTATTTTTATGTTTGTGGCATTGGGGAGCGTCTCGCAGGTTGAGGTCAACTATTACAGTCCGAGTGGGTCTAACTGCCAACCTAATTCTGCCTGTACTGTTAACTTCCAATTAGCAAAGACCTTGACTGCTCCAGTATATGTCCTTTATCGAATGGATAACTTCTATCAAAACCACAGAAGGTTCATCCAATCGAAGAGCAATGATCAGCTGCTAGGCAAGACTGTAACATTAAGTGACGTGAGCTTCTGCAGTCCTTATGTTACAAATGCTGATATGAAGGTTACTAAGAGTTGGGGAGGGGTCACCTTAGATCCCAATGCAATTGCAAGTCCTTGTGGTGCTATCGCATTTACTTTCTTCAATGACACTTACTCATTGAGCTCAAACGGAGTTATTTACGCAATCGATTAAAGTGGAATTAGCTGGCCTGGAGATGTTTATGGCAAATACAGAAGAGCATAAAATAGTAATCAAGTGCAGTGGATCGATCCTGAAAACTAGCATTTCATAAACTGGATGAGGATATCAGGGCTTCCCAACTTTAGAAAGCTATGGGGAAAGATAAACAATAACCTCTACCCTGGAGAGTACACGATAACTATCAATAATAACTATAACACTACTCTATGGAATGGCAACAAGTACTTTATCCTTACGACTGACTCCTCAGCAGGAGGAAAGAACTATCTACTCCCCGTCATTCTCTTGCTCTCCAGCATCATGAGCTTCATCGCAGTGGTCTATTTGATCAAGGTTTCAAAGGAATATCGGAAGGCCATCTATTAGTGATTATTGATATTATGAATCTGTTTACTCATATCATAGATCGATAAATGCTTAGTGCTCACTTCTACGGATTTTGTTTATCATCTCCTTAAGAAGGAAGCTGTTTAGTTAGTTCAATTATTATTGCTTTACGGATTTCATTTTCTATAAAGACTATTCAATATTTAAGTCCACGTATTTGCCTTATGAAAATATGTATAATCTTGGGGTTGCTGTTGGGGGAGTAAAGTTCAAACTCTCGTTGAAGATGCTATATCTTCGTATTTTGAGGGACTGCAGAGATTGAGGATCTTAGATATTATATCTGTAGATGAGATTCTGCTTGAGCTTAGGATTGCCAAGGGTTAATATCTTCTTTATTCTCTTAAGTTCGTCGAGGTTTCTCTAGACGTAGCTGCAGCTTTGGCATCCTTCTTTCTCGAGTATAACAAGTGTATTATCTAGTTTTTTTAGCTACTAAGCAGAAACAGGCTTGATAAATGTAAGGTTCTTCTTATTCTCGTAATATTATGATAAGCTATTGTCTTTAACAAAGTCACATAGATTCTAATATCTAAAAGGTCCCTTGTATTGATATCTACTATAGGAAGTGCTTGCTTTGCTTGAAGCAAAAAGTGGAGCCTGCAGCTTATTCACATCGAATAGCCTTATAGTTGTATATTACTAAGGCTATACTTTGAAAATGGTTTTGAGGAGCTGCTCATTCTATGCCTTTAGGATGACTACACTATTCTTCTCAGTCCTACCCACCTTCTACAAAATGCTTTCAACTTTATCTTGAAACTCCTATCTTTATCTGGAATAAACCAGAAGTATCCTTCTTTTATCTCCTGCCATCTGCATTTGCCTTATTTTATTGTAGGCCTAAGCCTATGATCCAATCTTGTTTATGTACAGATGTGTTGTCTTATTTATTATCTCACCGTCCATTTTATCTTTCATTTGCTTCCATAAATTTGTCATCAGATAGCGATTACCTTACCATTGGTTGTTTGATTCATTACCGCTTTCCTTAGTTGTTTTGTTGATAATATAGGGAACTCCAACGTGAAAATGATTAATTCTCAAATAATCAGCAACTGATTTATTACGTACAATAAAATATGTATTCTTATTGGAAGAAGAATTGTAGGCAAGGGAAGCGAATGTATTTTCCAACTATGGTAGGTTAACCTGCCTTGAAGGAGAATATGTATCAAATTTGTTCTTTTGCTGTGTTTGTATATCGTACTCTTCTTGCTTGGGCAAATAGGAAACTATATAGAAACTATCTCTCTGTTGCGATTTTAATATTTGTTTTGCCTATTCAATGGTGGATATTTCTTGGGGAGGGTTGATGAAGTTGCTGACAATCTGCAGCTCGTCCTTATTCTGCTGTATTATCATCTACATGTTCATCTTTAAGATATCTCCTTTTGAGTTTTTTATTATCAACTCTGATTTTGATTTGCTCGAACGAACTATTTTATGGTTAGTCCTGTGGAGGAAATTAATTATATGGGAAGGGCATTTATCATTGACGATTGCTTAATTATCCTTGAGGAGCATTTAATGAATTTATTAAGTGATTTACTATTTTGTTTCAACTATTTCTTCCACTAACTCAACCTCTTTCTATGGTTCTACACTGTTATCTGAAGTTAATAACTATTGTTCCTTAGTCTGATTTTAATCTATCTATTTTGACTATTTTTAATCTAGCTATTTGGATTATTATTGTAATATGGCTTAAGATTGTATTGGGATTTGTGTTTGGTCAATCTATTTATCTATACCTTCCTAGTGTTGTTATTAAAAGGCAGGATTAAATTGCTGCCCCTATTCCATCTTAAATGTTTTTCTGGTAATGTTGGGTACAAAAAGTAGAGGTACGAACTTCAATATATTCCTCATCATATTTTAATCCAATTAATAAATATTATTAATGAGGACTAAGCTGTTATTTCACTGGCTCTTTAATTTTGTTATCAATCAATATCATAATATAGTATTAATTTATCGGCGGATAAATATAGAGAAAGATCAATGACTATGATTAACACCCTTGGATTCATTTTCTTAGTGCTTGTTTTAACCACCTGTCAAAACTGTGAGATGGGGAGCTACTTGGATGGAAGTTAGTGCAAGGCTTGCGACTTTAGGTGTGCGGTTTGCTCAGCTGCTAATATCTGCACAGTCTGTCAAAACCAAGCCTATCTCACAATAATCGAGGGAGGGTTGATCTGCAAGCTCTGTAATGAGATTATGAGTGGATGCGCTATCTGCTAGTCATAAAACTCTTGCAGTGTCTGCCTTGAAGGTTTCACCCTAGGCTCAACTGGGTGTCTTCCTTCCAACTAAGCGGGAGGACAAATCAGCTTACAAAATGAAGTGACATGCCAATCCTTCTAAATCAACTTGAATGGCGTCTGCCATCCTTCGATAGCTCTATGTCAACAGTATACATCAGCTGGAGCTTGCAGCTAGTGCTCAGAGGATAGCTTACTCATTCAAGGCTATTGCATCCCTGCTCATATTGCTTAAAACGCCAATAGTGGAAATCCCACACAAAGCAATCCAGATACAAACCTCAACTGCTCCCCAAGGTAATACATCGAAAATGGAGCATGTGTTGCAATTGGTGAGGAATGTCAATAATTTTTGGCCAATGGGTCATGCACCAAGTGCCGTATTGGCTTCCTAGTTTATAACGGCCTTTGTCTTTAGGAACCAAATGACAGTCACGATAAAACTGTGGTAAGCTATATTCCTAAAAGTGGAGATTAACCTCAAAAACCTAATCTGCAATCTGACTCTCATTAAGAACCAACTCTACCATAGGCGAGCTCTTCCACTTCAAAGCAATCTTCATGCCAGTCTCCCTGTGAGACTTGCACTGAGGATCCATCGCATTGCCTAACCTGTGAGGCTGGTTTTACTACAGTAGACGACATAATCGGATGCTTTAGATTATGATTAAATATATAGCTATTCTATCAATTATTAGTCTATTGATAAATGTATAAATAATCACTCTTAATCGATATTCTAATGATAAGAGATTCGAGATATTTTCTTGGGGTGGTAAGGACGGTTGAATTTGTAGGGCTATTCCTCTTTTCCTTCTCGCAAGGGTCGCTAGTGGATTAAACTTATATTGTCGATTTGGACGTTTAAGTTCAAATTTATTACTTTACCATTGTTATTGATTTACTCGTAGGCCAGTGAATTTAAGCTGGTTTATTTCCTGCCCTCATCTTAATCTATAATTTTGATACATTTTTCTGACTACTTTCCTAGTGCTTGTTTAATAACTGAGCTATTGATTTTGAACTTCTTATAGCTATTTTTATTGGATTTGGTGATTTTAAACATATAGTTATTGGTTGCTTATTTCTTTTTCTAGGGTTCTTTCTTTTGATGGGTATGGTTGTAGTTATTAAGGATGGATTAGTCAGTGTAGCACTTCTTGGGCATGTGATACCGCTTATTGTTGTGGATTATGTATCGCTTGTCTCTTCTTTGGGATTAGGTTTCATCCTATTCCGCTTGGGTATTCAGCTTCTCTAAAATTCTTACCTTCATCTCCAGAGAAGGAATGTAGGTTTTTAGGTGCTATTCTTTTCGGATTAAAGAGTCCTATTATTTGAACTAAATGGAAAGGAAGTTATTCTGCTGTATTTTCTTTTACTTTGAGGTGATTGGGGATTATTAAGTTTTTGAGACTGTGCGCTTTTTAGGAGCACGGTACATTATCTACTTGCTTCGGATCTGGATTATCTCATCACCTTTTTAGACCTTTATCTCTTCCTAGTCTGTGGTCTTGCATTTCTATTTGATGAACTGCCTCAACTTTCGCTCAGCATTCGTGAATTTGGTCGATAGCTTCGGAGAGGCAAATATTGCATCGGGTTTATTATCTTTGCTGATTATCTATTCTATCTTTTTGGCGAATTTGACCTTTTTAATTACTGCCTACTTGGATATTGTGGTGAGATTTTAAGTCTTTTGGAAGTCAAGTCCGTGGAAATTAGGCATATTAATAGTGTGTGAATTTTTAGCTGTATTCTGAAGGAGCTCTTCTTCAATATTGGTTTATTAGGTATCGAATACTTCTGAGAGTTTATATCTTTCCGAGTTGCGACTAAACTTCTGAAGGACCTGCAATTATTTATGGCCTATCTAAGCATTAGGGCGCTTATTCTGGACAAAGCCAAAAGCCTAGCTCAAATCCCACCGATATTTAATCATTAGATAGATAACTCCAAATGATATTACTTTGCTTTCGATATTTTTGTGGATTATGGCGATGCCTTCGCATTTTGTGTGTAAACAGTATTCTATCTTTGCAATAATTTATAGAATGGGGAAAATATTGAATTTCTCCTCGGCTTAGTTCTTCCTGTGATAGAAGTCATAGTTGAGGACAGTGATGTTGCTATTTGTATGAATTTCTTGAGGGGCGAGGTTGACGATAAGAGTAATTTTATTATTGGTAAGAAACTAATTCTCCTATTTGAGGGACAAAATACTTTGGCTGCGTGATGGTTGGCAAGAAAGAAGGCGTCAAACAGTTTCACTATTTGGAGCTGGTTATTGTTGAATGGCTTAGGCTCATCGTAGAACAAATGACGCTTCTATCCTGAATACTACACCTTGCTCATTCAATATTGATAAAACTATAATTATTAGACCAACCAGCAAATATATTTTATTATCGATCCCTCACAGACCACTCATTTATGTTTATCACGTGGAATGGGCACTTTACTGTATATGCCTTGGTTTGCCTTTGGACTTTTTGGTAAGATTGTGTAAGTTTGCTTGAAATGGTGCTACTATTCCTGGTGGGTTCTTAACTTCATTGACTGGTTTGCATCTTACTTTTTCTTCTTTTCGTGGGATTTGGATTTCGAGGCTTTTTTGTGTATTGGTGATTCAATTACATTTTATCTTTTACCCTGTGTGATCTTGCTCTATCTTGATTGCGAGTTATGTCCTTACTTAGACACCGATCCTACTTTCTTCTTCGATACTTTTCTTTGAATCTATGATTCGGCCGAAGCTTTGCTCAGACATTTTTAACTCTTCTATCGACTATTCTTTGCTGACTGCTTTTACTTGGACAGCCGTTTTTTTACCTTCTTGACTTATGGCTTAAGAAGAGATACTTTAATATTTGGCTTTCTATAAAAGTT
>JACCDV010187578.1_pt1 | contig 14403 bp, 12 predicted proteins | sample 7446131 | NCBI WGS metagenome assembly JACCDV01 (sample SAMN15323448, study PRJNA562643) | freshwater metagenome | isolation source: river surface water | place: USA:Blue River Watershed | collected 2017-08-17 | reverse complement strand
TGTCGCTGTTGGGGTCCCCGTAAAGCGAGCCTGTCGAAAACGAGTGGCCAAGGTTTTAAGACGGCATATGTTTGAGGCTCGCGACGGTAGCGCGAGCCGAGTTATGCCGGCGCCTTGGACGCTTGATTTTCGGCAGGGCTTTCGAGCGATCCCGGGGTCGCCTTTTCTTTGGTGACTTTCTTTTGGCGAAGCAAAAGAAAGACACGCCTGCCGCAGGCATACGCACTCGCCGCGAAGGCGAAAATCAATTTAACAACGAAATTCACAAAACCAGCATGCGAATCCTCACCCGCCGCCGGCAAACCCGCTCGCCGCGCAGGCGAAAATCATTTAAAAACAAATTCAAACCACCAACAGCCGCGACTGCCTCGCGACCCTCAACTCCCTTGCACGCCCCGCCGGCAGTCGGCACAATACTCGCCTGCGCTCGCCTGCGCTCGCCTGCGCACCTCGCACCACCATCCCCAGCTTGGAGGCATGATGCCGCATATTTTAGTCGTGGAAGATGAACCCGCTATCGCGGATGCGTTGCTGTTTAGTTTGCAAGCCGAAGGCTGGAGCACGCATTGGAGTCCCTTGCTCAGTGATGCCAAAAACCAGTGGCAACAGGCAGATTTGGTGGTGTTGGACGTCGGGCTGCCTGATGGTAGTGGCTTTGAGTTTTGCCGTGAATTGCGCAAACACAGCGAGGTGCCTGTGTTGTTTTTGACTGCGCGTAGCGACGAGATCGACCGCGTGGTCGGTTTGGAGCTTGGCGCTGATGATTACATCAGTAAGCCGTTTAGTCCGCGCGAATTGGTCGCGCGGGTGCGTGCCAACCTCAAACGTTGGCAGCGGCCCATTGTGCAGGCTGAGCAGACTGCTGGTGAATCTGCCCATGTCTCAGAACCCGCTCAACTGCAACAAGCCCAGCCGCTCGCTGCTTCGCCATTGGCGCCGACGACCTTGGTCTGTGGGGATTTTCTGCAGCAAACGGGCAGTTGCCGGATTTGGTTGTGCGGCCAGCTGCTGGAATTAACCGCGCTGGAGTATCGGTTGCTTGCGCACTTTTTAGCGCAGCCGCAGCAAGTGCATAGCCGCGAAACCTTGTTGCTGGCGTGCGGGCAAACCTCAAGTAGCGCTTATGAGCGCAACATGGACACGCATATCAAAAGTCTGCGCGCCAAATGCAAACAAGTGTCACCGCGCAGTTATATTCAGACGGTGCGGGGATTTGGCTATCGGTTTGAACCCACGGGCGTTGACGAGCTCGCAGGCTTGAACCAAGGGCCGCAGCATGACTGAGCATTCAGCAACAGCACATTTGCAGCCGGCCAGTTCTGAGTCCGCGAATTCACCAGCCAGTCACGCGCCAGTGCCTGGCTCGCAGCCGCCTAATCTAGCAACCTCGGTGCCGGCAACCACGAATCCTGCAGCCGCGGACTCGGCGAGTTTACAGCCGGCAAGCTCGGCAAGCCCTCAACCGCACAATAACAATGGTTCAGATAACACACCGCCGCAGCGCAGCGTAAGGCTGTGGCGTCACTTGCGTATCCCGTTCGCCTTGCGGTTGTTTTTGTTGTATTTCCTGTTGGTTGGCTTGACCGGTTATTTGGTGTTGAACCTGTTAAGCGAACAAATCAAACCGGGGTTTCGCCAAGCTAGTGAAGAGACCTTAATTGATGCCAGTCAGCATTTGGCTGATTTGGTGAGTCCGTATTTGCGCCAAGGTGACATGGCTAACCCGCAATTGCAGCAACTGCTGCGCAATTATGGTGTGCGCTCGCTACCTAGTAATTTGTGGGGGTTACCGCGCGAAAAGCCCGATTATCGCCTGTATATCACCGACGATCGCGGCATTGTGCTGTTTGATAGCACAGACCAAGCGCTCGGGCAGGATTATTCGCGCTGGAACGATGTCTACAAAACGCTGCGCGGTGAATACGGTGCGCGTTCCAGTAAAGCCAGCGCAGATGTGAATGCGCCGTCGGTGATGCATATCGCAGCGCCCATTCGCAATGCCGACGGCACGATCATCGGCGTGCTGACGCTGGCTAAATCCAATGGCAGTTTGCAGCCCTTTATCGATCGCAGTCAGCGTTATGTGCTAGAGCGCGGCTTGCTGCTGATGGCGTTAGGTTTGCTGGTCGGTGCTTTGTTGACGTGGCGCTTGCAGCTGGGGCTGAACCGACTGCGTCAGTATATTCACAGCCTCAATGCAGGGCTTCGAGTAGCACCGCCGCAGTTTCGGCTGTTTTTTGAATTTGGCGAGCTGGCGGAAAAGCTCGATACCTTACGCGGTACGTTAGAAGGCAAAGCGCTGCGCGACCAAGCGCTACAAACCCTCACCCACGAGTTAAAAAGCCCGTTGACGGCCATTCGCGCCGCCACCGAAATTTTGGCGTCAGGCACGGCTGAGCGACCGTTACCTAGCGCCCAGCAGCAAAAATTCTTGGGGCATATTTCGCAACAAGCCGAGCGCCTGACGCAATTAACCGAGCGGTTATTGCAAGTATCAAGTTTGGAACAACTGCCGCATTTGGCGGCGCCACAGCCGGTGTCGCTTCGCAGCTTGATTGACAAAGCGTGCGGACAAAACCACGCCCGGTTTGATGCCAAACAGCTTGTAAGCACCTTGCCGGACTATGCCGGTGACAAGGACTACTGGGTGATGGGTGATGCATCGCTGCTGCAACAGGCACTACAACACCTAGTCGATAACGCGATGGATTTTGCGCCAAACGGTGGCTATCTGCGTTGGCAGCTGCAACAGCAAGGTCAACACATTGCGTTGACACTGGCCAACCAAGGCCCACAGATCCCAGACTATGCACTGTCGCGGGTGACCGAAAAGTTCTATTCCTTGCCACGGCCGCAGTCGCAAGGCAGCGTGCCCAGTAAAAGCACAGGTTTGGGACTGGCGTTTGTTGAGCAAGTGATGCAGCTGCATCAAGGCGAGCTGCGGATAGCTAACTTGGCGGATGGCGTGCAAGTGAGTCTAGTGTTTCAGCGCTGACGCTGGTTCGCTTCGTTTGCTTGGCGCCATCGTTACACCGTTTGCGCGACAGTCCGCCTGATGGGCTCCATCCATTCTCCACACACTCTACAGCAAGTCTCCAGCTTAGCTCCACCCAGCGTTTGTTGCGTTGCCTTAGGCTACACAGGTCAATTCAAACGGAGTGGAGCCATGTTTAAAAACAAAATTGTATTAATCGCGATGCTGATCTTGGGGCTGTGGTTGCCTGTGGGCGGTATCCACAACTTAGTGTTGGAGCGCGCTGAATTAAATCAGCAAGTCCAGTCGGATATTGCGACCAGTCTTAGTGGCGCGCAGACCATGGTAGGGCCTGTGCTAGTGCAGCAGTTGCAACTGCGTAAAACGGCGGCGAATACCAGCGTGGTTGACCTGCCGCAATGGCAGGTCAATGGTGCGTCGCAACTGAAGATTCAAAGTAATGCGCAGGTGGAGCAGCGTAGCCGCGGTTTATACCGGGTGCGGGTGTATCAAAGTCAGCATCATATTCAGGCGCAATTTGGCCCACAAGCGCTGCTACCCAGCAGTTTCGTTGCTCAAGGCGTGGTAGGAGATGAGCAAGTTCGCCGCGTCGATAGTTACCTTGCCTTTGCCGTGTCCGATGTCCGCGGTTTATCGACGTTGCCGGTGGTAAAAATCAATGGCGTGTCGCGGGCAGTGGTTGCTGGAAGTGGTTTGCAAGCGATCCCTGAAGGTGTGCGCGTGCCGATCTCCGCCGATGAGCTAGCGCAAGGGTTTCAACTGGAGATGGCGGTTGATTTGCAAGGCTCCACCGGCTTGGATGTATTGCCGACGGCAGATAGCACTGAATGGCAGCTGCAGAGTAATTGGCGGGACCCTGCCTTTGTTGGGCGTTTTTTACCGCAACAACGGCAAGTGCGTGACGATGGTTTTGCCGCCAAATGGCAAAGCACCCAGCTGTCGAACCCGAGTGTGTCGTTGTTAAAACTCTGTGCGGAACGCAACGAATGTTCGTGGCAAGGCAAGGCGTTTGAAGTGCAACTGATTGAAGCGGTCGATCCGTATCAACAAAACGAACGAGCGGTAAAATACGCCATCTTGGTGATTGTGCTGAGTTTTGCTTGGTTCTACTTAGCGGAAATTCTGCAAACCAAACCACTGCATTTGATGCAATACCTGTTGGTGGGTTTAACGCTGGTGATGTTTTATCTGCTGTTATTGTCGATGTCGGAAGTATTGGGGTTCGCGTTGGCTTATACGCTTGCCAGTGTGGCGTGCGCCGCGTTGCTGGCGTTTTATCTCAGCGCCGCACTGCACAGTGTCAGTCGTGGTATCACTATGGCTGGGGCTTATGGGGTGCTGCAGGCGTTGTTGTTCCTAATTCTGCAAGCCGAGACCTATGCGTTGTTAAGCGGCAGCTTGTTATTGTTCGTCACCTTAGCCGCGATGATGGCCGCGACTCGGCACTTGGATTGGCAACAACTGTTGGCAAAACCGCAGGCCCGTGACGAGACCTTATCAGACTAGTGTGCATGCGTTAAACCTATCAAACGCCGCCTTGAGGCGGCGTTTGTTTTGGCGGGGATTTGAACGCGAGCGGAAGCCTTACCGAGTGAATGCCAGACGCACCTCGTTACGGCTGTTGCTCGTTTAGCGCCTTATTTAATTTTTGCTGCCAGACTTTGGCTTCTGCCGCGTCCGGTTTGTAGGTGGTAAAGCTCTGCTCGAGCACTTGTTGCCCTTGGTAGAAATAACGAAACACCCAGCGGCCTTCCACCATTTCGTATGGATGATCAAAGGTGTAGACCCGTATGTCGGGGATGCCGGGGGATACATACACGTTTCGCTCTTCTTGATAGCCAGTGCTGACACGACCGTCGGGGGTGGTGATGGGCGGGTGCTCGACTTGCCAGAGCATTTTGTAATCGCCGTTCAGTGTTGGAAAATCGTAGAAAAAGCCAAAACTCAAGCCACGTATCAGCGGTACTCGCGAACCGGTGGCTAATACCTCGGCGACGTGACCGCCTTCAAAGCGCAGTGGATTGGTGGTGTTTTTGCTGATGATCACGGAGGAATTTTCACGTGAGTAGGCATAGATACCTTGCTCATAAATGGCCGCTTGCGGGGCGTTCAGATGCGCGGGTGCCAGCATGGATAGGTATAAAAAAGCGGTGCTAAGCATAGGGATAGGTCGTCCTTGTCAATCATCCAGCAATCAGTGTAAGGCAACAAAGCGATAGAGCCAATGGGCGCTTGACCTTGGGCTGCAGCGCCAGTCGCAGATTTTTATTGTCACGTTGGCAGACAGCAAGTGCTAACACCAAGGCAATGAAAACCCTGCGGGCAGCAAACAACAGGAGCTGTGACATGGCGCAAACAACGTGCGTCTTGAGCCTGCCAATGGCGACAGTTTGCACAAAAAATTAGCAATTACTTAATCAAACCGGCCTTTTGGCGACAAAAAACTTGATCTGTGCGTAAAATCGGCGCATAACAAGCTGCCCGAATTATCTAAAGAGCACTAGGGCATGCAAACGATCGATTGGAACTTGCTCGCAGAGCAAGCAGAACAAGCCGCCACTCAGGCGTACGCACCGTACAGCCGCTTTCCTGTTGGCGTGGCTATTTTGGCCAGTTCAGGCCGTATTTATACCGGATGTAACGTCGAAAACGCGTCGTATGGTGGCACCACCTGCGCTGAGCGTAATGCCATTGCCGCTGCAGTCGTGGCTGGCGAGCGTCAATTTCAGGCCTTGATGGTCTACACCCCACAAGAAAAACTGACACCGCCTTGTGGCATTTGCCGCCAAGTGATCGCCGAGTTTTTCACGCCAGACAGCCCGATCGCCAGCTGCAACCACTTAAAACAACAGCAAAGTTGGTCGTTGCAACAGCTGCTGCCGGATGCATTCACGCCGCTGTATTTGGCGCAAAGCACCAAAGTTTGATCAAACACGGGGTCGCTTGAGCGCCGCTTTGTCACACTGACGGGGCAGCATCTGCTAGCGACCTTCGTACTTAGCGCCAGCAAATCCGCGCTCAGGAGACCTTATGTATTTACCTCAAGAAATTATCAAAATGAAACGCAACGGCGGCGTGTTGCCATCCGCTGCCATTGAACAATTTGTCGCGGGCATCACCGACAACAGCTTTAGCGAAGGCCAAATCGCGGCACTTGCCATGGCGATTTATTTAAACGGCATGCAGACCGAAGAAACTGTCGCGCTGACCCGCGCCATGCGCGACTCGGGCGCTGTGCTGAATTGGCAAGGCAAGTTAAATGGCCCGGTGGTTGATAAACATTCGACCGGCGGCGTGGGTGACAAAGTCAGCTTGATGTTGGCTCCTATGGTCGCTGCGTGCGGTGCGTACGTGCCGATGATCGCGGGCCGTGGTTTGGGCCACACCGGCGGAACTGTCGATAAACTGGAAACTATTCCAGGCTACAGCTGCACCCAATCGCTGGAGACGATCCAGCGCGAAGTGGCGCGACTGGGTTGTGTCATCGTCGGCCAAAGTGCGCAGCTGGCACCGGCGGATCGTCGCTTGTATTTAATTCGCGATGTGACAGCCACCGTCGAGTCTATTCCACTCATTACCGCCTCGATTTTGTCGAAAAAACTCGCCGCCGGCTTAGATGTGCTGACGATGGACGTGAAAATTGGCTCAGGCGCCATTATGAAAACGGTCGATGACGCCAGCGCGCTCGCGCAATCGATTGTCAACACCGCCAAAGGCGCCGGCGTGCCGACCGAAGCGCATTTAACCGATATGAACCAATGTTTGGGAAACACCGCCGGTAACGTGCTGGAAGTGCTGGAAACCTTGGATTATTTGACCGGCAAATACCGCGAGCCGCGGTTGCATCAAGTGACGTTGGAACTCGGCGCTAGCATGTTGCGTCTGGCCGGTTTATACCCTGACAAAGCGGCGGCGATTGCGGCGCTGGAGCACAGTTTAACCTCGGGCAAAGCGGCAGAAATTTTCGCCAAAATGGTCGCGGCGATGGGCGGCCCTGTCGATTTATTGGAAAAACCGCAGCTGTATTTAGGCCAAGCGCCAGTGATGGTTGATATCAAAGCGCCGCAGGCCGGTTACCTGGCCAGCCTTGATACCACGGCTATGGGCATGGCGGTGGTGCGTTTAGGCGGCGGTCGCGCGCATCCTGCGCAAGTGATTGACCCTGTGGTTGGTTTTAGTGACTTGTTACCGCTTGGCGCTAAGGTCGCTGCCGGTGACGTGATCGGCCGCGTACATGCCGCAAATGCTGAAGCCGCGGCGAAAGCCAGCGCTGAATACTTAGCGGCATTGTCGCAATCTGCAGAGGTACCGACCTTGTCACCGCTGGTCCATAAGGTGATTGGCTAGCCTTTGCATGAGCGCCTCATGTGCTGGGCAAAGTCCTCGGTGCTGGGCACAGTCCTCGGTGATGGGCAAAAGAAACAGGGCGCTGATTAGCGCCCTTTTTTTTCGCGTCGTTGCTCTGGATGGGGTCTGTGGTGCTGCGGACAGGTCACACAAAGCGCTGGTCGCATGGACTGCAGGCCTAGGTAGCGCTCGCACTAAACGTAGACTGATCTAGCAGTCTGGCTGGTCGTGCTGGCTTGGAACGAACGCTGCCGTCAATCGCTTCAGCATGCTGGTTTGGCCGATGCAGCGTGCGGGTTTAGTCGCTGTAGCCATGCACAGCTGTGGGCTTTCACGCGGTACCGCACTGTTGCCTGATGCCGCTTTTTCAGCCGCCAATTCCTGTGGTAGGGTGAGGCTTGCAACTGGAATCCATCGATACACCCATTGATCCCACTCAGAGCATAAAAGGACGAGCCATGAGTACCGCATTGATCCTGATCGATTTACAACAAGGTTTGTTTCCTCAAGGCCATCCGGCATTAGAGGGCATCGCCGAGCGGCTGAACCGCCTGATTGCCAGCGCTACCGCGTCCGGCGTGCCAGTGATTGCCGTGTACCATCAAGCGGCGGGCACCGCCTTTGTGCCAGGCGAAGCCCCGTGGCAGTGGCTGGCGCAAATTCCGTTGCCAGACGGGGTGATCCGCGTCGATAAAACCACGCCCGATAGTTTTTTGCGCACTTCGCTTGCGCAAGAACTGACTTCCCGTGACATCAAGCGTTTAGTCGTCGCCGGATTTGCCAGCGAATTTTGCATCGACACGACCGTGCGTAGTGCCGCTGCGCATGGTTATGCGGTGGATTTAGTCGCCGATGGCCATCTGACCCACAACAAGCCACACGCCGACTTTACCCAGATCATCGCGCATGAAAACGCCACGCTGTCGTCGATTAAAAGTTTTGGTGTAGCGATCCGCGCGGCCGTGGCGGCAGATATTCAGTGGGATTAGTCGATGGCCACTACGCCAAATACCATCAGGCCAAATACCGTTATGCCAAACCAAGTCATGCCAGATCTCACCAAGGCCAGCGCCAAGGAGCCCAACCCCATGATGGATAGCCGAGGTGCGTTGGCTGCATGGCAGGGGCAACGGCGACTGTTTTTTGGTGTAACGCCAAGTTCCTCGCAAGTCGAGCAACTCGCCAAGGTGCTGCAACAGCTGGCTGCGCCATTAAAACCCGTGCTGCCGATGAATCTGCATCTGACTTTACGTTTTTTAGGCTCGGTGGAGTATGCGCAAGCGCAGGCGCTGTGTCAGCGATTGGATGCATTGACGGATGCGGCAGGTTTGTCGGAATTTTCGGTGCACTTACAGCACGTCGAATGCTGGACTGGCCCCAAGGTGTTGTGTTTGGCAGGTGCGGTGGAAGATCCGGCGCTGGTAGCGTTGGACGCATGGCTCGATCAGCTCGCACTTGCTCAAGGGCTGGCGGCGCGGCAACATCCGCTGCGGCCTCACATAAGCCTTGCGCGTCATGCGCACAGCGCCGCATTGCTAACGCTCGAGCCGTTACAAACGCTAAAGCCAATGGTGTTGGTTGCGCATGAACTTCGGCTTTATCACAGCGAATCGACCGCAGATGGCGTGCGCTATCGCGTCCTAGCGAGTTGGCCCTTGCAAAGCAAGGGCCGTCAGCAGCATAACCCGCAAGTCGACCGTGCTGGTGAGTGACTTACAACCAGTAACTTAAGTGCTGATGAAACCGCACCAACAAGTCTTGTCGCTCTGGATCTAACGCCAATTGCCGAGCGAGCTGGCGTAAACACTCTTCCACTTTCGCCACAAAACGCGCATATCCTTGGTCGTGGACATCGCCTGGTGTGGCGACAAACACCAGATGCACAGTGTCGGGCAGGATGTCTGGTTGCCAATAACTTTGCAGCTGTGGCGCTGTGTCGTTGACATCAAAACTGAGCAAACGTAACTCACGACTGACCCGCGCTTTATCCGAATGGCGATTACGTACCAGTGGCGTGGTGCCGTCAGCCACCAGCGCTAAGTGCTGCAAGCCGCGACTGTGCGCCGCATCGCGCAATAAGTCTTCCAATTGCACAAACAGGCCGCTGTAGGGCAGTTGCGGTTCGCTTGACACACCCAGCACTTCTTTTAAGGTACGCGTAAACGGCAAGCTTACAGTGACATAACTCATCAAATGAGTGCTGTCGGGCAGTAGGCAGTCGCGCCGCTGATAACGTTGGGTCATACAACGCATTTTGTAGCCATAGGTCTCAGTGGCTTGTTTTTGCCGAGCAAACACATCGTAGGTCAGGTGTTGGTGGTCCCGTAATTTGATGCTGTGAGCCGGTAACATCAACGCTTCTTGCAAGCCCAGCAATACCTGGCGGCTGCGTTGATGCAAGTCGGCAGCGTCTTGGCGAATGTTTTCGCCGCTGGCTAAAAATAACAAATTGATTTTGCGCGCCCGTTGGTAGGGGTCAAAAAAGGCTTGTTGCCCTTCGTGGACTAACGGATTGTAAAAAAACAGAATTTGATCAGGCGTTTGGAAATGCAAGGATTCTTGGTGATAACGCACCACAGGCAATTTGTCATTGGCGATGACATGGCTATGGCGGATCTGTTGTTGCAAACACAGTTGGAAGAACTTCTTGCAGATGGCTTGATAACATTGCTGGTGGTCAGTAAATCGAGCCAGTAGGTCATCGGTAACAGCAAATTCTGCCAAGATATATTGGTTGGAACGAGCGGTCTGCGGTAAGTACACCTTTTGCATCACGAACTCCTTGTCGTGGTTGAAATTGCCGGCAAGTGTACAAAGATCAGGTGACAACAATGTTGTTTGATCGCAACATTTTGATGAAGAAACGCCGAGTTTTTACTCGGCGTTTTGCGTTAGATCAATGCAGTTTTAACCGCGGGCGAATGATCTTATTGATGCGGCCGATCATCGAGATCATGATGGTACGCCACCAGCCATGCAAGGCGACTTGGTGCATCCGATACAGGCTAATGTAAGCCATCCGCGCGATGCGACCTTCGATCATCATGGCGCCGCCCACTAAGTTGCCCATCAGACTGCCTACAGTGCCAAAACGGCTCAGTGAAATCAGCGAGCCATGGTCGCGGTATTGATAGGGCGTCTGTGGCCGGCCATCGAGCACCGCCAACAGGTTTTTCACCAGATGCTCAGCCATTTGATGCGCCGATTGCGCGCGTGGTGGCACCCATTTGTTGTCAGGCAGCGGGAAGCCAGCGGCATCGCCGATGACATAAATTTGATCATCGCGCGTGGTTTGCAGCGTCGGCTTGACTAGCAATTGGTTCAGGCGATTGTTTTCAAGGCCCGCCAAATCTTTCAAGAAATCAGGTGCTTTAATGCCTGCAGCCCACACCATCAGCTCGGCTGGCAATTCTTCATCGCCCAGCTGTAAGCCATGTTCGCTGGCGGACGTGACTTTGGTCGCCACACGAACTTTCACCCCTAACTTTTCCAGTTCGCGGTGTGCAGCCATCGCAATGCGCTCTGGCAGCGCGGGCAGAATACGCGGGCCGGCTTCGACCAAGGTGATTTTCAAACGGTCACGGTTCATCTCGGTGAAACCGTACTGGTTGAATTCTTTGGCGGCATGGTGCAACTCAGCCGACAATTCGACACCCGTCGCGCCGCCACCAACGATGGCGATGTTCAGGTTATCTTTTGGATGTTGTGGTGAATTCAGTTTGATATAGGCTTCGAGCAAGCGACGGTGGAAACGACGCGCTTGGTCGGGGCTATCAAGGAAAATACAATGCTCCGCAATGCCAGGTGTGTTGAAGTGGTTGGACACACTGCCCATCGCCAACACTAAGTAGTCGTAGCTCACGCGACGCTCGGCAAGAACTTCTTCACCAGATTCATCGGTGAGCGGTGCTAAGATGACATGGCGCTGCTCGCGGTCTAGACCGGTCATGCTGCCGAGTTGAAATTCAAAATGATGTGCGGTGGCGTGGGCGCGGTAAGTGACTTGGTCGATGTCGACGTCGAGCGTGCCGGTTGCAACTTCATGCAGCAGCGGTTTCCAGATGTGGGTCGAGTTGCGATCAATTAACGTGATCGCGGCCCGTTGCTTTTGGCCCAACTTGTTGCCAAGTCGGGTTGCGAGCTCAAGGCCCCCGGCGCCACCACCCACAATAACAATGCGTGGAATAGCCATAGTTTCCTAACCTTTAAATGTGTAAATGAAATCTTTTACCCGGATTTCGCCGGACAGCAGGTTTGCCCAACAAACCTGTGTCGATAGGTTGCCCAACAACCCACCGACCGAATTCAGCCCCAACAACTGAACTCCGGTGCCCAAACGTTATGGAGGCGGATTTTAAACCAAGCCAAGGCCTCAAACGTGTAAAATTCTTATAAAAAAACCGGCATTGCTGCCGGTTCTTGTTTAACTATTTTTCTGCCGCTTCATCGCGTCGAAGAATTCGTCATTGGTTTTGGTCATCGACAGTTTATCGATGAGGAATTCCATGCAATCCGTCTCATCCATTGGATTGAGGATTTTGCGCAGGATCCACATTTTTTGCAGTTCTTCTTGGCTGGTCAGCAGCTCTTCGCGACGGGTACCTGAACGGTTGAAGTCGATGGCTGGGAACACACGGCGTTCGGCAATTTTGCGCGACAAGTGCAGTTCCATGTTACCGGTCCCTTTAAACTCTTCGTAGATAACCTCGTCCATTTTTGAACCGGTATCCACCAGCGCCGTAGCGATAATCGTCAAGCTACCACCTTCTTCGCCGTTACGCGCCGCGCCGAAGAAACGTTTTGGTTTGTGCAGAGCATTCGCATCCACACCACCAGTTAATACCTTGGCTGAGCTTGGGATCACGGTGTTGTAAGCGCGCGCTAAACGAGTGATGGAGTCCAGCAGAATGATCACGTCTTTTTTGTGCTCGACCAAGCGTTTGGCTTTTTCGATGACCATTTCGGCCACTTGTACGTGACGGCTGGCTGGTTCGTCGAAGGTTGATGCAACCACTTCGCCTTTGACCAAGCGTTGCATCTCGGTCACTTCTTCTGGACGTTCGTCAATCAACAACACCATCAACACGCAGTCTGGGTGGTTCGATGCAATCGATTGCGCGATGTTTTGCAACAGGATGGTTTTACCGGCTTTCGGTGGTGCCACAATCAAACCACGTTGACCTTTACCAATTGGTGCGGCTAAGTCCAGCACGCGAGCCGTTAAGTCTTCTTTTGAGCCGTTACCACGTTCCATCCGCAAACGTGAGTTAGCATGCAGTGGCGTTAAGTTTTCAAACAGAATTTTGTTACGCGCTTGCTCTGGGCGGCCGAAGTTCACTTCGTTGACTTTCAACAGCGCAAAATAACGCTCGCCTTCTTTTGGTGGGCGAATCAAACCAGAAATGCTGTCGCCGGTGCGTAAGTTAAAACGACGAATTTGGCTTGGTGAGACGTAAATGTCGTCAGGACCTGCCAAATACGAGCTGTCGGCTGAACGCAAAAAGCCAAAGCCATCGGCCAGAATTTCGACGACGCCGTCGCCGTAAATTTCTTCACCGTTTTTAGCGTGGGACTTTAAGATTGCGAAGATGATGTCTTGCTTGCGCAGACGGGCCATATTTTCGAGGCCCATGGATTCGGCCAGATCAACCAGCTCGTTAATCGGCTTCAGCTTCAGTTCGGTTAAATGCATAGTGATGGGTTCTTGTTTTATAAACAGAATGAATAAAGCATGTCGCTGAGCAAAGGAGTAAAGGGAGTGGGTTGATCAACGAACAAGCGGGTTCTTAGAAAAGTTATTGGTTTACACCTTAGCAGTTTAACTTTTAGCCGTCCAGCGGCAAAAAGAAAAAGGCGCAATAATTGTGCGCCTTTTATAGCTTTTTTCCTAATTACGCGTTGGCGTCAAGGAATTCTTTTAATTGCGTGCGGTTCATCGCGCCCACTTTGGTGGCCGCCACTTGGCCGTTTTTGAACAATAACAAGGTAGGGATGCTACGAATACCAAACTTTGCGGTCGTGGCATTGTTTTGGTCAATGTTCAGTTTGCTGATCACAACTTTGCCAGCATATTCCTTGGCAACATCGTCCAGGATTGGCGCGATCATTTTGCATGGACCACACCATTCAGCCCAGAAGTCAACCAGCACTGGCGTGGCAGCTTGCAATACGTCAGCGTCGAAGCTGGCATCAGTAACATGTAATACGTGTTCGCTCATGGTAATCTCCGGTTGGGCGACAACAGGAAAGTAGAGGTTGTCGCTGGGCTTTTTTACGGTACTTTAGACCATTTTAGGTCAATTCGGTGACCGTTTTCGGCCAGTTAAAAAATCGGTTCAATTTTATCCTGACTGTTCCTTATTGCAAGCGTAACGGTTATGCTTAGCCGCGTATGAATAAAACACACCTCACACCGCATAAATTCGCCGATTTTGCATTGGCACCTCAGGTTCTTGCTGCATTGGATGCGCAAGGTTATCAATATTGCACGCCTATTCAAGCGCAGACGTTGCCGATCGCATTGCAAGGCAAAGACATTGCCGGACAAGCACAAACAGGCACAGGGAAAACACTGGCGTTTTTAACCGCCATGTTCCATTACCTGCTGACGCATGAGCCACGTGGCAAAGGCCAGCCACGCGCCATTATCATGGCGCCAACCCGCGAGCTCGCTGTGCAAATTCACAGTGACGCCGAAGCGCTGGCTAAACACGCAGGTTTTCGTCTTGCGCTGATTTATGGTGGCGAGGGTTACGATTCTCAACGCCAAACCTTAGAAAATGGCGCAGATATTTTAATTGGTACCACAGGTCGCTTGCTCGACTACATGAAACAAGGCATCTACGACCTGTCGCAAATTCAAGTGGCGGTGCTGGATGAAGCCGATCGGATGTTCGATTTGGGCTTTATCAAAGACATCCGTTATATGTTCCGCCGTATGCCGCCGGCGACCGAGCGATTGAACTTATTATTCTCTGCCACGCTGTCGTACAAGGTACAAGAACTGGCGTTCGAGCAGATGAACCAGCCGACGCACGTGCACGTGGCGCCGGAGCAAATGA
>JACCDV010896643.1_pt1 | contig 14409 bp, 16 predicted proteins | sample 7446131 | NCBI WGS metagenome assembly JACCDV01 (sample SAMN15323448, study PRJNA562643) | freshwater metagenome | isolation source: river surface water | place: USA:Blue River Watershed | collected 2017-08-17 | reverse complement strand
TTTCTGATTCTGATTTACTGGACACCTACACTCCTTTTTTCATCATTCTTAAAAAAGAGAAAAAAACCAACTACACTCGTTTCCAAAATAAACCCTACAAGCGCAATTACTGGGTGGTGTATATGAAAAATGAGTAAGGACCGTGAAGGGGTATACCCCCACACCTGTTTTAAAAAACGAAGAATGTTAAACAAGTGTGGGGGTATACTAGGGAGAAATGAGTAAGCGGCGCCCTTTTGATTCGGTGTTATTTTTATCAACGCTCGTCCTCGTGATTGGGGGATTTTTAATATTTATGTCTGCGTCATTAGGACTCCTTGCACGTGATGGCGCGCAATTTTCCGATATTGCACTGTCACAATTTGGACTTGGTATTGTTGGAGGATTGGTTGCACTGTATGTAACAAGTCATATTCCGTATCGTCTTTGGAGACAGTACGCGCTCGTCGCATTTGCCGTGAGCGCTCTCGCAAGTGTAGCGGTTTTTTTACCAATCATTGGTCTTGAACTCCATGGGGCACGAAGTTGGTTAAATTTTGGTTTTACCACGTTTCAACCCGCAGAAGCATTAAAAATTGGATACGTGGTGTACTTGGCAACATGGCTTTCGCAAAAGAGAAGTAAGAAAACAAATTTTTTCACCCGTATGATGCCTTTTTCAATTATTACCGGCGTTGTGGCGGTGCTCTTGCTCCTTCAACCTGATACGGGAACATTCATAGTTATCGCGAGTGCTGGAGCCGCGATGCTGTTCGCCTCGGGTGCTCCATGGAAAGATATGGCAGTGATAGGACTTGCGGCGCTTATTATTGGTGCGGGAGTGTTTTTTGCATTTCCTCATGCGCGCGATCGCATAGAAACGTTTTTAAAACCTTCCGACGATGTGCTGGGAGCAGGGTACCAAGTTCATAAATCAATTATAGCCGTCGGGTCTGGGGAACTGTGGGGTCGCGGATTTGGGCAGAGCATACAAAAATTTACCACCCTCCCTGAACCAACCTCGGATTCTATTTTTGCTATTTTTGCCGAAGAATTTGGTTTTATAGGAAGTACAATTCTTATTATTGGCTTTTTAATATTCCTCTTGCGAGCCCTTTATCTTGCCGCTCGAGCCCCTGATGTATTCAGTGGACTCGTGTTAGTAGGAATTGCTATACTGATTGGGGTACAGTCGTTCTTAAACATCGGGGCAATGCTCGCGGTCTTCCCCTTAACAGGGCTCCCGCTTATCTTTGTCAGCCACGGAGGCAGTGCCTTATTTATGGCTCTCGCCTCGGTAGGAATTATGCTTAACATTTCTCGAACTATTCGCCACTAACGTTTGCCATGAAAATTGTATTTACCGGAGGAGGAACAGGAGGACATTTTTACCCCATTATTGCGGTTGTTGAAGAAATTCAAAAAATAATAAAAGAACAGAAAATTTTAGAGCCAGAACTTTTCTTTTTCGGACCTACTCCTTATGACGAACGGGTGCTGTTTGAGCACAACATTACATTTGTAAAAACGTCCGCGGGGAAAATGCGTCGATATTTCTCTCTGATGAATATCACCGACGGTTTAAAAACATTTTTTGGCATCATCGATACTACGTTGAAACTCTACCGTCTGTATCCCGATGTCGTATTTTCAAAAGGGGGGTATGGGTCAGTGCCCACCTTGCTCGCGGCACGTTTTTTACGCATTCCCGTTGTTATTCATGATTCTGATGCCATTCCAGGACGCGCCACCCTTATGGCAATGCCGTTCGCACAGCGCATAGCACTTTCGTACCAAGATGCCTTAGAATATATTCCGGAAAAATATCGAGGCAAAGTTGCCGTAACAGGGAATCCTGTTCGCGAGTCATTAAAAACACCTGCACGCGACGGTGCACACGATTTTTTAGAATTAGAAAAAAATGTTCCAGTCATTCTCATTCTTGGTGGGTCAAGCGGATCTGAAAAAATAAATGACGTAGTCCTCTCCGCGCTTCCCCAATTAATTAGCAAGTACCAGGTGGTGCACCAGACAGGAGAAGCTTCATTTGAAGCAATCAAAGAAACCGCCAAGGTGATATTGGAAAAAAATGAACGTCGATACCGCTACAAACCGTATGGATTTCTTTCAGCTCTAGCCCTCAAAATGGCTGCAGGAGCGGCGGACGTGGTCATTAGCCGAGCAGGATCAGGGAGCATCGCGGAAATCGCCTCGTGGGGCAGGGCGTCCATTTTGGTGCCTATTCCAGAGTCCATTAGCCGAGATCAGCGCCTTAATGCCTTCGCCTACGCCCACGCCGGTGCCACGGTAGTCATTGAGCAGTCGAACCTGTCTTCAAACTTGTTGGTCGCTGAAATTGACCGCCTGTTTACGAACCCCAAAGCGCGTACCGATCTTGCTGAAGCAGCAAAAAAATTCTCTCGCCCTGATTCGGGGAAGGTGCTTGCTGAGGCAGTGCTTGGAATGGCGCTTGAGCACGAAACCTAAAAGTGTATGAGAAACGAGATGTGGAGCAGGAAGAGAAAAGACGAAGGAGACCTCTACTGCCCACCTCACGACCCTACGCTTAGAAAAAACAATAATGGCACGGCGTATAGTGCTTGTAGCCGATGTGGAGTTGTCCTTATGGAACCGGTTCCGTACAAAGCCTATTCCTGACCGTCGGGGTCGTAGTCAGGGGCAATATTGTCATTTACCGGGCATACATTCTTTCTGCATGACAGACAACCCGTCCCTCCGTTTACACACCAATGTCCGTCGCGACGACAGTTATGTTTCTTTTCTGGTTTTAAAGAAAATGATTCGCTCATACCTAATAGCACCGACCGCCACACTCAATGCACATTTTCACTCCCTTTTTACAATGTTTACGACACTTTCTTTTTTTATCGTGATTGTGTAATGAGCCTTCAAGATTTTGTTCCATAACCGACACTATACACCACTACCCTTGAGCATTCCACGAACTGCTTTTTAGCGCTACACTGTATAAGTTTTATGGCTACTGAACCTGTTGTTACTCGTATTGCGCCAAGTCCTACGGGGGAAATGCACATCGGCACCGTTCGAACAGCGCTCTTTAATTACCTTTTTGCTAAGCATTACGGGGGCACCTACTTTGTCCGCATTGAAGACACCGATAAAGAACGAAACCGCCCTGAGTGGACCGAGGGAATTCTTAAAGACTTCACCTGGTGCGGACTCGTTCCTGATCATGTGTATGTTCAATCAGAACATTTACCACGACACCGCGAACTTCTTCATTCGCTTATAGAAAGTGGGAAAGCATACGTATCAAAGGAGCTCGCGAAAGACGACTCGAGCAGGGAAGTTGAGGTGGTTCGTTTAAAAAATCCCGGAGCATCCATTACCTTTAACGACCTTGTGCGTGGAGAGGTAACCTTTGATACTACCGAGCTTGGGGATTTTGTCATTGCCCGTTCTATAGACGACCCGCTATATCACTTTGCTGTTGTTGTCGATGATGCGGATAGCAAGGTCAGTCATATTATTCGAGCGGAAGAACATATTTCAAACACTCCTCGCCAAATTCTGATTCAAGAGGCACTTGGTTTTTCTCGTCCACACTACGCGCACATTCCACTGATTCTTGCTCCAGATAGATCGAAGCTTTCAAAACGGAAACATGGTGCATCGCTTCGAAATTATCGCGAACAAGGGTATCTCCCTCAGGGTGTTATTAATTACCTTGCACTTTTAGGTTGGAATCCTGGCACCGATGAAGAATATTTTACCCTTGAGGATTTAGTTACCCGTTTTTCACTTGACCAAGTACAAAAATCGGGAGCGATGTTTGATGAAAAAAAGATGCGGTGGTTTAATCGAGAACATTTACTCCAACTTGATCAAGAAACTTTTTCTGAACAGGCAAAAACGTTTTTTACGCCCGACACAAGTCACGCGCTTGAAAAGAGTGGACATATGGACGACGCGCTCACGATGCTTCGCGACCGCATTGAAACGTATGGCGATATAAAAACATTAGATGAAGCAGGGGAGTTTTCATACCTCACCCATACTCCTGAATACGAGGTTTCAAAACTCTTGTGGAAACAAGACCCAGACCTCTCTGTCTCAAAAAAACACCTTGAGATGGTGGTGGGTTTTCTTGAACCGCTATTGAATGATACGTGGACGAAAGAATCAGTTCGCGAAGCCGTCTGGAATTATGCTGAAAGCGCGGGGAAGGGGAGCGTGCTCTGGCCATTCCGTGTTGCATTAACGGGGCGCGATAAATCTCCTGACCCATTTGAGGTCGCTGGTATACTAGGAAAAGATGAAACGATTTCTCGAGTTAAAAGTGCACTTCAACGCCTTGCAGAATAGGTCTTTTTCGATTGTATTTTTTTTATCTCTTGCACTCATTACCCTTTACTCTTTACTCATTACTCCGTCTGTCTCAGCAGATACCGTTTCCGAATTACAAAGCAAAATAACCGAACGCAACCAACAACTACAGGCGCTCGAAGACGAAATTGCGCGATATGAAGCGGAGCTTACCAAGGTGGGTGCTGACCGAAAAACTCTAGAAGCAGAGATTGCCCGCCTCGATGTTTCTCGAAAAAAAATAGCAACGGACATTGCCGTTACCGAGAATAGAATTTCAACTACTGACTTACAATTAGACGAACTTGAGTTAGAAATTACCGACAAAGAACGCCGTATCGACGAGGGCACAGTCGCAATTCAAAAATCGCTTCGAACAATTTCATATATGGGTCAGATAACCTTGGTAGAACATTTTTTAGCTGGCGCGTCATTTTCTACATCATGGGAAGAGGCTGATCGCTTGCGTCGCGTACAGACCGCCTTGAGTGACGAAGTGGTCGAATTACTCGCTATTCGTGATTCGCTAGAAGCAGACTATGCGTTATTGGCAAAAAAACAGGGGGCGTTGGTATCGTTTAGAAAGGAACTTTCGGGACAAAAAGTAGTGTTAGATCAAAATAAAAAAGCGCAATCGACGGTGTTAGGCGTCACTAAAAGCAAAGAGGCCGAGTATCAAAAATTACTCGACGAAAAAAAAGCCGCTCGCGAACAACTAGAATCAGAATTGAGAGACTTTGAGGCACAGTTGGAATACACCCTTGACCCTTCTAAAATTCCCGCGGCCGGGAGCGGGGTGCTGACCTTTCCCCTTGATGAAAATTTTATGAAGCGCTGCGCTGATCGTGAGTCAACCTTTAAAAACCTTTACTGCCTTACTCAATATTTTGGCAACACCGCATTTGCCAGAGGCGGTGCCTATAATGGAAGCGGGCACAACGGCATCGACTTTGGAGCCCCCGAGGGCACCAAGGTGGTGTCGGCGCTTTCGGGAATCGTGGTTGAGACAGGGAACACTGACCTCATTCGGGGATGTTACAGCTATGGCAAGTGGGTGCTGGTTCGACACGCCAACGGCCTTTCAACGCTGTATGCCCACCTGTCACATATTTCCATAAAAGACGGGGAGGCAGTTGCCACAGGTGGACTTCTTGGGTATTCGGGCAACACTGGCTACTCAACTGGGCCTCACTTGCACTTTACGGTGCTCGCCACAGACGCAGTTCAAATTGTGCGTCTGGGAGATATTAAAACTAAGACGAATTGCGCCGCGGCACGCATTCCTGTTGCGGGTACCAGCGGATATCTCAACCCGCTTTCGTACTTATAAACAAAAAACCGCCTCAAAGCGGTTTTTTGTTTACGGATTTATTTTTATCCGAGAATATCAATCTTGATATTATCCTTTCGAGAGTCGGTGTTTATTCGACGTTCTTTTTTCCCCAACAGCTTTTTAGTTTCAATAACGATAATATACGCCTTGGTTCCATTACCAGAATATCGCGCTTCTCCTGTTGGGATAATTTCTTTAACTTTTCCTTTCACCGAACCCATATATGCCATCTGCCATGTTATATGAACTCGTACCTTCATTCCAACCCGAAGGAGGCCTGAACCCTGATTTATATCTGAAAGCTGAATGGAATCGACACTACTCGACTCATGTTCCTCTCCAAAAAATGATCTTTCATTACTCATAGATAGAAAAAGTTATGTGCAAGATGTAAACATTGGAATAATATCATATATATAACAAATTGTCAAGTTTTCCTTTACCAAAGGAACGCGGTACTTAAAGTTATATATATCCACAGAGGACCTAAAAAGGGCTCTCCTTAGGTGTTTAATGGGGTAGGGAGAGCTTTTACTAATAAACTATATCGTTATGAAATATCTGCACATGGTGACGTTTGTCCTCGTAATTATCGGGGGACTCAACTGGGGCTTGACCGCAGTGGGGTACAACGTCGTCAATATGATTCTTGGTGGGTGGCCAGCGTTTGAACAGTTGGTCTACATTTTGGTAGGCCTTTCAGCGCTTTACCTTGTGTTCACGCACAAGAAAGACTGTAAAACCTGCTCAGTGTAGTCCAGTCCAAAAAATAACCCCCGTTATGGGGGTTATTTTTATTAAAAATGTTCGGAAAATGTTTCTTTAATAAATAGTGGGGGATTGGTAAGGCTTCGTCGTGGAATCCGATTCTGTGTCTCAAAAAAAACGGCATCGGCAGCGGTGCCACACAAATCTCTCGCTTGAGGAATTCTTTTAACGCCACCGAGTCGGGAGACACGAAACAGGCGAGCAACTGTTTCGGGCGAGGCGGTTTTTTCAAATGATCCAATTTCTTGCGCCAAACTTTTTAATGTTGGGCGTGACTCAATAGGATTACCGAATGTTTCTACCTGGCTGGTTGTTTTATCGGCATTCATCATATAATGTCATTATATCATATTTCTATACTTGTCAAGTACTGGGCAGGGGACTTATCCGCGCTTATTAGTAAGGAATCCGGAGCTAGCCAAACCACCTCCTGCAACCAGAAGGGCTATGGTGAGAAGTGTCGTTCCCAGACCAAGGACTCCATGGTGGTCATTGAGTACTTCCATCATAATTCCTCCGCCGGCAAGCGCTCCACCGCCAACCATTCTTTTTCTACCCTCATGTGTTTGAAAAAATGAACTCATATATTTTATATAGCCTTGTATGGTTTAAAACCCGCGACCACGGGTATTAAAAGTACCCAGTGAGCATACTGGACGTTACAGGGACGCTGGCGCCGATCTTTTGCGTACATTCACCCACAGGTCAATGTGCGCAAAAGATATATTGTGCGCACTATATTATTCTCTCTCGGCACCACTTCCCTCTGTAAAGATTACGGTACAATGGGTGGGTACAATTAAAAAATTATATGATGATACAAAAACATTCAGATGCAGTCCTCTTAGTGTCTCGCGTTCTTTTGTCGTTTATTTTTATTATTGCCGGATGGTCAAAAATTAGCGGTTTTACCGCAACCTCGGCGTGGGTCGGAACCGTGCTCCCCTTCCCTGAACTCATTACGGCGCTCGTAATCGTGATTGAGTTGGTAGGTGGTCTTATGCTCTTGGTTGGATTCAAAGCAAAGTATGCGGCGCTCGCTATTGGTCTCTTTTCATTGCTTGCGGCGTTCCTGTTTCACTTTGATCTTGCCGACCAAGCGCAGAGTGGCCAGTTTATGAAAAACCTCGCTATCGCCGGCGGTATGTTCTATGTTGTTGTCTTTGGCACCGGTAAATTCAGCCTCGACGCAAAAATGGGAAAGAAGTCAATGGCTCCTCAATCAATGTAGTTAAAAACTCACTCTCTTCCACAAAAAACCTCCCCGTTCGGGGAGGTTTTTTGTTACTGAGGGAAAGGTTCTGACTGTAAATACTTTTTTAAATCGGCCCGTTTTTTCTCAAGACCTCCTTGATTGGTCTTAAAGAATCCCCTGAGAAGTTTTTGTGATTGCGTATAGGTATCCACAAACGTTCGTTTTTCTCCACCGTCGAGAACCTGTAAATTTTCAGAAAGCCCCATTGACTCCCATGCACCTTTTTGAGCATTAACCTTTTGTTTTAACCCACGAGGATTAAGAAACGCCATAGTCATAGAAATCGCCCACGACTCTGCCATAAGGGTGTAGGTAAGAACGTCAATTTTTTCTTGCACCTCCCGCATTTCATGTTGAAGCTGTCTGTTTCTTTCCGGAGTATTTGAAGATATTGAAAGTTGAACTAACAAAATATGTCGTGCGCCTGTTAGTTCCTTATACTTTGAACCCAAAAGATCTTGGTAGCCGTCAAGGTAGGTATTTGTTTCATACGCCTGTACAAAACTGAGTACCTGAAACTGTTGAAATTCCTGTAGCGACTTTCGGTTCGGAAAGAGAGAGAAGAGCGTTGGACTGAATTGATAGTTGCCCTGTGCATCTTTTTTAGGAAGCATAGTTACTTCGTCGCGAACAAAATAACTAACCGGATCCAACACCGCATGCGTCAATTCATGAAAAAGCGTTCGGGTGAATTCGTACGACGCCCCTTCTCCACGTAAGGGCCCGCGAATAACAATCTCTCCCTTTCCTCCATCCCAATAGGCAGCAGTGCCCACGTTGGGGTCCTGCGAGGAATCAACATATCGAAAACGTTTAATGGTTGAAAGCGGGAGACCAAATAGATTTAAAACATTTTTTATCCACTGTTCTTGTTCTGCAGAGAAATTTTCAAATTGCGGAACATAGCTTTCTTTCCCTTTCTCGGTTTTACTATGTGTAAGTGTTTCAAATGCCATAGGTGTTGTTTTTATATAATTAATACTAAGGTTGTGGTCTGTAAGTTTCGTCTACACCTACCCCATCATTACGGCGCAGTCGTTAACAGGGTCCCACTTTGCCCCTAACCGTTGAGTATCAATTTTAAAAGAATCTGACTGTTTGAAATACCGAACGAATGGGATACCGTATGCATTCACTCCACCAAAGAAGTTATAAATTCTTTTATTTTCCTTGAACCGACTGAGAAAATCTTTTTCCTCTTTGGTGAAGGCAGGAAGGTTACCTATGTTTATTGCCGCGTTATGTTTTTCAGCAAGCGCTTTGACATATTTAAATTCTGCAACTCCGGCTACACTTTTCCCTCGTAACTGTGAGTTGACGTCGCGCAAGGTTCCTTTTCCTTGGAAAAATGCAAACTTTAAGTTTGGTGGGCGGTGATACACATTTTCAGCGGGTGCTGGTTTTGATGCCTCCACTTCAGGTGCTTTTTCATCTTCTTTTGCAAACATGATGACCATTTCTCGCACTCGATCTCGATCCTCTTTCTTCATAAATGGCTGGACGTAGAAGTAGAGGAGTGCTTTTTGGAACACTTCAGTGAGCGTTCCGTTTTCAGGGGTATGAAAGTTCTGTAGAAATGAATGCATGCGAGCATTCATATCAATACCTCCAAAATAGGTCCCTTCGCTCTGCCCTCTTCCCAACTCACGGCTATTAATTTTTTGAATGATTGTTTCGTGAAAACGGATGTACGCGTTATGGAGAGGTTCATAATCTTTATCTTTCATCAATTCCTGTTTCGTTAAAGGCACAGCGCGCGAATAGAGAAATACGCTTCCGTCAATTTTGATCTCCTTTCCAAGCTCAATGTCACGCAACTCCTTCATTTGAAGTTGATCGGCTCGTTCATATTGGGAAAGATGCGAACGACGAGCCAACGCATCATCAATAAGTTTTCTCCCGTGATACCCTTTCCCCGTTGGGTTCATGGTCATAGCAAAATAAACGCGACCCCGAGGGAACTGAAGCATTTCGGTGTTTCCGTCCTGAAGCACCTTACCCGTTGAAATAGGGCGGCCATCCTGCCACGCATCTAAAATACCGTGTAATCCAGCGGTTTGTTCAGAACGCATCGTGTTTACCTCATCCAATACCACAATATGAAGTTCACCAGGACGGGCGCGCATTGCCTGAGTAATAGGGCCGTCAACGTAGGTGAAGCCATTTCCTACTGCGGTCAAACGACTCATAAGCTGTTTAATGGCGGTTTCTTCGTTTACGTTCACCATATGGATGTGTGCGCCGATAAGTTCGCCAAACTTTTTTAACGCAGCAGTTTTTCCAATACCTGAGTCGCCAGAAATAATGATGGGAAGCCCCGCAGTATAGCTCACGGCGATATCACGTAAAATTCCAAGAGAAGTGTTAGTGAGTTTAAAATCTACTGGTTCACGGTTTTTAATGGGCACGTCAGCTTTTCGAACCCGCACACCCATAATTACCACAAACCTTCCGGTCGGAGTTTTCATGGTAAGTTTCTGTGTTTAAGCGTTTTCTTTTTTTTTTTTCAGAAGAAAATGACCTCTCAACGATTTGGCTGTATGCAAAAGATTCAAAAGTTCTCATATACTGTATTGTACATTATATATTATTATTTGTCAATAGTCTTTCTGATAAGATCAGCGAGCACTTCAGCGAGACGGTCAATGGATACATCAGCAACGCCTGACTCGCCAAAGTTTGAAACGACTTTCTTGGTTCCCTGTCCGATCCCAACCCCAATAACCTCTATCCCCTGTTGTCGAGCTTCTTCAATGGAGGGGGCTACATGATCGCCAGAATCGCCGTCGGTGATGACAATCATCGTTTTTTGCTTTGGTGTTCGTTCTTTTAGACGATCCGTTGAATCTTTTATTGCCTTCCCCATGAGTGTGTCACCAGACACTCTCCCGAGACACGACTCTATGACTGCCATGACATCTTTGGAAATCGGTTGATCAAATGGTTTTATTTCAAAAAATCGTGAGTTAAAACCGATAATTTCAACCTGAATATTGAAGTGCTGAAGCGCCTCTAGAATGATAATTAAACCCTTTAATGCTTCATAAATTCTTTCTCCATGCATTGAACCGGACATATCAAGCACGATGGTAAATGCGTAGTCGCGCGGACCATCTTCTTTACTGTAGGGTCGAGTCCATATAGGTGCCTCTGGGTCTACCGTTTGACGTGGGTTAGATGTTTTTTCTTCTACGACTCGATCCACATCGACGTCATCTCCGTCTCGGTGTCCACCACTCTCTCCACGAGTTTGCCGTTTAGTAAAAATACTCTCTAATTTGCTGATGAGTGCCTGAATAGCCGCGGCGTTTTCTTGACGAATTTTTTCGTATACGGCCGTGGAGCGGGATTTTAAAAGATCTTCAAACGCAATCCACCCTTGAGGAAGCCCGCCACCCGCACCTCTACCATTTCCTTCTGGGGGGCCATGGCGCGCACCACCAGAGGTACCATCGTTCCCCTCAGTTTTGGCATGTTTGTTTGGTGAGGGTTTCTTTTTCTTTTTCTGTGGCTTTTTTTCTTCCTGCGCCCTTCGCTTTTCTGCGTTTCCCATTTTCCCCTTGTGTTGCTCCGCAATATCACGAGATTCTGCTTCTTGTTCGTTTTCTGATTGACGGATCAAATCATCATGCTCTTCCTTTGAAAGATCATCGAACGCTTCATCAAGTTTCTTTTTACTCTCTTCTGAAAGTTTGTCGGGGTTAATTACATCTCCCGAACCACCGGACTCTTTTTTCATTCGTTCAAGATCTTCTGGAGAGAGTTTAGATTTTTTTTGTTTTCCTTTTTTCTCTCCATCACCACCGCTTGGAGATGATTTATTTTTTTTCTTACCTTTATTCTTTTTCCCCTCACCAGATGAGCCGGGGTCGTCTTTCTTCTTGTTTTTCTTATTTTTCTTTTCCTCACTATCTGATGATTGACCCGAAGACTCATCTTTCTTCTCCTGACCGCTTCCTTTCTGTTGATTTTGTTGCTCCGACTCTTGTTCTGCCATTTTTTGCTTCCCACGCTGTTTGGTGTCCTCGTCCAACAACTTTTTAAAGAGTGGCCACAAGGATTGTTCAAGAACTTTCATTCCTTTGCGAGCTGAACCCTCAATAATGCGCCACCCTTGTCCTTCGCTCCCTGGAACGGGATACGATTGCCATATTTCTTTCAAATAGGGTATTGCTTGTTCTATAAATTCCAAAACGGGCTTAGGGAGATTCTGGTTAGGCTGTAATGATTCCTGTTTTGCGTATGAAAACCAAAGTCGCAACATTTCTCCGTATGCTAGTTGTACATAACTGACACGGTTCGGTTGATTGAGCAAATGTTCCTGCGTTTTTGAAATATTCATTTCAGAATAAAAGTCGTGCATACCACCTCTCAATGCCAACGGATATTTATCCTGGAGCCACAAGTTAATTCGCCCATCTTCCACCACGTTAAAAAGCATGTGGAAATTTTGATTACCTTGCAAATCTTTTGGAATGATGTTCGTGCAGGTTAGTCGGCGGTGTGCCGCCTCATGTGCTAAAAAAAATCGATTCTGTTCAAAAGAACGTTTCAAAAGCCCTTCCACGTCAATACGAATATAGTTATATTGCGAATGCCAATACCACCCACCTCCTGGTCTGTTTGCAAACACCATCACCGTGGTATCTGCTGAAACCATATCGACGACCCCCTTTAAAGCATTTAAACGCTCGAGAATAATTCTCCTTTCGTGGGGGGCGTAGCGTGACAAGATTGACTCCTCTTCGGCACGCAGTTGATTGAGCACTTCATCAGGAATGCGTTCTATAGTGCCGACTCCCTTTTCATTTCGATGAAGATCAGACATAGGGTGATGTTTACTTTCTCCACAGCTCCCTATCGTTATACGCACTCACTGCTGCAAAGAAACTTAAAACGAAAAACATCGATAACCCGAACGCTACAGCCCCGATACCGTCACCTAAGCCATTCATCGCATGCCACGCTTCTTCTTTTGCCTCAAGCAGTTCAGGCACCCCTGCTCGTGGTGAACCAAACGCCTCAACCATACGTTCATAAAGATCAGTTTCGAATTGACTTGTTGATTCATCGGTAAAGTCAACGGATCGTACCTGTCCAGAAAATTCCCCCAACTCTTCGCTGGTAATATCCTTGTCGTTTGGATACATGGTCCGATATGCCTCAGTCAAACGCACTTGGTATGCTTTTCGTGCGCCCTCATAAGCATTTTCGAGTTCAACCGCTTTGGGAGAATTAACGGTGTCAAAAAACTTCATCGTTGAAAAAACAGCACCGCTCAATAAAAGACCGGGGATCCAAAAATACTTTGCAACATCTTTTGCTTCGGCAACGGCTCGTGAGGGTGCTTTTTCTGTGTATCGAAAATTACTCATAAAATCTGTGATTGGATTATTATTAGCCTTGCAGGAATACTAACATTTATATTTACATTAGTCAATACTTGTTATCTAATAAAAAACCCCGCTTTAGGGGCGGGGTTTTGTATTTTTAGAGAGAATTGGTTTACTTTACCGCAAGGCGGCCCCAACATGGGCTTGAAGCAAGCCACGGCTTGGTCCCCTGCTTCTCATAGAGATATTTCGCGTACTCCAAGTTACCCTGAAGCGAATAAAGGTCAATATCGAGTTTTTGTGCCACCTCAGCATGATAACGGGTGTTGATTTGCATCACTCCTACGTCATCACTGTCGACGGTTCCTCGAAGAATCCTGCCATCTGCACCAAGGTGGCGCATACGGCTCTCACACCAGGCAATGTCCGCAAGGACCGGTGTCTCAGCATAGTACTCACGGACGTAGGCACCGAGGGTTTCTGGGTTCGACGCAAGTTCATAGGTCTCACTCTGGGAAAGCGCGGTAGGCGCACCAAAGGTTGCACTTGCGAGGAAAATAATTACGGGGATAAACATATGGTTTTGGTTTTTAGGCTCCTGAACCCTGACCCTTGTTTGCGGTCTTAGGGGCTCCATCGCCCTCTAACCTCCACCCGACTAAGATGTCAGGCAACAAAAAAAGCCGTCCTTTCGGGGCTCCTTTGTGAGCCAATTGTAGCATACTTGACAAATAATGTCAAGATTGTATTTTGCTTTTTTTCTTAAATACGGCTCTATAGAGCCCTGATTAACACTTAACTGAATCTACAATAGTAACGTACGCCTCGTCCACCGAGTCCACCGTGACAAAAAGGTCCAAATCGGCCTTTTCAAGGGTGTCGAACTTTTCCAAAAGATGGTTTTTAAGCAGTTCAGTGATAGGTCCCCAAAAGTTTTTTCCGTACAAAATGACCGGGACACGTTTTATTTTCTTTGTTTGTATGAGGGTAAGGATTTCAAAAAGTTCATCCAACGTTCCGTAACCTCCGGGGAAGTATACGTACACTTCAGAGGCAAAGGTGAGCATCACTTTTCGGGTAAAAAAGTATCGAAATGTTTTTGCCTCAGTGGTGTACTCGTTGGGAACTTGTTCGGTAGGAAGCATAATATTAAGCCCCACTGACTGACCTCCTGCCTCATAGGCCCCGCGGTTAGCCGCTTCCATTACTCCCCCACCGCCTCCGCTGATAATCGCAAACCCGGACTGGGCAAGCCTTCCTGCCAATTCCATTGCAGGGTCATAAATATCGTCCCCTATAGAACAGCGCGAGGATCCAAAAAAAGTTGCAGCGAGTTTGTACTTTCGAAGTGTCTCAAATCCGTCATATAATTCTGACGCCATACGATCAATGCG
>JACCDV011113334.1_pt1 | contig 14412 bp, 10 predicted proteins | sample 7446131 | NCBI WGS metagenome assembly JACCDV01 (sample SAMN15323448, study PRJNA562643) | freshwater metagenome | isolation source: river surface water | place: USA:Blue River Watershed | collected 2017-08-17 | reverse complement strand
CTAGTTTACCATTTAAATTGGAGCAGGATATTTTGTTTAACTTACAGCAGAAAATGCAATCCTACTTTTGGAGAGAAGGATAAAGAGTAACATATTCATGATGTAGATATTGAGAAACTTCTTCAGAAACATTTATCGCCCCATGAGTAGCATAAGAAATAAAGCACGTACGCTAAACCCAAGACAGTCGAAATTCAATAATAGGGCAATAAAAAAAGTTATATGGAAGTAATTGGATAGTAAAACGGAGAAGAAATCTTCAATATTGTAGAAATCTAAGGCTAAGCCTAAAATCAGCAAACATCAATCGTCCAGCAACCAACAAATATTTTATAGTCCAAATAAGACGCTAGCAATAAAGATGCAGCAATAATTTAGCCAATTAAAGAAGACTAAGAGGGACAATAAGAGGATGAAAACTAATCCAAGAAATCATAGGAATCCTAGAACGAGTATGGTGATTTGATTCATTACCACCGTAAACATATTCTTGGAGTATCGATCCCCGATGTTTCAGTATCAACTCCAGAAATACCCAAGCCCGAAAAACCAAAAGAGTTGATTTCAATGCAGTAGATAAATCCTGCAGTTCCTTAGAAAAAGAAAAATAAATAAAAAAAGAGAGTTTCATTTGCAGACCATCTTATTACCAAGGCTTAAGATCCCAAGGAATAAGTAATTGAGGAAAAGTCCAAATAGAAGGTAAAAGAAGATAACAAGAAAGTAAAGGAGGAGGTGAAAAATATCGAGAAGGCATTAACTGGAAAAGTCTCGAAGTTTAAGCTCGAAAGGATGAAGGCCAGATTGTAAAAATAAGATTCATGATTATTCATATCGAAATGATTCAACCTAACATACATCAAACATATTGAATTATCCATTTTTGATGGTCTTTGCCTGACTAAGGCCATTGAATTATCTGTGTTCCTTAGTTCTCATCTTCTTTAAAGCACTCAACCGTCAAATCACAAAAAGTATGAATAAAATATTAATTATGTTTTTCAGCCTGCCTAATATAAAAATGTTAGCCTTCGACATCGAAGAGTTCCAAAGTGACCAACCCCATCCCTGCTTTTTTAGATTAGCCATAGACTGATAAATACTGGTTGTTAAACATGGATTGGATGAGGTAATATTTGCCTTTATTAATAAATCTAAAGAGCTATATTTCTTATTCTCTACGCTATTTCAGTATTGCTATCCCGTAGGTTTAGTTATCAGTGGAAAGGGAGAGCACTTTGTTTGACTTCTTTGATATGATTCGGCAGGGAGTGGATTTTATCTCCATCTCGCGTTATTATAAATATAAATTCAAGATAGAATAGTAGTCATTGATAGACTCATAATGATTATTACTCTAAGCCAATAATGATTAATTATATTATAATTTACTTTACTTTATTGATTGTTGATGGTCAAACAGTACAAGCCAAGGCCACAGAAAGAATAGGTGAAAGTTGAGAAAGGTGAGCCTGTAAAGCAAGAAGAAAAGGATGCTAAGATTAAACAATAGATCAAGGTTAACGACATTAAACATGAATAAAAAGATTAATCAAAACGTGCCTAAAAGGCCAAGAGCAAAGGTAAGCGTAATAGATTGATTCTTCGTAACTTGGTATTTGATGTAAATTAGAAACACTTAAGAAAGTTACTGTAGCCGTATGGATAGATTGAAGATTTGTAGATCCCAGCAAATCCAAATAACAAAATGTGCAATAGAGGTTTTGCATTTGTTGAGTATAAAAACTATAGGTCTTGCGAAAAGGCAATAAAATAGTTGAACCAAAGTACTTACAAGGGAAGAGTGATTGTTCTCGACTTCTCTATCAATAAGCAAAGATTTATGACTAACAAGTTGGAGCAAGAGGAAGTTAAGCCTGAAAAGGAGCAAGAAAAGGAGGAATAGCCATAATAAAAAGTAAAGGAGGCTTAGCCAGAGGAATCCTTAGAGGAAGTTGACAGAGAATAATAGATCCGCAAACAAAGAGAGAAAGAAGATCTGTCATGCACCATCTTCATTCGCAATTTGCCTATCAGTGTCAGCCAGGATCAACTTAGAGAATTCTTCGCAAAGTACGGCAAGATTCGATGGGCGAGGGTAGTCATTGATAAATAAACGAATACTCCTAAAGGAACTGCATTCGTTCGATTTATTGACTCCAAAGTGGCCCAAGAAATTATCGAATACAGTAGATCCTATGAGATGTTTCTCCTTAATAAGAACCCCAAGTTCAAAAGTGACCCTAGGTTTACCTTGTAGATTGACGGAACCATCCTTAAGATATTCCCCAGCGAGAAAAGATAGGCGATAGCTGACAAGATGAAAGAAAGAGAATAGATGGACGCTCAAAAAGATGTCAAGGTCAAGCCTCTCAAGAAGATAAAGAAGCTAAAAGATTTAATTGCTTTTGATAAAGACGGGAGAAGGAAAATTGCACTGGCTCAGTATGGACTATGGTAGCCAAACGATGACATGCTTTAGGAGGATAAGTAAAGGTTTATCAACCATTCCAAGTAAAAGATACTAAAACTTAAAAACCCAAATAACTCAGTTTCAGATACACGAATCATCTTGAAGTTCTTAGACAAAAATATCACAGAAGAGCAACTCAAGGATTTAGCCTTTGAATTTATTAATGCTCACCATCTCAAGCCAAAATAGTTGACATATGTACTGATATATTAACCTAGTGCAAACTCATGCTTGACAAGGATCGTAAGAAGAGTGCAGGTTTTGCTTTTATTGAATTTGCCCACCATGAACATTCCTTGAAATTCATAGAAGAACTCAGCGAGAGTTACACGTATCTAATGCCGCGACCATACGTGATATAATTTGCAATCCAGGACAGCCGCAAGATGCAGAAGATTCTTAAATCTAGAAAATGATGGTTGTGAATTAATCTATTGCAGTTTTATTTGTAATAAATATATGAGTGAACTGTAAGAATAGATAGCTGTCAGCGGCAGTCTCTTCAGCGTCTCTCTCTTTGAGGAAAAACTAATGAGGAACTTCTTACTTATCAGCAACAAACTGCGGAAGTTGGAGGGATTACTGGAGCTAGAGCAAAGGAACAAAGCATTGGAGAAAGAGTTCAAGTTTTTAGCAATGAAAGTCGACACTATTGTTTAAAAACTGCCAAGAGATAGTCATACACTTGGCAAAAATGACGTGAGGTCTATTGCAAGAGAACAGTTTTTTGAAATAATGAATTCCTCAGATTAAAAGCTGGCTAAGTGCAAATTCCATGCTGACCTCATAGCCTAGATCTCCAAAATGAAAAGTGATGGTTCTTTGGGAAGCAAATAAAACAATAAAGGACACAGTGAGAAAAAAGAGATGTCAAAGACAAGCTTCACTGCCGGACAAGCCCTGAGGTAATCTGAAAAACTATAGAAACTGTAAAGGAGCGACAAGAATAGTAAGTTGATACCAAAAGAAACGCTTCAGTAGGTATTAAATGAGAAAGAGTTGTAAATTGTCAGCTAGATAGTTGAGCAAAAGCCTAAAGAAGAAGAGAAGAATATGTTTGAATAGCTAAACTCTAAGTACTAGTAGCTCTACAAAACTGTCGAAGAGCTTCGTCTCGGCCGCGGCTATGCAAATTACCTCGAGAGGGAGGCAGAGAAATACCAAAAGCTAGAGCAATTCTAAGAGAAGTCAAGGCAGACAGCCCGAAAGATCAAAGAGAAGCCGATAGTCCTCGAGGGAGTAAAGCAATAAAACGTAAAGGGAGAAATATTAAAAAGATAGTTGTTGAATTAAGTGCAAAGGATGGAGCTTAATAAAGAATAAATAGCAAAGCATTAGCTTATGCAGAAAAAAACACTATACTCCAATACTCTCTTCCCTCAAGTTAAATAAGCTAAAGAGTTTAGAGATATCAAAGATATCAAAGATCCAAAAGAAGTCAATACCATTCGGGATTTGAAATAGAAAGAAAAAGAAGGATTCAAAAGGTCAGTTTCTATAAAAAGACTTTAAAAGATAGATAAAAGATTACGAGTCGATGATATGAAAGATTTAAATAATGTTTTGAAGGAAATTTAGCTTAGAATATAGAGTAAAGTTTCTCATGATATCTTTATGGGATTCGTGAGAGACTTCGAAGAAAAGTTAGAAATACTGAGAATCAGCCGCGACACAGATGTATATCTGCAATAACATAGGCTTAATTCAATGAAATAAGGAAAAACATCTTTGTGCTGTAGAGTAAAGTGCAGTCAGTCGTCGGTTATCTCCAAAGCTTAGCCCAGGAAGACGAGGCTTTAATCGTGAAAAAACAATGGACTTGCGTGAGCTGTGACAAAGGACTTGAGAAGTACCAAGGAAAGATAGGCCAACACCTCAATTGGGATAATGTAAACGCTAAGAAAATGTCCCCAATAAAAGCTGGAGCCTTTGGACAGACTGGACAGCTGGCTGCGAAGATAAGAAATCTAATGTAGGATGAGGCTGAGTGATGATGCAATTATAATAAGAATTTACAAATAAGTAGATCATAATTAGTCCCAGAGCTAATCGTCCTGCTGGAATGCTTGTCTTCTCTTGTTACGGATCTCATTCAGCCTTTCGCTCCCTTTTTACACCACTTCGTTCATCTTAGAAAACAACTCTGCATAGTTTTCATTCTTTTGCTAGAGCTCAGTCTTTATTTACTCAAAATCTTCAACTGCCCTATTTTGGCTTTTAGGACTTACTTATTATACTTTTTTTGGTGATTCCTTTTTGACCTAGTTTGCAGTGGCAGATGAAATACTTTGAGATGATTTCAAAGTCTGCTTTTTAATTTTTACATAGTAATAATGTTAATCCTTGGTGACATTGTCGGATTGATTGAAATAGGCCAATATTTTTTGCTTGACTGCATCCTGCACCACCCTATCGATTTCTTCCTCGTGCATGAGATAGCGTTCTAGTAGTGTCTTAGCCTTCAAGTAGGTGGGGTCCCCAAGCAGATACTCTCGAAATCTCCACTTGTTGCCTGCAGATTCAGCATTAATCTTAATATTCTCTATATAGTTTGCCACTTACTTTTTAATGATGCAATGTATTTTGAAATGCGATCCATCTTTTACTCCGCCTTTTATAACTTGGCTTTGTAGATAGGGATTTATATCGATTTGCTCATTCGTAAATCTGAGCTTCGGCTTGATCGCATGGACTATAAGGGATCGTAGGGTCCGACTGAAATCGTATTCAGTCTCGAATGCGAGTCAATGTTTTTAGGTGTTGATTGTATTTATTTTTTTCTTGTTTCCCTTTATAACTTTTCTTTGACCTCTCTCTTTTCTTTGAGATAGGCGAACTATCGCTCTTGGTCAAAAAGTTAACTTGTTGCTATGTATTATGATGTGAACTTTTGGCGATACTATTTTTGAGATTGACAAGGCCTACAAAATCGAGCAGCTTGGTCTTCATTAGGGTGTTCCTCTCCATACCAGCATAGACATTGTCATTGGGCAACTATATCTGCAATTGTTTGGCTAGATCCCTGCATTTACTCAATATCTTTTGGAAGTCTTTATAAAGCGTTTCTTGATTATGCCATATTTACAGATTTGTCTGATTTATTGGCTGGTCCGATCTTGATTTCTTTTGTTCATTTGGAATTTATAATAATGTTAAATAATAGTAGATATTATCATGAAGGAGGGGGTGGACTGTGACCCTCTTATGAGTCAAGTATTGATGAATTCCCTATTGACTCCAGATCAGAATATTCCTACACCATTAATTATTTTCTGTTTTACTATTAGGACTACTATTATGCAAACTGTGCTTGGCCTTGGTGGTGCCTTGGAACTATCTATTATTCTTACATTTATGATCCAGAATCATTTATGTCGCGTATCTAGTCTTACCCATAAAAATAATTGTCCTCTGGTTACTCATCTTATTCTTAGCTTTGCTCGTCCTGTTAGCTTTCTTCGCCTGACTATTTTTATGAGCCCGATAAGCTCTATGGACTTGATGGACTTGATGAGCCTTACTAGCGGGATGAACCTTAAGGGCGCTATGAATGCGATGAGTTTGATGAGCCTGATTCACCTTAAACTTCCTATGAGCCTTATTAGTTCTATTAATCCTATTATGAGGCTTGTTAGCCTGATTAGCTTGATTACTATTGCGAGTCTGATTATGGTTATTAGTCTGAATCTTAACCTCCATCTTATGCATATTAATAATCCATCCCTTATTTTTCTTGCTCCCCCTCCTCCATCACTCCTCCTTCTCTCCACCCACCCGATTTTTCTTACTTCCTCCAGCCTAAATCTTACTCTTCATCATTCGAGTCAGAATCAGATTACTCAGAAGAGGATGATGATTTAGGCGAAGGAGGTTTGGGCATTAATCTTTTCATTTATTGCCTTATATTCCAAACGAGTTACTCCTTCCATTATTGAACACTAGTTGGTCGTTAGTGCCCCTGTATTTGCAGCAAGTGTGCCAAGAACTAATCATCTCTCACAGGAAACTAATCCAATTTATTGACATCTTATACTCCCTCTTGTACTTAGATTGCGATCCTTTTCAATTCTTCGTAATGCTTTTTAGCCGAGACGTAGTATGAGTGATAGTAATTGTAAAGAACTCTCGGGTGGTTTCTAAGGAGGTACTATCGGCTTAAATAGCTGTATTTCTCCGACTATTTGACAGTAAAGTATATTTGATTTGGATTTTGATGTGAATAATGAGGAAATAATATCTTCAGGTTTGGATTGAAGAGAGGCTATTCATTAACAATAAATTCTGTTTGCGTCATTTGTTTCTGCACTTATACTGTCACAGTGTTGATGAAGTAACTTCGCATTTACTTGGGCTTAATGTATTTGACAGGGAAAGGTGGAACCACAGGTTCATGTATCAGAGAGGATGGCTAGTCTACTGCAAAGTCATACTCAGATTCAACCTAAATCCTCTATTTATCCTTTTATATCTACTTCTATTTGTTTTATTTTTTACTTGCAGTCTTTTGTTTTTTTATCTTCTTCTGCTTGCCAGGCAGCTTACTTTTACTCTTTGAACTGGAATTCGAGAGGATGGACTAGAAACTTTTGTTTAGAATAGGAAGGGGTTACTGTCCTTGGTACTATTATTCTATAGATTGGCTTTAATCATCCCCAAAATAAAATTATTTGCGTGAAAAAAATGGAAGCTTCTTTGATGCAGTGGGCTCCTTATCCTTCTTTTTCTTCCTTTATCTCGGCACTTTCTTACTGGATTTTTTATCACTATCCAAGAAGATCATCTAATCATTTTTACTTTCCTGAAACCTCTTCAATTTATCAGCACAACCCTATAGATTCTGCAATGGTTCCCAAGTGGCATCCTTAAGCGCATACCCCTTCCACTTAACCTTATACTCAGTCACAGTTTGACCTATATAAAAAACAACAGTACCATTGAGTTGATAGGTCCTCTCTTATAGAATTTACTACACCTAATATTCGATATCCATATAGCCAAATAGTGGTGATCAACATTTGACCATTTAAAGTCTAATCTTAAACAAATGGATATCAGTTGTTCTATCAATCACTTGTTGATACCAGCTGGGATAACTGCTCCTTCATCTTTTGTAGGTTTTTAAAAAACACTTAGAATTATGTTCCCTTCATCTCGATCACGTTCTAGTCGATCCTGCTGTTTCTTGACGTGTTCAACTGCAGCTTGACTATGGGCACGTTGGATTTGCCCTTATCGCTGGCCACTTACATCTCTAAGGCCCATGAGAAGTCAGCTAGCCTGTCAGCCTGATTAACTTCCTCGTAATCTCGATCGCGAATGTCTAGCTCGAATTGTATGTACCTTGATAATTGATCTTGCCAACAATATCGACCAAAATCTATACTAATTATTCAGGGATGTGTGTATTCAGGGAGTTCCTAAGGGGCTATTACTCGAATTCCAGCTGCCTGGCAAGTTTCAAGAAGGATAGGAGGGAGGCGAGAAGTTGATGGGATTACTATGCTGAGAGTTATAGGTCGCTGGCGAACTCTTGAGAGATGGGAGTGGTTAGTAGGCTTGGTACTGCTGAGGGCGAACTGTAGATAAGTATGGCGAACTCGATTATTTTCTTTGCGTACTTCTTTTTGGGTGCTTTGAGTAAAAGTTTGAGTGCCTACCAATCCATTATAAATATTACCGAATTCTATAACACATGGCTGAGCCAGGCTACCACCCCCGACCCCCACACTACTACTACCAGGCTAACTAAACTGCAAACTTCATTCCCTCTAATAGCCAAATCCGCAATCACCAAGATTCATTTACCCCTCAACACTCTCGCCTTAGCAACATTGAACTCCCCAATACTCAGTTCGTTCCCAAAATTATATAATCGGGATATATCGTTGGCCCGCCCATAGCCTACACACAAGCCCCCAACCTTCCTGCAAACTTTCAGGCCTTCTCCCCTTCGAAGTCATCTCTGCCTGTCCTCCTGGATTCCTCGCAAAAACATACATATGACTATGGAAACAGTTCTTCCAAGATAGTCATAAACCAACCTTCGCATTTGTACGCCCCAGTAAGCGAAACAAAGATCCAACAACCATCAATCGTTATTCACTCACCTGCCAAATAATAGACAGTACCCAAGTGGCAGTACGATAGATGCGTAAACGAATGCAAGAACTGGTAAACTAAGTACAACTAGCTTCATTTGCGCTATAATAATGCAATTTCTGGGCAACACGATGAACTCCAGGACGAGAATCGAAGGTTAAGGCAAAGGATAAGAGAGCTCGAGCTGCGGGGGCAGAGTTAGATGGGCTCGAGTAAGCATGTCAAAGATCTCATTGAGAGGTACAAAGAGAGTACACTTAAGTAGTGTTTTTTGCTGCTAGATCGCTATAGATTAGAGTGTAGGCAAAAACCATGATTAAATACGCTAAACTATATTTTCGAGGCCATAATAATTAAGCCATACTCAAAAATTGGTTAAATAGTTATCTATAGCTTATGATCCATGTTAAAATCTGTTATCAGTAGACCTCAAATATATTTGGCATTTTGCTTATTTTGGAATGTTGTTGAGAAGAATGAGTTATTGTTTAGCTCTAAGCAAGAGGAAATAACTAAATCTGAGTATTACTAATAATAATAATAATTCGAATCACCTGTCAAATCCCTATTGCTATTCTTTGTTTAAGTTTTTAATCTTGCCAAGGATTTTCAATCCTCCTCTCACTCCAACATATCACTATTCTTTGAATTTAATCCTTATTCTGTTCTCAATCGCCATTTTACCTTCTTATAACTTGAATCCAGCTCTAAATTTCCATTTTATTTTGATCTTTGTTCTGACCTTATTTTTCAATAATTCTTACGCAATTTACAAAATATAACTACATTATTCTCGAGTGTACATCAATACAACTCATATTGTCACTGATTTCAATGATTTCCTTTGCCCAATCTCTCAAATATTTTTACTAATAAGAGTGAATCGCTTATATAATCAAATCAAGATTCGAAGCATTAATTCTAATCTAAATTTTAGGTCCATAATTATTTAAATTGATTGTTAGAGAATGCAGCTTCATTTTGTTGATCTAATAGTGAAGGTGGCCATCATTGGAGGTGGAATTTCAGGCATAGGATCTTCTGACGTCTTGACTAAAGATAATGTTGAACACATTATCATTGAGGGGAGAGACAGAATTGGAGGTAGAATCACTCCTCAACTCTTCGATGGAGTCAAGATAGAGCTTGGCGCTGCTTTCATTCATCATACCAACAAAGGCAATCTGATTGCTGATATGATTAGATAGCTGAACTGGAATTTCACTGAGATCAACACAGGCATAAGTGACTTTTTTTATGAAGGAGTCGGAACTATGAACTAGACTGATGTTGATAATGGTTGGAAAGTTGCTGAAGGGGCATGCTAAAAGGCAATATAAAATCAAAACAGTTCGAAGACAGCCTTAAATCTTAAGAAGGCACCAGGAAGTTATTTCAAAGACTTGAAAGGTAAAGAAACAGATGTGGCTATTAGCTTTGGAAAATGGTCTTATGATTAGATAGGTAACTATAATGCAGCAAGCATGTCTGATTTAGGAGTTGAACAATGCTAAGGAACATTGACTACAGGTGATTTCATCATTGAGAGAGGCTACTCATCGCTTATCAAACATATGTATGATCTGCTCAAACCCAAAGAAATCTATTTGGGACATGTTGTCACCAAAATTGACTACTCGGGCCCACTTGTTAGGATCGAGACCAGCAAAGGGACCTTCTTTGCTGAAAAGGTTATCTCCACCCTGCCTCTAGGTGTCCTCAAAAAGAATAGTGTGGATTTCGTCCCCGACCTACCTAAAGAGCAAACAGATGCTTACAGTAACCTAGGAAACGGAATTTACAATAAAGTGTTTGTAAGTTTTGAATAGCCTTTCTGGAACAAAGATGCTGAGTGGGTCGATTTCATTACTAAAGACAACAAAAACAATATGTACTCTGCTTCTCGATCAGTGATTAAGGACGGAAAATTCATTCTATGTTTCTTTGTAGCTGATAAATAAAGCTAAAAAATTAGTAAGTTCACTAAGTAAGAATTGAAGAATGACTTCCAATCCTTCTTGAAAAGGTTCTTCCCCAGCAAGGAAATCAAAATTCGAGACATCTTGGCAACAAGCTGGCACACTGATCCTTTCGCATTAGGCTCATACACATACAAAAGAGTTGGAATCGACGAAAAATAAGCTATAAAGAAAATCTGTGCTCCCGTTGACAATAAGATTTGGTTTGCTGGTGAACACTGCCACCCTAAGTTGTATTCTTACTCACATGGAGGTTTCGAGACAGGTGTCTGGGCAGCTCAGAACATCACCTCGCTGCTTAACCCTCAATGATTACCCACAAATCCTAAAACATATCTTGAATGTGCCTATAAATATTTTGAATAGACCTCTATAATATTTTGAATGTTCCTTTAGTGGAATAAATAATGACCGTTTGAATCTATCACATGTCTCTACAGTTCTGCACCATTTATAACAGTTAAAAAGCATTTTTCTTAATCTTCTGCTTCTATTTCTCAAGCTCAATCAGTCTCTATTCATAGTTTCCTTTGATTTGTTAGAACTCTTTTAAATTGGACTCAAAGAGTTGTAGTTACTGTTCGAGCGATTGAATGCGGATAAAGGCCTCCTCCTTTTATTTCCTTAGGGTTTATTTCTATTTGAGCTAGTTTATATATTTTGTTTATAGCTAATTCTTCTATCTCTACAGGTAGTGGATGTTGCATTGCTGATTTCTTACTAAAGATTACAGTGTCTTCTTGTCTTACACCAACTTCTGTTGTTACTGCTATAGCTATTTTACTTTGCTCTATATCTAGGATCTCTAACTCTTGTTTTTTTGGATCAAAGTATGCTCCTTGGCTTTGAGCTATTCGATTTGGACATTGGCCTAAAATCTAAACTATGTTATTTTATGTTTTAACTATAAATTCTACTATTTTATGCATTGGTTTTCTTTTTGGTATATGCACATTTCCTATTTTATCGCAGACAGATTAGTCCTAAGGGTTTAATTTTCCTCTTACAAAAATTTGAGTTTGGGAGTGATTTCTTAATTTTTCTTGGCATCTGAGTAGACCTGTAGCAAAGTGTCTTTGTGGTGGCGTTGAGGAGACAAGAAATTGCTATACATTTTTTAGAATTAAAAAAGTTGCTTTTAGTATCTGATTGAATTAAGATGTGCAGAGATGTCTGTGTCGACTTTTTCTGTCTTTTTTTGGAGGAGCTCAAGCAGGGCATATCTGTTTGATGATTGGGTGGGGGCTTATATGTTACTGCGGTCGCAGAGCAGAGACTTGCTTCTTTATTTTGATTTTGTTGGTGGCTTTGGAAGTAGTTTTGGGACTAATTTACCCTCGTGCACCATTGACTTATTGTCTTTGTTCTATTTATGAGACTCAATATTTTTCTTATTTTGCAGGTGCTTCTTTGAAGAAGGTACTGTAGGCTTGCTGTCGAATTGTGGCTTAGTTTGCTTGACCTTAGTTGTCATCGACCGATCTCTTTTTATCTTTTTCATGAATTTTAATAATAAAATACAATAAAATCAATTCAAACTGTCAATCAATATAAATGCTTAGTTTTTGTTCTTGGCTGATTTGGAGGGCTGGGAGATATCTTATATTCTTGGTAAGTCGTTACTTCAGATTTCCTGTGGTAATAAATTGCAAGAGTTATGATACGCTAAATTATTTTATTGCTGAGATGAAAGAAAAGTACGAAGACAATATCTAACTAGCGAAAGCGTTCCATTATCAGATAATTCATAGAAGCAATGCAGGATGGTAAAGGGTTCAATCAGGGACTTCCCTCTAATAAGCCAGCTACGTTCCTGACATCGTCAACCTCATTAATGTCAATGCAGATAAACTCTATGACCTCGCTCTTTCCTTAGCCAAGGCCTATGATGACATCAAAAAATAAGGGCAAGAAATCTCGAAGCCCAAGGAGGAGTTGGAATCCGAGATAAGGAGCCGAAGAACTGCAGAGGAAAGTTTGAAAAATGCCACGAAATACTACAATGTCAAAGAGAGCTATGACAACAAAAGCGAAGACGATTTCCAAAGTAAGATCGCGAAGCTTGAAGAGGAATTGGCTTAGTGGCAGAGAATAGCCTCAACCAAATCTCGCGATCTCTAAGATACAGAGAAAAAGTTCAAAGACCGTCTACAGGCGGTAGAAAAGAATGCCACAGCTATTATCAGCCGAAAGAATTTTAGAATTTAGCTTTTTCGAAAATAAATGCAAGATCTCACCCAAAAACTTCAGAAATCAAAAGAAATTCAAACATTTTTGAATAAAGCTGTCGAAGCATAGAAGTAAAATCATCGCTTATTTTTACTTACAGAGAAAGTAGCATCGTAAATAGTTAACAGATTATATGAAAAATCTAAATATTTAAGCCAAAATCTGCAATAACACAAAAATAACTCCAATCATATTCTAAACGACTCTGCTCTTACAGATGAGGAGATTGTTTAACATCAAAAAGCCTTTCTTGATAAGGTCAAGCAACTGTAAATGGATAGGTAAATTATTAAAAGCTTAACAGTACCTTTCAAATTTTTTATCAAGAAAATCGTTATGGATTAAGATTATATTTCTAAGATCGAAAAAGAGTGTTCATAATGTGTAAGCTGGAAAATTTTAAAAATTTTGGATTCATGCAAAAAATCTAAGAGTTGCTTGAGCGTTGAATAATAATTGAAATCGAACTCTTTTTAGAATAAACTACATTTTCTATATTTTGAAGGATAGAAGGTCGTATGCAAATGTATTAAAGGCAATCCCGCGCCTATAATGAAGGATGCATTGCAGCTCGAAAAAACATCCAACATGCTTTTACATTATCGTGAGCACGCTTGTGAGTTATAGAGTAATATATTGGTTACTAAAAGGGTTATATGTGAAAAAATGGATTTTTGTAAAGACTACGCAGAAAGGTTTACAACCCTTATATAGATTGACCAGCAAATAGCCTTCTTTGCTGCGTTCAGCTCAACTAACTGGAATCAAGTCTACTTCAATGAAGAGCTAGAAGAAAAGATAAAGCAATCGAAGGATACACTTTTCAATTATATTTTCCATGCAAAATTTTGTAAGGCTTAGGATGTCAATAGATTATCTCAAAAATAGGTTTAGTTTATGTTTAACTTTAGTTAAAGGTTCGATTTGAGGTTTTAGGATAATTTGTCTGTATAAAGTAGAACTGCTATGAAGGTGAAAATAGGAAATTATATTGAAAGTATAGACCCAAAGATTATTTGGAAATTCTGGCTTGACAATTATAAGAATTTTAATCATGAAATTGTTGATCTGTAAAAAGTGTAAAGCGCTGTCATTAGGCATAAAGCCACAGGCCTTATTATCAATGCAAAAGACAAATAAAACATTTAGAGCTCGAGATCCACAACTATGGTTCTATATGATTAGAAAGATAAAAGCACAGCTGAATCCCCAACAAAAAAGAAAAGCTAGGCACAGATAAAATGCCCTAAAGATCACATATTGAGCTTTCTCCCCACAATCCACGGGTCCTACAAGTGCAATGGTTGTCGTAGAAAGATGTAAAAAGGCGAAAAGCGCTACCAGTGTAGGGGTTGCGATTTCGATTTATGTTAAAAATGCTCCTAATTGTATCTAAGTTCTTATTTAGACCCTTATAGAATCTGTATTACTGCCCAAATCAACATGCTATTAAATTTGGAACTGCCCCCTCCTACCAAACTCGGTCCTGCGATATCTGCAGAAATAAATTAGCCATTGAGAAGGGATACACTTGCATGGAGTGTGATTTCGACAAATGTAAGAAATGTGTCGTATGATATTTTTTTATGGCTTAATATCTAAGCTTCTTTTAAAACAACAAAAAACTATTCT